>ENA-UAOI01000840-UAOI01000840.1-human-gut-metagenome-genome-assembly--contig:-NODE-840-length-10850-cov-4.586568_pt1 | contig 10850 bp, 4 predicted proteins | sample MGYA00243471_ERZ654561 | MGnify/ENA primary metagenome ERZ654561 (study PRJEB26926, sample SAMN06164393) | human gut metagenome | biome: ENVO:00009003; feature: ENVO:2100002; material: ENVO:00002003... | reverse complement strand
GTACTGGGGCGGGATAGTGTGGGTCTTGCCGACTGCGCCATTGCCGAGAGCAAATTTGAAAAGGGCGCGGACGTCACCGGACGGATGCTGTCCCTTCTCCCGCAGCTGAACGAGATCCGCAACCGGGGCACGCCGGACATGGAGTTCGCCGTCAGCGGGCTTCTGGCCCGCAGCCAGCTGGCAAACGGACAGGCGATGGACGCGCGGCGCACCATCGAGGTGCTCCGTGAATGCTTTGCCGAGCGCGGTTTGACACGCTTTCTGCCCAATATGGACGCCATGCTCTGCCGTATTGACATGCACACCGGCAACCTTGACGCGGCGGACGCGTGGTATCGGGAAAAAGCCCCGCGGGAGCCGACGCACCTGAACGTCATGCGGCGCTACCAGTATCTCACCCAGGCCATGGTGGAGCTGGAGGACGGCAGGCCGGACACGGTGCAGCTGACGCTTGCCCCGCTGGAGCCGTACGTCCAAAACTGCGCCCGCATCATCGACGGCATTCACCTGAATGTCCTGACTGCCATCGCCCTGTACCGCAAGCGGGACGAGGGGTGGCGCGAGCGATTGACGGCGGCGCTGGATGCGGCGGCGGAGTACCGCTTCATCCGCACCGTCAGCGTATACGGCACGGCGGTGCTGCCGCTGCTGGAAGCGCTGGACTGGGACGGCGACAAAGCATGGCGCAAGCGGCTGATGGCGGCGGTGCGGACGCAGGCGGCGTTTTACCCGCATTTCCTCGAACCCCGCCTTGCCCCCGGTGAGGAGCTGACGCCCACGGAGCTGCAAATTCTCCATCTGCTCTGCGCGGACAAGTCCAACGCCGAGATCGCCCAGATCATGGATGTGAAGCTGCCGACCGTGAAGACCCATGTCAGCCACATCCTCGACAAGCTGGACGTGAAGCGCCGGGCGGAGGCCAAGACCGCCGCAAAGAAGCTGCGGCTCGTTCCGGATGATCTATAAATGCTATGCCTGTGCCTGAACGGGCTGGATATAAACCCCATACACATATCCTAAAGGAGGAGCTTATGAAAAAACGAGTATTGAGCCTGCTGATGGCGCTGACGCTCTGTCTGACGACGCTGCCCACGGCAGTCTTCGCCGACGTTACGGAGAACGGCGAAGGAAGCGGCGGGACGCACTACGTCGCGGAGAGCGGCGGGACGCAGTATGAAACGGTGCAGGAGATCTTGAACAATATGGAGGAAGGCGAGATCACGCTGCTCGACAGCGTCACGGAAGACCTCACCGTCTACGCCGCGACGACCATCCACATGAACGGGCACAGCATCACCGGCAATATTGATGCCACGGACAGTCTGACGCTGAACGGCGGCACGGTCGATGGTACTGTGAAGGTAGACGGCGGCACGCTCAACATGACCGCGCCCGCCGAAGCGGAAGCGGCCATTACCGGCGGGCTGAACGTGGTTTCCGGCTCTGCTTCTGTCAGCGGCGCGAAGGTCGGCGTGAAGGGCACGCTGTACTTCGATGGCCCGGATATGCTGATCTCCGGCGCAGTGAAGGCGGTCGAGCTGGATAGCGCGGCAGAGCCTGCCGCCAAAACGCTCTACGGCTCCGCCACAGTGAACGGCGATACCGCTGCGGAAGCTGGCTTTGACACCGATACCTATAAAGTAGGCGGCGAAATCGCAAAGAAGCTGACCAACAAGCCGGTGGGCAGCACCACACCCGCAGCGCCGAGCCTGACGCTGACCGAAACGAGCAAGAGCCTTACCGCGGGCAAGACCGCCGTGTTCACTGCCAATTATACCGGCACGGACACGCTGAACGCCTATGTTCAGGGCAACGCGGTCAATGGCTGCTTTACCATCAGCCAGAAGAACAACGGCGACGGCACTTATACCGTCTCCGTCAAGATCGATGAGGAAACGCCCGGTGGCACGTACACGCTGTTCGTTCACGAGGTGGGGAACACCTCCGTGCAGGCAAGCGCCACCATCACCGTCACCGGCTTGCAGGATGCAGCCGAGGTGAACGGCAAACAGTACAAGTCTCTCCCCAGGGCGCTGAATGCGGCACGGGACGGTGACACCGTCAAGCTGCTGGCCAACCATGTGACGGATGCAGACGCCCTCAATGCGCTCGGTGAAGATTTTACGTTCGAACAGTATGCTTCCATCGTACCCGTTGTCACCAAAACCCTGACGCTCGATCTGAACCACAAGACGGTCGACTACCTCGAGGTTGGATTCTCGGAGACTAACGAGGAAACGCAGAAAAAAGAAACTCTCGCGACAGGCAACCTGACTGTTACAGGCGAGGGCGCTTACGGCAGAATTTCAAATCTCATGTTCATGGCCGGCGCACTGGACATCCGGAGCGGCGAGATCGGCGGTTCAGGATGCGCGGGACTTTTCTGCGACGCGAACAGTGGCTCTGTGACCGTCAGCAACGGCACGGTGTATGGCCTCACCGTATTTGAGGGTGCTTCCGTCACCGTCAATGGCGGCTCCAAACACGCGGGTGAATGGGTTGTCGCTTCCGGCGCTGCGCTGAACATTACGGACGGCACGTTTGGCGATGTGCAGTTCACGCGCAACGGAACCATCGCCATCAGCGGCGGCACGTTCAAAAGCATTAAGAGCTACATCGCAGAAGATCTGCAGCCGCTCATGTCCCTGTTGGATACGCAGAAGGTGCACGCTTTCTACAAGGGCGACGACGTGCAGGACGGCAATGCAACGGAGCTGGCCGACGTAACCGTCAAGGAACACACCCACACCATGGTGGACAACAAGTGCGCCTGCGGCTTTTCCTGCACCCACAAGGATACAGACGGCACAAGCGCCATCGACAAAGACGGCAAATGCGCGGTCTGCGGGACGCAGTTTGCGGCTGGCATCGGCGAAACCTATTATACCGATGTGCCGTCCGCGCTGGATGCGGCAGCTGACGGTCAGACCATCACCCTGCTGGCAAACGGGACGCTGCCTTACGGCATATATGCCAGCAAGACCCTCACGCTGGATCTGAACGGACATAGCCTGAGTGGGCACAGCTTGAATGTCGGCGGCTCTACGGCCACGGGTCAGGCTCTCACTGGTAATCTGACGGTCATTGACAGCAGCGGCGGCAACGGCGCGGTGGGAGTGACCGTGCGGGACGGCGGTACACTGGTATTTGATCCGGAGAATGACAGCACCACCCTGCTCCAGCTGGAGGTTTGGGGCGGCAAAGTCGAGCTGCACCGCGGAAAGATTTTGAGAAAAGATCTGCGGCTGAATAACAGCATCACATTGGGCGATCTGCTTCCCAGAAACGCGGGACTTGCTTACTACCGTGGTGACACACAGCTCACGCTGGAGGAAGCCGCTTCCCAGACCTGCGATCTGGTGATAAAGCCGTGCGGCCACGGCGGCAGGAACGGCTTTGACGGCACCAACTGTCCCTACTGCAACGCGCCCGCGGTGGCTGAAACAGCCTTGAACAATGGCGAGGGCAGCAGACTGCTGCGGAGATTTGCCAATTTGCAGACAGCCCTTGACGCAGACAGAGACGGCGGCGCGACCCTTCAGCTGCTGGCCGACGTGACCGGCAATTACACCATCGACGGCACGCGGGACACGGGACTTGACCTGAACGGCCACTGCATCAAGGGCACGGTGACGGTCAAGGCGGCTACGGGCAGCAACACCACCACCTTGAGCAACACAAAAAACACGACCACAGCCAGCATTGATAAGGTCGTTGCCTACAAGGGTGCAAAACTCGCCGGGTCGAAATATCCCGCCGTGATCGGCGAATTGACGTTGGCCGATACCACGAAGTGGAAGGATATCCTGCAGCAGCCTACCCGCCTTGGCTTCAAGGTCATGAACGCGGACGGCACTCACCAGTGGTACGCCCCGAATGATGTCAATGGCTCGCAGTTGAACAACGTTATTATCAATAGCCTGCCCATCACCTCCAAGACCCTGAATCTGAAGGTCGATGGTAAGAACCTGACCGGCAACTCGCCGAAGGTGGAGCGGGGCACGACCGTCCAGCTCTGCGCCAGCTGCAATGCGAAGGACGTGACGGTGGAATTCTCCATCCTGAAGAAGGGCGAAACAACGCCCATCACCTTGACGAAGCCGAGCTATGCCGATAGGAAGTATACAAAAGATTACTCCTTCGATACGATCGGAGAATACACCATCTATTTCACCGCCACCAAGGACGGCTATTCGGTGACGAGCAGTCACAAACAGCTGACCGTCACCAAGGCCGCCATCCCGGCCAGCGCGATCACCGCGCCCGCGGCGAACGCGCTGACCTACAACGGCAATGAGCAGCTACTCGTCACGAAGGGCAGCGTGGACGCGAAGTACGGCGAGATGCAGTACCGTCTGGGCACGAGCGGCGGCTTCAGCACTGCCACTCCCACCGCCGCCGATGCCGGAACGTACACGGTCTATTACAAAGTCGTAGGAGCTGAGGGCTACAATGACACCGCTGCTAAGTCCATAAAAGTAACCATCGGCCCGGTGAAGATCAAAGACATCGGCAACGTCGATTCCGTCTCCAAGACCTACGACGGCAGCGCAAGCGTTACGCTTCCCAAGGCCAATCTGGCGTTCCTCGACGCTGCGGGCAACATGATTTCCCTCCCCGAGAGCGCTTATACGATCACGGACGCCCGCTTTACCACGCGGCAGGATGACTTTACCTATGAGGATTCGCCGGACGCCGGCACGAAAGAGACCATTTCCTTCACTCTGACGCTCACAGATTCCAACTACGTGTTCGAGGGCGAGGCGGCGAACGTCAGATCGGACAACTTCAATTTCACCTCCAATGATGACCGCTTCAAGATCGATCAGGCCACTGTGACCCCGGCTGAGATCACGCTGTTTGTTTACAACGACGTGGCAAAGACCTACACGCTCGATCTGGCCACGCTCCTGCCGGAGCTGACTCCGGGCTGCGACTACGGCAAAATCCAGTATCAAGGGTGTGATTACCATTTTACGGATAGCACCTACCTCGACAGTAACAACGGTATGTTCGTGTCAAACGAGGGCATTTTGACTCTGCCCATCGTGGCCGCGCACTCCGCAGATGTGAACAAGCAGATCGGCACGATAACCGCCCCGGTTGTAACCGCGAACTATCAGCAGTTCGAGCTGACCATCAAGGTCGTTATTGGCGAGAAGATCACGCCTGTAAAGTCAGATGACTTCAAAATCAGCGCGACGGGCATCACCTACCGCCAGACATTGGAAAACAGCACGCTCACAGTCAAGGGCACGATGAAGGACCCCACCGCAGGAAAAGAGGTCCCGGGCACCTTCGCGTGGCTGAATAAATACGACAGACCCATTAACACCGGCGATGTGTACTTCGATTGGACATTCACCCCGGCGGAAGGCTACGAGGAATACGCAGCCGTAACCGACAGCGTGAAAGTCCCCGTCGCCCCCAAGTCCATCGAGGGCGCAGCCATCACGCTGGAAGCTACCAGCCTCGAGTACAACGCGGCGGAGCAATCGCCGAAGATCACCGGCGTGACGCTGGAGGACTGGGATGAAACAAGAATCACCTACATTATCAAAAGCGGCGGCTCGGCCACCGATGTCAGCGACAGCATCACCCTGACCATCGAAGGTACCGGCAACTACACCGGCACGGCCACGGTCGAGTGGAAGATCACGCCAAAAACCGTGACGCCCACGATGAAAGTCGCGTCCTGCACCTACACCGGCGATGCGCTGGAACCGGCCGTGACCCTCGAGGACGGAGATGCGGTCATTCCGGAGGGAGAATACACGGTAGAGTATTCCAACAACACCAACGCCGGTACCGGCCGGGTGACCATCAAGGATGTTGAAGGCGGCAACTACATCATCGCGTCGATAAGCCGGGACTTCCCCATCGATCAAGCTGCCGCACCCACGAATATCCAACATGGCACACTGAATGTGATCAACGGCACATATCTGACGTACACCTATGACTTCGCGCAGCTGCTGCCCGCCGCGCCCCATGGAGATTACGGCACCGTGCGCTACGATTTGGGGAATCGGCAGACTGCTATTAACTTCACCGCGCATGGATATTATATCGACCCGGAGATAGCGGAATTTGAGGGGAGCAAGCTGACTTTGGTAGGTCTCTATGCGAAAGATGGAACAGCGACCGGCCAGATCGGAACCGTCAAGGTGAATGTCACCACCACTAACTACGAGAACTTTCAACTGACGCTCGTCCTCAACGCGGTAGACCGGATCACGCCCGTGGCGGATGGCAGCATCACCGCAAGCAAAATCACCTACGGCCAGACGTTGAGCGAGAGCCGGATTTCGGGCACGATGAAGGATCCCACCACCGGCGCAGCGGTTGAAGGGACGTTCGCGTGGCAGCTGCCGGACGATACGATCCTGGATGCGAGTACGCTTGGCCATGATATCGGATGGAAGTTCACCCCGAAGGATGGAAATGCCTATGCGGAAGTGACCGGCACCGCAACGGTCAAGGTCGACAAGGCCCAACAGTACGGCAAGGTCAGCATGAAATTCTACATTTACGGCGAGACGCCCAGCACGCCCAGCCTGACAGACCGGACGGGTGACGGAAGCGTGACCTACTACTATAACACCACCAATTCCAACAGCGGCGGCAAAAAGTGGGAGAACATTCAGCCGGACACGCTGAGCGCCGGAACCTGCTACTATATGTACGCAGAGCTTGGCGAGACGAAGAACTACGACTCGTTCACCACGGCGTGTAAGAAGTTTTGGGTAATGAAGGCGATACCGACCTGCACGAAACCCACCGGCCTGACAGCCAAATACGGCCAGAAACTCAGCCAGATCGCTCTGCCCAATCCGGAGGGAAATACACCCGGCACATGGCGCTGGCAAGAACCGGAGACGGTGCTGGATCAACTGGGTACCCGAAGCTTCTATGCTGATTTCAAGCCCGACAATGAGACCTATAGCGAAGTGCTCAACGTCGCCATTGACGTGACCGTCGGACCGGCGGATGGCGGCAGCCTCAAAACGGTCGAGCTGGCGCAGAAGTACACGGACACCTCGGAGCACACCTACAAACCAGACTGGTCGGGGCTTCCCGGCGGACAAACGTGGCGCTATAACAGCGAATACAGCGTCAGCACCGGCTCGAATGTCGCACTTACCAAGCAAGATTTCGCAGCGGACGGCAGTTTGCTGACCTACGCGATTTCCGGCGGCAAGGCCGGTGACAAGATCACCCTCACCCTCAAGGCGTCCTGCGACAATTATAAGGATTTCGCCATCACGCTGAACATCACCCTGACAGAAAAGGACGATCAGAAGGCGTTGACCATCACCGGCAACACTTCCGTAATCTATGGTGAAAAGCTGACGCTGACCACCAGCGGCGGCAACGGCACAGGCGCTGTGACCTACCGCATTGACACTGCGCACAGCACCGGCGAAGCGGCCATCGATCCCGAAACCGGCGTTCTGACTCCGGTCAGGGTCGGCTCTGTGAGTGTCATCGCGACTAAGGCGGGAGACAACGACTACAACGATGTCACCAGCGCTCCCTTCGTGCTCATGATCAAACCGGCCACGCCTACCGGCGAGCCGAACTACACCAAGATCACCACCGGCGGCAAGACGCTGAAGGACGCGGCGCTGACCACCGAGGGAAGCACGCTGAATCCCAATGACGGCAAGCTGGAATGGCTGGATGACAAGGGCAATGCTCTGCCCGACGATACCAGGGTCAAAGTCGACACGACCTACAAGTGGCGCTTTACGCCCACGGACACCAACTACACGACCCTGACCGGCGAGATCGAGCTGCTGCATCACAAGTCCAACGGCGGTGGCAGCAGCGGCTACAGCTACTACACCATCGAGGCAACCGCCGGGGCTGGCGGCTCTATCTCCCCCTCCGGCAGCGTCAGCGTCCGCGAGGGCAGAGATCAGACCTTCACCATCACCCCGGATAAGGGCTATGCTGTCTCCACTGTCAAGATCGACGGCAAGAGCATCGGCGCGGTAAAGTCCTACACCTTTGAGAATGTCAGCAGAACCCATACCATCGAGGTCATCTTCGTCAAGGGCACTGCCAGCGCCCGCACTGGAGACAGCAGCGATTTTCCGCTGTGGAGCGCCCTGCTGCTGGCAAGTACCCTTACGCTGGCCGGCGCTGTCCACTACAAGAGAAAACGCGCACGATAATCGCCTTATCATGCCTTAAAGGCCAACAAACAGCGCAGCTTCCGGGTATTTGCCCGGAAGCTGCGCTGTTCCCTTTATTCTGCAAGAAGCTAATCAATGACATTTTATGGTAGACGGTTGCAACGGCTTCATCATGCTGGACAAGAACGACAGTCCGAAGGTCGCTTTGCACATCGAGAATGAAAGGCGCTGGGCAAAGAAGTATCAAAAGCTGCATCCGGACAAGCCTCTGCCGCACATCACGCCTTATGTGTTCCGGCATACCTGCTGCACGAACATGAATTTTATCCTTTTGGGAATTGCGGAATTTATGTTGGCGGGTATATTGGCCGCGGGAACATTTGCTCTGGCATTGGGGTCAAAAGACACAGAAGAGTTTGTTGATAAGACAATCTCCAATCGTTATGAGAAACATGTAAATTCGATTTATCGGACGGACGGGATGCAGGAAACGACATAAGAATAATGTGAAAGGAGTTGGCCTTATAACGAGGCTGCCTGTTTTCTTTTGTGCCTGCCGCAGCCAGTTCCATGTGGGGTTCAGTGGTGTGAGACGGAGAATTTGAAGCAGGAGACGGGGCAGCGCACAACGGCGCAGAGAACATGGCGGGAGGAGCGGGCGCTGGCAGATCGGTTTATTTGTGAAACGGCGGCACTTGTCCGCGTTTGTGAGGTGCTCAGCGGACCCCAACCAAATTTTTTTAATTCCAAATGCAATAAAACGCCCTTTCCGCGCATTACACGGATGACAGGAGAAAAAAGCCCATGCTCAGTATGCTGATGACAACCGAATATGCGCCGGCGGAGGATCGACACGAGCTGCAGCAGTTGTTGCTCCACATTGCCGGCGGGGAGCGTGACGCGCTGGCGGCGCTGTATCAGCGCACGCGGACGGCGGTGTACGGCCTTGCGCTTTCCTACCTCAAAAACGCGCAGGATGCGCAGGATCTCACACAGGACGTCTATGTGCAGGTGTGGGACCGCGCGGAGCAGTACCGACTCATCGGATCACCCATGGGCTGGCTGCTGGCCGTGTGCCGAAACCTCTGCCTGATGCGCCTGCGGCGGGAGGAACGCCATGCCGCCCTTAGCGAGGAGGAATGGGACGCCATTCCCGTGCGGGAGTGCGGACTGGACGCCGATGAGCGCGCACTGCTGCAGGGTGCGTTGGCTGTGCTTGGCGAGGAGGAGCGACGCATTGTGCTGCTCCACGCGGTCACGGGCATGAAGCACCGGGAGATCGCGGCGCTGCTGGAGCTGCCGCTTCCCACTGTCCTGTCGAAATATCACAGAGCATTGAAAAAGATGCGCAGCTTTCTGGAAGGAGATGACGCCCGATGACCAATGAGAAACTGGAGCAGAGGCTGGCTGCGGCGCTTGAAAAGACTGCGCCGGACGATGTGAGCGGCGTTCTCTCCCGCTGTGAAGCGCGGAAAGGAACGGTAATTCCCATGACAACAAAGAAAACGGTAAATCGAAAATGGACAACGCTTGTGGCCGCCTGCCTTGCGGTGATGCTGCTGTGCGGCGGAGGCGTGTTCTATCAGCAGGCGCATGCGGTGGCGTCCGTGGTGTCGCTGGATGTGAACCCCAGCATTGAACTGAAGGTCAGCAGGAACGAAAAGGTACTGGCCTGCGTGCCGCTCAACGAGGATGCAAAAGCCATCCTGGCGGATATGAGTAATGGGGCTGACCTCAAGGGCGCAAAGCTGGATGTGGCGGTGAACGCCATCGTGGGCAGTCTCGTGCGAAACGGCTATCTCGACAGTATTTCCTCCGCCATCATGATCTCGGTGGAGGACAAGGATGCAGCCCGTGCGGAAAAGCTCCAGCGTGAGCTGACCAGCGCCGTGGACGGCGTGCTGCAGACCAGCGAAGCGAAGGCCGCCGTCCTGACGCAGACGCTGACGCAGGACGCGGCGCGGGAGCAGCAGGCTCGGGAAAACAACATTTCCACCGGCAAGGCGGCGCTGGTGAACCGCGTCCTCACCATCAACCCGTCACTGAAGTTTGACGCGCTGGCGAAGCTCTCGGTGGAGGAGCTGAAGGACCTTGCGGAAGCGGGCGCGCCCGCCATGCCCATCGGCAAGGATGCCGCCGCTTACGCTGCGGAGCAGTATGCCGGGACAGCGGCGTTGGACTCCGTCACAGCGGAGGTCGATTCCGAACTGGACGAATCCCCCGCACACTACGAGGTGGAGCTGCACACGGCATGGGGTGAGTTTGAGTACCTGGTGGACGCCTACACGGGGAAAGTGCTCAGCGGGCAGAAGGACTTGCTGGCCACAGCTCCCGCAGGGGATGAGGCGGCAAAGCCCACTGCACCGTCCGGCGGCGCGGATATCGGTCATGCCAAGGCGAAGTCCATTGCCCTGAACCACGCGGGCGTGAGTGAAAATGAAGCGTATGACATGGAGATCGAACTGGACGATGAGGACGGCACGCTCGTCTATGAGGTCGAGTTCAAATCCGGCGGCATGGAATACAGCTACGAGATCAACGCCGCCACCGGCGCGATTCTCACGCACGAGACAGAGATAGATGATTGATGCGAAAGCTGAAGGTATGCGGTGCAGGCGTACTTGCGGGGCAGAGTAATATTTAGAAGCGCAGAAAATACCATCAGTTAACAAGGGCAGACACGCCTGTCACCGCGCCTTTTCGGCGATT
>ENA-UAOI01000825-UAOI01000825.1-human-gut-metagenome-genome-assembly--contig:-NODE-825-length-10979-cov-5.096119_pt1 | contig 10979 bp, 8 predicted proteins | sample MGYA00243471_ERZ654561 | MGnify/ENA primary metagenome ERZ654561 (study PRJEB26926, sample SAMN06164393) | human gut metagenome | biome: ENVO:00009003; feature: ENVO:2100002; material: ENVO:00002003... | reverse complement strand
CTCCCTCTGCTCATCGTAGATGAGATAGGGGGAGTGCCCGCAGGGCGAGGGGGTTAAGCCTTCAAAATATAATATGCTATCTTTCAATTTCTTTTCTCAAAAACTGTTGTTCCTTCGGTATCTTCCCTATATGGTTAACGTAACTCCCCGTAATGCTACGGGACACGGCAGGGGAGAAGGGGAAATGCAGATTCCTCTCATTCATTAACATTCAAGTCTATCCCCATGAATTTTCTACTGAACCTATATTTATACACAGCCCCGCACAGATGTCATCTGTGCGGGGCTGTGTATATTGGGATTTTATCCTTGCCTACTGCGTTAAGGAACCGATACGAGTGTAGCTCGGTCGTTTACTTTGACTATATAGATTCCTGCGGTGGGGACAGTGAACGATTGGGCTTGTTTGTCGAATAGGTGTTTCCCGGTCATTGTGTAGACTGATATCGATTCGTTCTGGTAGCCTTCAATTATGATTTCCCGCCCTATGGCATATACTTTGTTTCCCTGCTTAGGCATGGAAATTCCCGATGCCCAACCTTCGCTTTGCAGGGTGACGGGAATCGAAGGTAGAATGTCGTTACCTGTGAGGTAGTCGTATTGGACGTAAGAGGCCCCGAAATGGAGAGAGTTGTCCTTGACAGAGGCATTTTGAAGATTGCTCATGCGGTCGATCCGAAAGCCTTGACCGATCCAATCCGTGAGGTCGAAACAATTCTTGTCGTTGACGGTCACGGTACAGTCTCTCCCGTTTCTGAAAGTGGCAGACGAGAGAGCCGTATTACTTGACAAATCGAGCATAAAGAGGGGGCTTCCGCTACACTCAAAATCGGAAAGTGAAGTGCAAGATGACACGTCGAGGTATGAAAGTCCGGAATTTTCATAAAGAGAGACGGAGGTTAACTTTTCGTTTGTGAGCGATAGGTTCGCAAGTCTCGGACAATTTTGCAAATGAAATGTGGATAATTCTGTGCAGCCCGACACGTTCAGCTCTTCGAGCATTGTGTTCCCGCCGATAACCAGTGTCCTGATGGAATCGTTTGTCGGGCGGAAAGTCGTAGCGTTACTGCCCGACAGTCGAAACATTTTGAGGGAAGGAAGACGGGTAAAATCGAACTGGTCGATGTCGTCGAGTGGGTTATTGTCGGCCATGAGGTCTTGGAGAGCCGGGAGAATCCCGAAAGAAAAGTTTCGCAATCGGTTGTCTTCACAAGATAAGTAAGTCAATTTGGGTGAGTTGGATATACGCAATTCTTCTATGCGGTTGTCTCCGCAAGCCAGCCATGCGAGATCGGGGTGATTTTCAAATATGAGGGTGTCTATATTGTTGTGCTGGCAATTTACTTCGGATAGATGCGTGTTTCCCGAGAGGTCGACCGCTTGGAGTTTGTTGTTCAAGCAGTCCAACCTTGTGAGGTTTTTGAAGAATTCGAGTCCTTTTAGTGTTGTTATATTGCGTTCGTTTACATTGATATAAGTTGTTTCGTTAAATTCATAGTCGGACATATAACCGTCGTTCAACCAGTCTATGGTGTGTAAATATTTCTGAAAAGCCGTGTCGGGGAAAACGGTAACATCGTCAATAGCGAGATAGTGCTCAGGGGCTATCATGAACGGAACCGAGTTGTACTCGGTCGGGCCGATAATCTCACCGATGCCGTCATTGTCCAAATCGGTGAAGATATCGACTGTGGCGATAGTTCCCTGTTCGGCTGTCAATAAGGAATTGTAGACGTATGTCTGTTCCTCGCCTTCTTTCAGTACGAGGAAATCGCTTTCAAAAGGTTGGGCTATACCGTTCCCGGAGGCTTTGTCGTAACAAAAAGCGTTGATGCAGCCGATAAAGCAGCCCGAGGTACAACGTACCGTGAAAGAGGCTTCGAATTTATCCGGAGACACGCAGCCTTGATTTTTGACCGCAATGGGCGAGACGAGTTCCAATACGCTTGTTTCGGGTGCGGGCAACACGGTTATGTCTTGTTCGCATATTGGCTGGTATTTGACTCGTAACTGCAATTTGTATTCTCCTGCCGGAACGGGTCTGTCCATGGCGCCTATTAGGATTTCGCTCCAAGAAAAATCGATTGTATCTCCGGGAGTCAAGTCTACCGGCCTTTGTTTGCTCCAAGAGTATGAATTGTCGGTTCGGGTGAGAAGAAGTTGTATATCTCCGGAATACTCATAACCTGTTACGGAGAGTTTTATATCGAAGTCGGCTCGTTTCCCGCTATACAGCTCGTGCTTGGGGGTAATTTGACTTGTAAATATGGGTTCTATCGCCGGAAGCGAGAAGTTTTTGCCCTCATTGGATACTGTTAGCGACAGGTATTGTATTTTATTGGAAGGGAACGGAACTACTTTTGTTTGATTCTTGCCCGTTATTCGGTAAATAGGGTAAAGATTGTATTCGCCGATTGGCAGCTCCGGTAAATTATCGAGGGGGATATCAAAGAAATACCGCTCATTGTATTGGGCCGGAAAAGATTCTGTGGTTATGAAGTGGAATTGGGAGTCTCCTCCATTCGATGGCTTGATTTCGATGCCGGTCTCGATGCTTATAGTTTCCTCACCGGCGTTTATCACATCGGCATTATAGCCAAAACTTCCATTTTGGGAATCTGTTAAAAACAAACTCCCGTATCCGATAATGGAGAGGGGAACGTGTCGGTTCGCATCGGGGCGCTCTATACCGTAAACGATACATTGTCCCGAACTGTAATCGCCCGCTCCTCCGCCGATACCGACATCGCTCAAACGAATGGCATAGAGACGGAAATAGCCGTTGGCATGACCACCCCACCCGAAATTGAAATGGAAATAGCCGTTCCCGTCGTATCCGTCACAGACGAACGCATGCACACCTCCGGCATAATATAGAGGTCTATTTTCTGATAATTCGTTATAAATAAGGTCTTCCCATGTTTTAATGCCATATTGGTCTTTTTCGGCGTAAAGTACTCCGTTGTATCCGAAATAGTCGTTCAGGGCAGGAGCGATATTTGTTGAAAAAGCGGCACTTTCGGTGGCTCCGTATTTCATTTTTACCGCCACACCGCAATGGTACATCAGTTCGGCCACTTCCGTGCAGGCTGTTTCTTCGCTTCCCGTTCCGTATGTAGGGGTCATTTGTTCCCAATTGTATCGGGCTTTGCTGAAATCGACATCTCCGTAGGAGCCCGATCCTTGTTCCGGCCAACGGTGGTGATACATGAGGATAGACATGGCGGTAGCCACACACCCCGTGGGAGCATGTTTCCCGTTTATAATCGGAGTTAGACGATTGTAAGGATCGTCTTGATTCCACATAGCCTCGCATAGCGGGGCGATAGCCGGTTTGTCGGGGGTAGAACCTTTGGGAGAGGCCGATATCGACTGTGTTTGATTTGCGGCCCATTCCAGTTCATCGGCGTAGCTATTCAATAATTCCCTTAATCCATCTGGAATATTGTGAGGGTCGAAGCTACCTTCGTCTGCGTAACCCAAGACTATCGGTTCGTTTTGTGCTCCGACGACAACGAAGCCGTCTGTTTCGCCTCGGTTAAAGATATAATAAGCCGTTTCGTTGTTACTCAGCATTCTTTTTTCGGCTAATTTTAGTCGTGGGCTTTGTCGGGAAATGTCTCGTTTGGAGGGAATTTTTGTAATCCGTTCGTTGAAAAATCGACAAGCCTCTGCGCGGGCTGTTTCTTCATCGATCGATTGGGCTTGGAGTAGCAAGGTACAAGCACTCAGCATGCCAATCATAAAAGTAAGTTTTATTTTCATATCATGTTGGTTATTGGGATTTTCATTCTCGGCTTATTGCTTAAATATCTTTGTTACAAATATAATAATATAAAAATTTTTTATCCCGATTTTATAAAGAAAATATAATTGTCTATATTATTTTATAATAAGAGACTCTTTGATTTTGAAAATACACGAATGGGGCGCGAGGGGGATATTGCGTCCGAAGGCGATGGAGTTTGAGGGCAGGACTGTTACCCGGTAATTTGATTTGCGCTTGTGGCTTGGTAGGAATTTGAAAGGGCTCATTGATACTTCAAATCCCTTCGTTCTTGCGGCCACCTCCCCTATATTTTGCTGGGCAAAAACACCCCGCAATGCTGCGGGACACGGCAAGGGAGAAGGTTAGAATGTTTTGTCTTGTTGCGTAGAAAACTATAAAAGCTAAGAAATGTGTTGTACTCCTCCTCTGCGCACGAATGTGCGATAGGGGAGGTGTCCGTAAGGACGGAGGGGTTGAAAACAACATCATATCAGTCTGTTTATACCGGACATATCCCTTTCTCCCCTGCCATGTCCCGCAGCATTACAGGGCACAGCAGGGGAGGAGGGTGGAAATCTTTCGACAACATCGTTCTGCTGCTGTTTTAATTTTTCTTTGCTTTGCGGGTATTTCTCCTTCTCCCCTGTTACGTTAGTAGAGTATAGGGGGGAGACACAGAAGAAACGACAGTTTCTGAGGAGAGGGGTTAAGAAGAATCGCTTAGAAATTTTTAAAGGGTTTAGAAGAACCTCTTTCCTATCCCATGCACCATGCCGTTGCGGGCTGCGGCGAAACGGGCAGATGCGGGAAATATCCTTTGGGAGAAGGAGGCGGAGGTGTAGGCGGCGCAGGAAGAACTTTGGGCAACCGGAGCGATTTGCCGGTCTTCTTGCGACGGCTGCATTTCGCCAATCGCCCCTGCTTCCATTGTTTGCGTTTTTCCTCCATATCCTTTTTCACCTCATCTTTGGCAGCCCAATAACGACGAGCGACCTCTTCCCAAAAACGACTGGCAAATTCTTCATAAGGATGCTTTTCACCCTCGGGCAAATCATATGCATCGGTCTCGTCAATGGCACTGACAATAGACGAAAAATAGTATGCCGCGCGTTTACACCATCGGTAACGCTGCACATATTCCCCCGGCAAACGTCCCTCGGCTATCATTTTGTCGATGTCGTTGTCGGTTTGTTGCTCTTCCTGTTCCCGACTGTGCCGTTCGAGCGTATCGACACAGCGGGTTACCGCCGTGATCTGTTTCGGTTGAGTCTTGGGATCGAGCTCCAACAGCTCGTTATAGTATTTGAGCAGTACGGCTTGGCGGGTCGATTCTATCGCCGTGCGCAAGTTTACAAAAGGTTCTTCTACCATCGTCTCGTATTTTTCGACAAATGTATGATCGAGATACGTTCTTTTTTATGGCATAACCGAACTTTAAACAGACCGCTCAACAGAATGCATTAATAAGAAACGGCACGCTTACTTCGAGTGCTATGCCATGTAAAATAGCTATCGGTATAAGTTCTTCTCCCTTATACGAACTTCGCACGATCATGGGAAGGCACACGTCCATCGAATTGATACCCGCTACCGAAATAGGAACCAACCTCCCACCCCAACGAGCGAGAACGGGTGTACCGAACAAAGCGATCATCTCGCGTATGACATTGGCGAGCAAAGCGATAGTCGCCAACTCGGCAGCTCCTTGCGGACCGAGAGTGGCACTTTTAATATCGGCTATCAACACCGACGATAACGAGTAATACCCGAAACCGCTGCCGATCGTCAAACAATCGTTCAAATCACGCCCATGCAGCAAAAAAACACCTATGGCCGAAAATAAAAGTGTGCCACCGATAGTAAAAACAGGCAAAAGAGACATGCGGGGATTAAGCGAATGGAATAATCCGCGTAAATCGTTGTTCGAACCTAAACTAATTCCCACTTGTACAATCAACAGCGAAAGAATAATTATAGGCAAATCATGACCGAGCAACCACTCCGGAGCGAAATCGCCCAACCCTACAAATACCCCAGCAAGGAAACAAACCAAAATCATCAAATTCCCTTTCATGATTCACCTCCTTTCTTAAAAAACAAACGTTGAGCTACACGAGCGGCCACAATACTCCCAAGCACACCGAGGCAAGCAATTACAGCCGCTTGCCAACCGAAATTGTAAAAATTATCTACGAGATTACGATCGGACCCTATCGACACCCCGAACACAAATAACAGGACACAAACGGTAATCTGTATGCTCCATTTCGTCACGCCGACGAAAGAACGTCCGCGCAACATATATCCTACGCCAACACCCAAAACCAAAAGGATCAAAATACGAAACATAATTTGACTGTCTTTTATGCCACAGACTACAACGACTCCATCGTCGTATCCGAGCTACGTTTATACGAATGAAAATAACCGGATAGGGCTTTCGCCCGCAAAAGGGGAAAAGAAAACGAGATTTTATAAATTATCCCCCTAAAAATCGATTGGCAGTCAAATAAAGCCACTGAACCAATGGACATGCACGATCGAAAGCGCACGTACTCCCCTGCGCCTTACACCGAAACAAATATGCTTGCCCTGTTGAATCATACGAATAACTGAATAAAAATTCGAATGCAAAGGTAATACTCTTCTCCGAATTCTCCAAATCAGGCACACCATTTTGTTTTCGCTACCGAGGGGAAAAGAAAGAATACATCTCAACTTTTCCATGTATTTCTTTCCGCCTTTATCGGGCGGTGAAGCCAAAAGGAAAACGGCGGGTAACGGGCAAAGTAATCCGATACTAACTATAAGATGAAACACTTTCGGTTAGGTGGAGCTTGTCCAGCTTTTTGGGGCAGTTCACCTTTAAACTCCTCCCCTTGCCGTGCCCCGTAGCATTGCGGGGTGTGGCGTTAGCCATATAGGGGAGGTGGCACGTAGTGACGGAGGGGTTGAAAAGCGCTATCTCATCAGTCGGTTTATATCGGATATTCACCCCCTCGCCCTACGGGCACTCCCCCTATCTCATCTACGATGAGCAGAGGGAGAGGATTGAAAATGGTATTTCTCGTTTCGGCACAAAGATAGCTTTGTACCCTTCTCCTCTATCGCATAATACTACGGGACACGGCTGGGGAGAAGGGATTAAAAAAACTCAGCGGTATTTACACCGCCCGGTAATAATCCTGCAAAAGACAGCGAGCGATGAAGTCCCAGTTTTCGGTTACAAGTGCGGAGTCTCCGTCGGCAAAGCGGGCATCGGGAAGTAGTCGGTTTTCGCACAAATAGATGAGTAGGTCTATGGGGCATCGCCCGGGTACGGTAAGGAGCGACAGTGCATCCCTCCGGGCTACCTGCGGGTCGTAACAAGGATTGGCAGGGTCGCATACGCATTGGGCTATATCCGAAGCGATGAGCATGCCTTTGTAAGGCGTGACATAGAGAATAAAGTTCTTTTTCCCGGCGAGGTGCGAGAGGTGTCCGCCTTCTGTCTCTCCCCATTGCATCCCTTCGGTAAGAAATTTGTCCAACTCCGAGTAAGAGTCTATGTATTTGACAGGCATGCCTCCGGTTTCTCGGGTGAATTGCCGGTAATAGGGGTGCAGTTCCTTTTTCTCTTCCGCTTCTTCGGGGAAGGTGTGTTGCCAAAGCAAAGAGACCCATTCGTGAGCAAAGAGCGCCAAAGGTCCGGCCGGCAGAGTATATAGCGATTCCCGACGCAGCTCGCCGAGCTTGGCGATTCTTTCTTTGTCTCCATGCGATTTACTCTGTGCTTCGTGTGAAAGCTGCCGGGCGAGCGAACGATTGGAAGGGCCCAACAGAAACGAATCCCAAAAGAGCCATTCGGCGAACCGGTAACGGGATTCGGGGTCATCGGTATCGTTCAGTTCGGGAAGACAAAATTCTTGTAACAAGGGTGAGTCGGGAGCTGTTTCGTATTCCGACTCTAACAGATCGTAAATCGTATCGGCCGTTGCGACGAGACGATCGTCGAGCGGGGAAAGAATCTCGTGCAAGGAGTCGTGCGTACAAAGCAGATACCAAAGTAGCACTCGCAGGTCTTCCCGATTTACTTCCCCGTCGTAGTAATTCTCGGCGGGAAAGAATGGCAGGGTACGACCGTAGAGCGAACGGTGGTGGGAGAGAAACGTTGCCCACAGTCCCGTACCGGACAGAATATCGGCAAAATAACCTACGACATCGCAACAAAGACTTTTGGTGGCCTCCTCGGTTAATCTTTCTTTCAACGGAGATATGTTTACGAGGTCATATACTCGGTTGGCCAGTTGCGTATAGTAACGATCGCTGTCGGTCGTTTGTGTATAAGGCTGTCGAGAAAGCCATTGTTGCAAAGTGATGTTCATTGTCTTTCCTTTTTTACGAGATTAGTTATTCCGAGTCACACCCGAAAAGATAACGAGTTCGAGAGAATTCGTCTCCTGTCGGTTGTCAGGCTTCCCCGCCGGGAGCCATGAAAGGAGGCATACCGCCCCGTTGAGGATCGTTCATTTGTATAGGCCCGAATTGAGCTTCGTATTTGCGTATGTTGTCCTGCAAGGCGAATAACAATCGTTTGGCATGCTCGGCCGTGAGAATGATACGCGATTTCACCGGAGCTTTGGGAGCACCCGGAGTCATGCGGATAAAGTCGATAACGAACTCCGACGGAGCATGTGAAATAATAGCGAGATTGGAGTAAATGCCTTCGGCTACTTCGGCAGACAATTCTATCTGGATTTCCTTTTTTTCTTCCATAATCAGTTCAGTTTAAAGTAATAGTATTTATAGTTGAAATTTACTTGATTTACATAAAGTTGCAGCGTCGTATAAGGACGGCTTCGATAAGCCGAGATATTGAACGACGAGTATAGATTGCTCCAATGTCCCTCTGGGTCGTCGTTGCGACTGTGTCGCAACTGTACTTTCAAGGTATCGCCGGAAAGTTCGGCTTCGTCGGCGACAAGCAGGATGCTGTGCGGCCGGCTGTGGTAATCGATACGATACCTCAGATTAAGGAAGTCGCCGGTTTTCCATGCGCTTTGCAAATAGAGAGTGTCGTCGGGCAACTGGTCGATTTTGTCATGGGGTACTATTCGGAGCGTGTCGAAATGAATAGCCGAAAGCGCTTGTATTTCTACCTGCTTTTTGTGTTCCGACAACGTTTCTATCGGGCGGTATTGCAGCAATACGCGCACTCCCTCGCCCATGTCATCGCTATTTACTTCCGAAACGGGATAAAGCGTATCAACCGGAGCGGAATCGGTTGTCTGGTAGGTGAAATAAGGATTGCCTTTATTCGTATGGCAAGTGACGATGTCGGCATAGAAGATGCCGTAAATATCTTTTTCATCGTCTCCGCAAGCCGTTGCGAAGATAGATAAAAGGATAAAGGAGCAACCATATAACCAACTCTTTTTCATTTGTATGCCTTGTTTTATTCTTCGACAGAAGCGGGAGAAACGATGGAGCCGTCTTTCATGAAGAGGGTACGATCGGTCATTCGAGCCAACGTCTCGTCGTGCGTGACGATGACGAACGTCTGTTTGAACTCGTCACGCAGGTCGAAAAACAGTTTGTGCAATTCGATTTTATTTTTCGAATCGAGACTTCCCGACGGCTCATCGGCTAGTATGACAGAGGGGCGGTTTATCAATGCTCGGGCAACGGCTACTCGCTGTTTTTCACCGCCCGACAGTTGAGCCGGTTTGTGTCCCAGTCGGTCGCTCAGGCTCAGGAAATCGAGTATCCGCTTGGCTTCCTGTTCTGCATCCGATTGTTTTTTCCCCCCGATGAGAGCCGGAATCATCACATTTTCGAGAGCCGTAAATTCAGGCAGCAACTGGTGGAACTGGAATACGAATCCGATGTTACCGTTTCTGAAACGCGCCATTTCCCTATCGGGGAGGTTATCCACCCGCCTGCCGTCGTATAAGATTTCCCCGCAATCGGGCTTGTCGAGCGTTCCCACGATCTGCAACAAGGTTGTTTTGCCGGCTCCGCTCGCCCCCACGATGGAGACGACGACGCCCTGTTCGATCACGGCATCGATACCTTTCAGTACCTCCAAAGAACCATAGCTCTTGTGTATGTTTTTTATCTCTATCATACTTCTGTTAGTTTTCTGATGACATGCCCCGCCAGATAACACCCGAAGATTGCCGGCAGATAAGAAATCGTCCCGACGGTCGATTTTTTATTACGTTCTCCTTCCACGACCACGATGGCGTTACGATCGGCCTGCTCGGTGGAGAATACCGTTTTCAGACCTTTGGAGATACCCTCTTTCCGCAATCGCAATCTCACCGCTTTTGCCAAAGCGCAATGGTAGGTATCGGCTATGTCGGCTATCCGTATGGCCGACGGGTCTTTGCGTCCGCCTGCACCCATCGATGAAACGATTTTGATTTTATGCCGCAGGCAATAGGCGATCAAAGCTACCTTCGGCGCCAGCGTGTCGATGGCATCGATGACAAAATCTATTTCGCCGCCCTCCAACAAAGCGGGAATATCTTCCTCTTCGATAAAACGGTGTTGTGCCGTCAGCTTCAAATCAGGGTTTATATCGAGAAACCTTTCTTTCAATACTTCGACTTTGGGTTTTCCTAATGTACTGTGCAAAGCGACTAATTGTCGGTTTAGGTTGCTCTCGGACACGGTGTCTCCGTCGATAATCGTCAAAGCTCCTATACCGGCTCGCACGACCATTTCGGCGGCATAAGCCCCTACACCACCCACCCCCACGACAAGGACGTGGGCATTTTGCAATCGCTTTATCGGTTCATCGCCAAACAGCAGCCGGGTACGTGACAACCATTCGTCCATCTTTTCTTATGCGGTTTGTCTGTATATAATTGAATGACGAAGATACTCTTTTTTACCGAAAATCGGAAATAGCCGAGGCAAATTAAAGTCGAATGTATTGGCAATAGTAATATAGACAACGGTTTTTCGTCGATTCAGAAATGCGATTTGTCTTTTACTCACGACTTCCGTGGCACACGGATAGGCAGGACGATAGTAATCGATATGATTTTTATTCTATTTATAGATTTTATTCACAGGATTTTTGGTAAAAATAAGATTCATTGGGTTTTTCGGTAATCTCCTCATTGTATATTTGCAAATTGAAGTTACGAAAAGAGTGTAATTTATTGAAAATGAGCGTAGGTTAATTGCTCTTGATAGTAATAGGTTACGATTTAGTTAGTTA
>ENA-UAOI01000824-UAOI01000824.1-human-gut-metagenome-genome-assembly--contig:-NODE-824-length-10991-cov-4.688460_pt1 | contig 10991 bp, 8 predicted proteins | sample MGYA00243471_ERZ654561 | MGnify/ENA primary metagenome ERZ654561 (study PRJEB26926, sample SAMN06164393) | human gut metagenome | biome: ENVO:00009003; feature: ENVO:2100002; material: ENVO:00002003... | reverse complement strand
TTTTTAAAAATATAATTCATAATTTGCGAACACTTTGTTAAAACGTAACCAAGTGTTTTTGTTTTATTAAAACTTTAATATCATGAAAGTCTATCAATCTCACGAAATCAAAAACATTGCTCTATTGGGCAGCAAAGGTTCAGGCAAGACCACCCTCGCAGAAGCTATGCTCTACGAGTGTGGTGTAATAAAACGTCGCGGAACCGTCGAAGGGAAAAACACCGTCTCGGACTATTTTCCTGTGGAAAAAGAGTATGGATATTCCGTCTTTTCCACAGTTTTTTATGCCGAATTTTTAGGTAAAAAGCTCAATGTTATAGACTGTCCGGGAGCAGACGACTTTGTAGGAAGCGCTATAACAGCCCTTAACGTAACAGACACAGGAGTAATTGTCATCGACTCTCAATATGGAGTCGAAGTAGGAACTCAAAACATCTTCCGTACTGCCGAAAATCTGAACAAACCTATTCTTTTTGCCATGAACCAACTTGATGGTGAAAAGGCAGATTACGACAATGTAATCAACCAAATGCACGAAACATTCGGTAACCGAATTGTACAAGTGCAATATCCGCTTAGTTGCGGTCCGTCGTTCAATGCCATGATCGACGTCCTACTCATGAAAATGTATAGCTGGTCGCCCGAAGGCGGTACACCCACCATATCCGAAATTCCCGAAAGCGAAATGGAAAAAGCCCGGGAATTAAATCAAAAATTAGTTGAAGCCGCTGCTGAAAACGATGAGACCCTTATGGAAAAATTCTTCGAGCAAGGTTCTCTCACCGAAGATGAAATGCGGGAAGGCATCCGCAAAGGTCTCATCACACGCAGCATATACCCTGTATTCTGTGTAAGCGCATTACGCGATATGGGAGTACGACGTATGATGGAATTCCTCGGCAACGTAGTCCCCTTTGTCTCCGAAATGCCCAAACCCGAAAATACAGCCGGAGAAAAAATCGCTCCCGATGCCAATGGGCCTACAAGTATATACTGCTTTAAAACCACGGTCGAGCCTCATATCGGAGAAGTATCCTATTTCAAAGTAATGTCTGGAACCGTACATCAAGGAGACGATTTGATTAATGTGGATCGAGGCGACGGACGCGAACGTTTGGCTCAATTATTCTGTGTTTGCGGACAAATTCGTACTCCGGTAGAAGAACTTGTAGCAGGAGACATAGGAGCATCGGTAAAACTAAAAGATGTGCGCACTGGTAATACACTCAACACAAAAGGGTGCGATTATCATTTCGATTTTATCAAATACCCAGCTCCCAAATATCAACGAGCAATAAAACCGGTCAATGAATCCGATGCCGAAAAATTAAGTGAGATTCTCACTCGTATGCATGAAGAAGACCCGACGTGGCAAATAGAACAATCCAAAGAATTGAAACAAACGATTGTTTCGGGACAAGGAGAATTTCACTTACGCACTTTAAAATGGCGTATTGAGAATAACGATAAACTTGCCGTTGAATTCATAGAGCCTCGCATACCCTATCGGGAAACAATTACTAAAGCGTCTCGGGCGGATTATCGTCACAAAAAACAATCGGGTGGAGCCGGACAATTTGGAGAAGTACATCTCATCGTAGAGCCCTATTATGACGGAATGCCAGCACCCGACACTTACAAATTCAACAACCAAGAATTCCGTATGAATGTACGCGATACCCAAACGATAGATCTTGAATGGGGAGGAAAATTGGTGGTTTGTAACTGTATTGTTGGAGGTGCTATCGACGCTCGGTTTATTCCTGCTATTGTCAAAGGATTGATGGATCGTATGGAACAAGGGCCGCTCACTGGTTCTTACGCCCGCGATGTCAGAGTTTGTATCTACGACGGGAAAATGCACCCGGTAGACTCTAATGAAATATCTTTCCGATTAGCTGGACGTAATGCATTCAGCGAGGCATTTAAAAATGCAGGACCAAAAATTCTCGAACCTATATACGATGTCGAAGTTCTTACCCCAGCCGATGTCATGGGCGATGTCATGAGCGATCTGCAAGGACGACGCGCTATTATTATGGGCATGTCTAGTGAAAAAGGATTTGAAAAAATCACGGCAAAAGTACCTTTAAAGGAAATGTCTTCCTATTCAACAGCTCTCAGTTCGATCACCGGAGGGCGCTCATCTTTCTCTATGAAATTTGCATCTTATGAGCTCGTTCCATCTGACGTTCAAGAAAAACTACTTAAAGCTTACGAGGCCGAACAGACAGACGAGTGACCGCGATTTTGTTAAATAATTAAAAAGCCATTGGTTTTTCCAATGGCTTTTTTTGCAAATAAACATTTATTTGTTAAATTTGCCGGTAAGTGTTAAACCCAACCTTCTAAATAGGTTTTCATAAAATAAAACAAAAATAGTGGAATCGGTGTTTATATAATAAATTTGTACAAATGATGTAAAAACAAATCATTTAAACACCACGACAAGTTAAACAGAAAAAAATAAAGAGGCAAACAGAATGAAAAAGTCGACAATTTGGCTACTGGCTGTAATTATGGCACTCACGTTTATCGGATTGCTTTATGTACAAATCATGTACATGGAGAATATGATAAAAATGAGAAACGAGCAATTTACCGAAGCCGTGAAAAGAAGCCTATACGCTGTATCGACAAGCCTTGAACTAGACGAGACTCAACGCTATTTAGACGAATATCTGGAAGAGGAAGAAAAGAAAATGCTCTCCTCTTATGAGCAAAAGCAAGACAAACAAGACATAGCTTCTACTCACCACCAATTTTCTATCGTATCTCCCGATGGAACGGTTGCAAGTTTTTCCTTTCGCGAACAAACCAGTACGATTATCACCCCTGCTGCTCCACGACAAAAGGAACACAATACGCTCATTAGTACATATCGAAATATGCAGGAAGCCCGTAAAGGACAATACCTTTACCAAAAAGGCTTGTTGAACGAAGTCATACTCAATATGCTGAGTAAGGCAAGTAACCGTCCTGTCATGGAACGTATCGACATCAAAAAATTGGAAAGCTATCTGAAATCAGAATTTGAAAATAACGGATTAAACCTTCCGTTCCAATTTGCCATTTACAATAAAAACGAAAAAATCATATATAGCTCCAATCAATATGATCCCAAAATCGAAGGGAATTTATTCACACAAGCAATATTTCCCAATGATCCACCGGCAAAAATAAACTACTTGAAAGTCTATTTCCCGACCAAAAGAGATTATATATCGAGTTCGGTAAAATTCATGATACCCTCGTTTGCTTTCACGTTCATTCTGTTGGTAACCTTCTTGTTTACCATCATCACGGCATTTCGGCAAAAGAAACTCACCGAGATGAAAAACGATTTTATCAACAACATGACACACGAATTCAAAACACCCATATCTACCATATCATTAGCAGCCCAAATGCTTAATGACCCCTCTGTTGCCAAAAGTCCGGCTATGTTCCAGCACATATCGGGTGTCATTAATGACGAAACCAAGCGATTGAGATTTCAGGTAGAAAAAGTCCTGCAAATGTCGATGTTCGACAGACAAAAGACGTTGATGAAACTACACAACGTCGATGTCAACGACCTCGTTGCAGGAGTCATGAGCACATTCAAACTCAAAGTCGAAAAATACGGCGGTGTAATCGATGCCGACCTCGAAGCAGAAGATGCTATTGTCTCGGTCGATGAAATGCATTTCACGAATGTTATCTTCAACCTCCTTGACAATGCCGTAAAATATCGACGGGAAGAAGAACCTTTATCTCTTTTCATACGTACAAGAACCGTTGGAGATAAGGTAGAAATATTGATTCGAGATAACGGAATCGGTATCAAACGGGAAGATTTGAAAAAAATATTCGACAAATTTTATCGCGTATCTACGGGAAATCGCCATGACGTAAAAGGATTCGGACTAGGCCTCGCCTACGTCCATAAAATCATTACCGACCTCAAAGGCGATATTCGAGTAGAAAGCGAAATAAATCAAGGGTCGACATTTATAATAACACTACCACTAATAAAAAACAAATGATTATGGAAGAAAGATTGCGTATTCTATTATGCGAAGATGATGAAAATCTTGGCATGTTATTAAGAGAGTATTTGCAAGCCAAAGGTTATGCGGCCGATCTCTTCTCCGATGGAGAAAGCGGATACAAAGCATTCCTGAAAGGTAAATACGATTTGTGCGTACTCGACGTGATGATGCCTAAAAAAGACGGATTCACGCTCGCACAAGAAATCCGTACGGTAAACGGAGAAGTTCCCATCATATTCTTGACAGCGAAATCTTTGAAAGAAGATATTCTCGAAGGATTCAAAATCGGAGCAGACGACTACATTACCAAACCATTCAGTATGGAAGAATTGGTATTCCGTATCGAAGCCATTTTACGTCGTGTAAAAGGTAAAAAAGGAAAAGAAGTTACGATGTACAAGATCGGACGGTTTACATTCGATACCCAGAAACAAGTATTGGCAATCGACGATAAGAGTACTAAACTCACCACCAAAGAGTCCGAATTGCTCAGTCTGCTCTGTGCTCACGTCAATGAAATTTTGGAGCGTAACTTCGCCCTCAAAACTATTTGGATAGACGATAATTACTTTAACGCTCGTAGCATGGACGTTTACATTACCAAACTTCGTAAACATCTCAAAGACGATCCATCAATTGAAATTATCAATATTCATGGAAAAGGGTACAAGCTCATTGCCCCAGATGTCGAAGCAAAAACCAAATAAACTGCAACGTTTAGGAATATAGAAAAGGCGGCTTATTGAGTCGCCTTTTCTATATTCCCACATCAAAAGCGCCTGCAAATAATGCGATTTACTGCAAATTCATTACCTTTGTCCCGTAAACGACGAAAATAGCATCGAACAATGATACGCACTATCACATTCCTATATCAATGGCTCATAGCCATGCCCATATTGCTGATAATCACCATTCTCACAGCATTGACGACCCTTATCGGATGCCGGTTGGGCAATGGAAACTTTTGGGGATATTACCCAGCACACATTTGGTCCCGACTATTCTGCATTCTCTCTCTTGTCAAAATAGAAGTTAGAGGCCGAGAAAACATCGATAAAAACACATCTTATGTATTCGTATCAAACCATCAAGGAGCCTATGACATATTTCTCATCTACGGATACTTAAACCACAATTTCAAATGGATGATGAAAAAAAGCCTGCGCAATATACCCTTTGTAGGCAGCGCTTGTGCTGCTGCCGGCCACATATTCGTCGATAACAGTACTCCGGGCCGACTAAAAGAAACCCTGCAAAAAGCCGAAACGACATTACAAAATGGTATGTCGCTTGTCGTATTCCCCGAAGGAGCACGCACTTGGACAGGAGCCATGAGACCATTCAAACGAGGAGCATATCAACTCGCCGTTGAATTTTCCTTACCGGTCGCACCGCTCACTATCGACGGAGCATTTGCCGTTATGCCCCGTACAACCTACAATTTTAAACCTGGAAAAATCATTTTAACGATACACCCCCCCATCTATCCCCAAGAAAATAAAGGGCATGATATAGAAGACCTCATGAAAAAATCATACGCCGTCATAGAATCGGCATTGCCATTGAAAGGATAGATATGTAAAAAAAGATTAAACCAAATAAAAAAATTCAAGGTTTGCAATGGCCGTCCCAAAATAAATTCGCAATTTTGCACTCGCAAAACAAATTTGTCCGGTGGTGTAATGGTAGCACTTCGGATTCTGGTTCCGCCTGTGAGGGTTCGAATCCTTCCCGGACAACAAAAAGTAAGGGGTTAGCAAAATGCTAATCCCTATTTTTATATCTATTAATCAAGCACTTATGTTATAAAACAGGCTTTTCAACCCTCCTAAATTATTGCTGAACAACACATTTTATATGGCAAAATATATCCAATTTTTTCCTATTTTTGCATAGTTGTGATACGATAGTGATACAAATCAAAAAAATCTAATAATCAAACTATGAATAAATTTTGGCGCATTATAATACTATACGGAGGAGGTCTATTCTAACATATCATTAGGAGCAATAGGTATATACGGACCATCTTTCACCTCAAAAATAACAGTACCAGCACATAACACCTCAATTGTATGCCATTGTCCCCGGGGTATGTTTACCCCATAAGTACCCTCCGCCGGGTCGAGTTCATAGCGATTAATTTCCTTCTTGTCGTCATCGTAAAAGAGAACTCTCATACGCCCTCGCAACAATACATAAGTTTCGGCCGTATGCCTATGACGATGTATCGGTAAAACGGTTCCCAGTTCAAGGGCATTAAGCAGACGTTGCGAAGGAGACGACAACGATTCGTGAAAGTTATAATTCATACGCAATCTAGGACTTTCCTTTGCAGCCTTTGTCACCCTATCGAGTAAAACATGATCTATTAATATCTCAGACATTACTTCGTTCTCCCTTCTCAATAATTTCGAATAAATTGTTCATACATTTTTCTTTCTTAAAATGCCGCTGGTAATAATTATATCCGTTTCTACCCTTTTCTTCCAATTCTTGATTTGAATAATTCGAAATGGAAAGGACTAAACGAACCATCTTGTCAATAGAATCTGCACCTGTATAATATCCACAACGAGCATTCTTTACAACCGTTTGTACTTCACCATTCGCCATGACTAAAATAGGTTTAGAACTGAGCATATAAGCCTGTATCTTCGCTGGTAGCGTCACATTGAATGCGCTATTGTCACAAAGAGGAAGCAGCATAATATCGGCTTTTCTGAAAAATGCCGGCATATATTCAATGGGATAACGATCATAAAAATGTACGGTATCACCCATCTCCCGACTTTGAACGAACGACATAACCCATTTTTTCTTTCGCCCGTCACCGATAAAAATCCACTGTATATGTTTATTGTTTTTCAAACGTTCGGCTACTCTCATCACATTTTCAAGATTTTGCGCCTCACCTAAATTTCCGGCAAACATAATTTTAAAACCATCTGGCAAATGTGGCAGTTCATCGTCATCAACAGTACATTTTCGAAGTTCATCTTCTCCCCAATTGGGTAAATCTTCTATACAATCATTTTTTACCCCTCGTTGCTGTAACAATGTCCTCACACCCGATGCCGCTATGAAAATTTTGCAACAATGCCGATAAATGTAGCGCATGATACGATCAACTATTTTAACGATATATTTATTAGTTATACCTCCGGCAGCCAAACTTTCTGGCCAAACATCAAGTAACCAGAAATAAATAGGAATTCGTCGTATTTTTTTCGCAAGCACTGCCGGTATACCGATAAATGCCGGGGACAATTCCTGCACAAAAATAAAGTCGAATCTCTTACGACAAACGATACTTAATGTGTATATACAAGAAAATAATAAACTCGATAAATAATTGAGCACCATTCTTATCGCCCTACCGTCTCCACGAGGAATCACCGGCACACGAATGACATTTACTCCATTGACGACTTCTTTCCGCCTGCTCCGCAATCCGTATCCCTCGTAAAAATGGCCCTGAGGATAATTGGGAATACATGTAATTACAGTAACTTCATATCCTCGTTTTACCATTTCAAAAGCGATATCGTTACCTCGAAAAACTTCGGGATAAAAATAATTGGTCAAAAACAAGCATCGTTTACCTTTCACCCCAGACGACTCTTTTGACATAATCGGTATAAGAAAGAATAATTCGCACGACTTTGTCGCTAACATTCGGTATAGAATAGTCTGCGACCGGACGAAAATTACGAGTTTCGAGATTCTGATTCTGCAATTCGGACAAACCCTGCATCACCCGTTCGGGGTTAAGCCCTACCATCATCACCGAAGCTTCCTCCATCGCCTCGGGACGCTCGTGAGCTTCACGTATATTCAGAGCCTTAAAATTAAGAATAGACGACTCTTCGCTAATGGTTCCGCTATCCGAGATTACCGTTTTGGCATTAATTTGCAATTTATTATAATCGCTAAAACCCATCGGTTTCATCAACCGTATAAGTGAGTGAAAGTCAACACCATCGGTTTCTATTTTCTTGCGGGTACGGGGGTGTGTCGACACAATCACGGGAAAACCATACGTTTGAGCTATGTCGTTCAAAATCTTAACCAAATTCCCGAAGTTGCGTTCGCTCGATATATTCTCTTCCCGATGGGCCGACACGACAAAGTATTTGCCCTTCTCCAATCCCAGATTCTCTAAAATAGACGAGGCATTTATCTGAGGCAAATACCTGTTCAGCACCTCATACATGGGGCTTCCGGTTTTGACAACCCGATCGGAAGGGATTCCCTCGCTCAACAAATATTCACGGGCAATAGAGCTGTACGGCAAATTAATATCCGATATATGGTCGACAATCTTACGATTACTCTCTTCGGGAACACGCTGGTCGAAACAGCGATTTCCGGCCTCCATATGGAAAATAGGGATATGACGTTTCTTAGCCGCTATCGCACACAAGCAAGAATTCGTGTCGCCCAATACAAGAAATGCATCCGGACGAACTTCTTCCAGAACCGGATCTATATTAATCAATATCTGTCCGGCAGTCGTCGTCGCATTATTACCTGCCGCATTCAAAAAATAATCAGGTTTCCGTAGACCTAAATCCTGAAAAAATATTTCGTTTAATTCATAATCGTAATTTTGTCCTGTGTGTACCAATACGTGCTCTATGGCGGGACTGGCATCTAACTTTTGCAATACACATGACAATCTGATTATTTCGGGTCTTGTCCCTACTACCGAAAGGACTTTCAATCGCTTCATAAATCTATATTTTGATTTTTCACTCGTCTTTCACTACCGGTTCGAAATAAGTATCGCTATCGGTAGGATCATACCATTCGTTTATCCAAAACTGAGCATATAAAATCTCATCGCCGATATTCGATATATTATGTGTGTACCACACCGGCATATCCACATAAGCCGGTTCTTCCCCGTTAAGATAATAATCCAGTACTTCGTCTGTTCCAACCTTCCGGAGCTGAATTCTCGCTTTTCCCTTAATCACTACAAACCGCTCCATCTTGCGAGTGTGATAATGATTTCCCCTTGTAACACCGGGAACGGTGGTAGAAAAACTCACTTGGCCACCCACCCCGATTTTTACGGTCTCGACGAAACTACCTCGTACATCGGTATGTTGAACCAATTTCACCGGGAAATAGCTTTCCATATCAATATAGCTACGAAATGTATTAAACAAATTCATTTCATGGATATTATTCAAAGGAGGAATAATTCCCTGCTCGAAATACAATTTTTTAAAATTTTCAAACAAACCGAGAACTTCACTCACCTTCATCTCGAAATCGCAGGCTACATCGTCCCGCTCGACAAGCGAGGGTACGGTGCGACTTCCCATCTCCCTTATTTTATCACAAATATGACGGCATAAACTACCCACATAAATCAAATTTACCTCATTGTCTTGTAATACCGTGGGGGAATCGCCGTGAGTCAATTTATACCCGAACGTGGCTATGAACGAATTATAATTAGGCTTCCCAAACGGACCGAAAACATTGGGAACTACCATTCCTGTAAAAGATGACCCATTACGCACAGCCCATTCTTCCAACAATTTACGACCATCACTCTTACTACGACCATACTCATTATCCCGTTCCTCTTGTATGCTCGACGAGAATAAAACATAAGGACGAGAATTTGTCGTTTCCATAGCCTCGATTAGCTGTTTTACCAATCGCATATTCGTCTCGTACAAAACATGCGCATCAGTATGACGGTTTACCGCCGCCAAATGTACAATAACATCACAACTCTTTACAAACGTTTTCAGACGTTCTACATCGACAAAATAATCATCTTCGAATGGAACTCTCTCAAATTCTCCGGGATAAAGTCCCAACGTATTATATAAATGAGTACCGACAAACCCAGACTGCCCGGTAATACCTACCTTTATCATAATTCTACCCACTAATTGAGATTCAAATCTTCCCGTACGATATCGAGCTTCAACAATAATTGTTTCATTTCTTCTACATCGAGTCTGTGAGTATTGTGCGAATGATAGTCTTCTATTTGAGAGACCACCTCGCTACCTTCGACAAAAAATTTATCGTAATTCAAATCTCGACTATCGCATGGAATACGATAATAATTATCCATATCCTCTGCCCTCGCCATCTCCTCGCGAGTAACCAAAGTTTCATAGAGCTTCTCCCCATGCCGTGTACCGATAATTTTCACGGGAGTATCTTTGCCATACAATTCTTTCAACGCAGTAGCCAAAGTAACCAGCGTAGCCGCCGGAGCCTTCTGTACGAATAAATCGCCATTACGGCCATGCTCAAACGCATAAACTACCAAGTCGACAGCATCATCGAGCGTCATCATAAACCGTGTCATGTTGGGATCCGTGATCGTTATTACCGCATTGTTTTTCATCTGCTCGATCCATAGCGGAATCACAGATCCCCGACTCGCCATCACATTTCCATAACGAGTACAACAAATTGTCGTTGTCGCAGAATCACCCAACTGGCGTCCTTTGGCAATCGCCACTTTTTCCATCATGGCTTTACTTATTCCCATAGCATTGATGGGATAGGCCGCTTTATCGGTAGACAATACAACAACATTTTTCACACCATGCTCCACGGCCGAATCCAATACGTTCTCCGTGCCAAACACATTCGTACGCACAGCCTGCATAGGGAAAAATTCACATGAAGGAACCTGTTTCAAGGCAGCTGCCGAAAACACATAATCGACCCCACTCATAGCGCTATCTACACTACGCTTATCCCGCACGTCACCGATATAAAACTTAACCTTCGGGTTCTGTAATCGATGCCGCATATCGTCTTGTTTTTTCTCATCACGGCTAAATATGCGTATTTCACCGACATCGCTATCCAAAAACCGCTTTAACACAGCATTGCCAAAGGATCCTGTTCCTCCGGTAATAAGCAATATCTTATCTTTAAAAATAGACATGATTATATATTAAATTA
>ENA-UAOI01000817-UAOI01000817.1-human-gut-metagenome-genome-assembly--contig:-NODE-817-length-11043-cov-4.291409_pt1 | contig 11043 bp, 10 predicted proteins | sample MGYA00243471_ERZ654561 | MGnify/ENA primary metagenome ERZ654561 (study PRJEB26926, sample SAMN06164393) | human gut metagenome | biome: ENVO:00009003; feature: ENVO:2100002; material: ENVO:00002003... | reverse complement strand
GTCGAGGGCAGCAGCGGCACGATCACCTCGCGGGAGAGTTCGCCTCCGGCGATGTTTTCGACGATGTGCTGGATGGCCAGCGTCAGCATGTCGCGCTCGTCGCCCCCGACGCCCGTCGAGAGTTTCACGGTCTGCACGCCCACGACCGAACCGTGGCGGATGCGCAGGAAATTGCAGTAGGCCACGTCGTCGTCCACCAGTAGGGAGAAGACGTCCACGTTCACGATGCGTGCGCTGACGATCACCGATTTGCTCGAATAGTTGTCCAGGGCGTCGAGGCGTGTCTTGTAGCGTTGTGCGACTTCGAATTTCAGGTTTTGGGCGGCAGCCTCCATCTCTTTTTCAAGATAGGTACGCACGGGGCGCAGGTCGCCTTTGAGAATCGAAACCGTCATATCGACCAGTGCGTCGTATTCTTCTTCGCTTTGCGCTCCCACGCAAGGTCCCTTGCAGTTGCCCAGGTGGTATTGCAGGCAGACCGAATAGCGCCCTTTGGCGATAGCCGTCGGCGAAAGGTTGAGCGAGCAGGTTCGCAGGGGAATCACCTCGCGGATAAACTCCAGGATACTGCGCTGCATCATTACCGAGCCGTAGGGACCGAAATATTGGGAGCCGTCGCGGTTGAGGACGCGGGTGGACTGTACGCGCGGGAACGGTTCGCGGCGCACGACGATCCAGGGATAGGTCTTGTCGTCCTTGAGCAGGATGTTGTAGCGCGGTTGGAGGGTCTTGATTAACGAATTTTCGAGCAGCAGGGCGTCCGTTTCGGTATCGACGACGATGTGCCGGATCGCAGCGATCTGCCTCACGAGTACCTGTACCTTGGCGCTGTGTTCCTTGTTCTGCATGAAATACGAGCTGACCCGCTTGCGCAGGCTTTTGGCTTTGCCGACGTAGATGATCGTCCCGTTCTTGTCCAGAAACTGATATACGCCCGGTGACAGAGGCAGCAGGGCCACCTGTTCTTTCAACCCGTATTTTTTTACGTTGTCCATCTGTCGCAAAAGTAGCAAAATTTTAACAAAGACCTCTGCCGTGCGCTGAATCGGAGAATGAGCCGGAGTTTTTCGGCAGAAGTCGTCGATTGAACAGATTGTTCGTGGTTGAAAAGTATTTATATTTTGATTATTTGTCGAAAACATTATACCTTTGGGCCGTTTTATTGAGCAAAATCTGCCTATGAAAAATTTTTTATCCCTGTTATGTATTTTTTCGCTCTGCGTCGGTTGCGACAAGGCGTATGATCTGAACAAGATCGAATCCGGCGATGTAACCATCGGCAACGACCAGAGCGAATGGATTATGCCGTTGGCGCAGATCACGGTCGGAATGGACGAGTTGCAGGACGGCAGTGCGGATATCCGCGCTATTTTCGACGAGGTCGATATCTGGTTGCCGACGACGCTCCCGGGCAATGCGGAGTGGGTCGATATCGTCCGTCTTTCGAGCGATGGAACTTATCTGGACGGAATGCTGGAGGCTCTTATCGACGAGATGCTCGTTCCCGGATCGAAAAAAATGGACGAAGTGGTCGATCTGATTTGGTCCAACGAAGGTTACCGCGAGCGTTTTACGGCGTTGATTCCGGCCGATAGCGAGGAGCTTTTCAAGGCGGAATTCAAGAAGTTTTTCGGCGAGGACAACGAGGCTGGCGAAGCGTTGCGCGATACGATGGGCGAGCTGGCGCGGGAATTTCTTTCCCAGATTAAAATCAATACGATTACTTATAATGCGACGTTGGATGTCGACGATGATTTGATCGATATGCTTGCCGACAACCTCGATCCCGAGGGTACCGTCGATCCGGTCAATACGCTCGATCTGTACGGCGAGGTGCGGAGCAGTCTGCCGGTGAGCTTCGAAGTAGCTGCGGATTTTTCCGAAACGAACGTGGCTATCGCGCCTTTCCTGGTCGAACCCGACGAAGAGAATGACATCGCTCCCGTGCGGCTTTACAAGGATGATATCCGGAGTTTGTTCTCTTTCTTCGAACTGAATGTCGATTTTATGCCGCAGAAATATTATCCGCGCATCGGATTCAGCGACAGCCAGTCGATTCGTATGATGCTGCATTTGAAGAAACGCGGCGGTCTTAATCTGAACCTTTAATCCGGATTCCTCATATGAAAAAGATCATATATACTTTGATTGCGGCATTTGTCGCATGTACGGCCGTGGCACAGACGCCGAGTGCCTACTTTATGGAGGGTTCGACTTTCCGCAGCCAGCTTAACCCGGCTTTCGCTCCGCTGCGCGGCTATGTGAATATTCCCGTATTGGGCGGTGTGCAGGTCAACGTTTCCGGTAACCTCTCCGTCAGCGATATTTTTTATCCGGTGAACGGAAGTTTGGTAACGCTGTTCGACAAGAATGTTTCTGCGGCCGAGGCGTTGGGAAATCTGCGCTCGAAAAATATGCTCGGAACCGATGCCCGGATCAATATCGTCGGTTTCGGTGCATTCCGCAAGGATCATAAGACATTCTGGTCGTTCGACCTGAATGTGCGTATGGAAGCGGAGGCCAATATGCCCTATTCGTTGTTCGACTTTCTCAAGAACGGACGGAACGAGGCCGTTATCAACGACATCAAAGCCTCGACGCAGGCTTATCTCGAGGCCGCTTTCAGTTACTCTTTTCCGCTGACGGATCAGATTTACCTCGGTGCACGGGGTAAGTTTCTCGTCGGCGCGGCCCGTGCGCGGACGTCGATCGACCGGCTCGATATAAAATTGCAGGAGAATAGTTGGAATATCGATGCGGACGGTTCGTTCGAAATGTCGGGCCTTGAGATGAGCTCCATGCAGCGTCCCGACGGGTCGGAATATTATTCGTTCGACGATTTCGACGTTTCTTCCTACAAAGGACCTGCGGGCTACGGTTTTGCCGTCGATCTGGGTGTGACGTACGACGTGATTCCCGATTTGCAGCTCTCTTTCGCCGTGAACGACCTGGGTTTCATTTCGTGGGGAAAGAAATACCTGGAGCGTGGGCAGATGACCAAATCCCAATCTTTTACCGGCGTGGAGATCATCGACGGTGAGGTTCACGATCCGGAGTTCGATTTCGGCGAGCTGGAGTTCGACCGGGTGCAGGCCTCCAAGGGCAAGACCGAGATGCTGCGCACCTCGATCAATCTGGGGGCCGAGTACGAGGTTTGGCGTCACAAGATCGGCCTGGGTCTGCTTTACAACGTACGTGTCTGGGATGTGAAGACGTTCCACAACCTGACCGCCTCGGTGAACTTCCACCCGATTCCCTGGTTTACGCTGACTACCAGTTATTCGTTTCTCAACGGCCAGGGGCACGCCCTCGGTGTGGCGATCAATGCCTGCCCCAGTTGGATCAACTTCTTCCTGGCGACCGATATGTTGATTTGCAGCCATACGCCGCAGTTCCTGCCCGTCACTTCGACTTCGATGAACGTGACGCTCGGCATCGGCGTTCCGATCGGGCGGCGCAGCCACCGCATTCCGGGAGAGTATCTCTACCGATAATAATATTGTATGATATTAGTTAAGAAGCCTGCATCTACCGATGCAGGCTTCTTTGATGCGGTGTTTTCTCTTTTTACGATTCTTTGCCGTAACCGGTGTTTGCCGGTTTTCGATGGCGGAATCCCGAAGGGGTACGTCTTCGGTTCGGAGAACACGTGGGAACGGTCGGATTTGACTGTGGGACCAAAGTCGGCACTCGTTTTACCGTCCGCAGCAAAGGTGATCGACCGGAACGTCGAACGGATCGGCGGGCAGCTCCTCCACGACTTGATGCGGATAGCACACGCCTGCCTTGAAAGCCCGGAAACCCGGCTGCGACAGGTATTTGTCGTAGAATCCCTTGCCGCGTCCCAGGCGCATGCCTGCGGCGGTGAACGCCACGCCCGGCACGATGATGAAATCGATCTCTTCGGGGCGGCACAGCGCTGTGGCCTCCGGTTCCGAAATGCCGAACGAGCCGGAATCGTTCATCGAGGCGGGATCGTAATCGTAGAATCGCATTATGTCGCCTTCCACGCGGGGCAGCACGATCCGTTTGGAGCGGCTCCAGCGTTCGAGTGCCGGGGCGGTGAGGGGTTCGTCTTTGAGCGAAGCGAAAAGGGCCACCACTTTGGCGCGTGCGAAGGCCGGAAGCCTCTCCGCTTCGTTGAAAATACGTGCGGAAAGCTCTTCGCGCTGTTCCGAAGAAAGGGCCGTATTGAGCCCTTTCATCTGTTTCCGGATTTCCGTTTTGGTCATAAAATGCCTGATTTTAAGCGTAAATTTCGAATTGTTTTGTGTTGTTATTATGCAAACAATGACTATCTTTGCCGAAGCGCAAACAAATTTTTAACAAAAATAAACAAATTTCAAACATTATGGGCTGTTTTCTAACTAATTCTTCTCTTGGCAAGAAGTTGGTAATGAGCATTACCGGTTGTTTCCTCGTGCTCTTTATCCTCTTCCACATGTCGATGAACATCGTGGCGATCTTCTCGCCCGAGGCGTACAACACGGTCTGCGCATTCCTGGGTGCCAACTGGTATGCGTTGGTCGGAACGCTGGTGCTGGTCGCCGGTATCCTGATCCACTTCATTTATGCGCTGGTGCTGACCGTGAACAACTACAAGGCGCGCGGTTCGCAGCGTTATGCCGTTACCGTGAAGGAAAAGGGTGTGCAGTGGGCATCGAAAAACATGCTTGCGCTGGGATGGATCATCCTCGGCGGTCTGTTGCTCCATCTGTTCAACTTCTGGTCGAAGATGCAGCTGGTCGAGGTGCTGGGACACCATGAAAATTCGCTCGGCTTCTCGCCGCAGGACGGCGCTGCGCTGATTCAGTACACCTTCTCGCAGTGGTACTACGTGGTGATCTACCTGGTTTGGTTCTTCGCCCTCTGGTTCCACCTTACGCACGGCGTGTGGTCGATGTTCCAGTCGGTGGGCTGGGGCAACGACATCTGGTATCCGCGCCTGAAATGTATCGCCAACATCGTGGCGACCGTCGTGTTCCTCGGTTTCGCTGTGGTCGTGCTGGTCTATTTCTTCCGGAGTCTTTGCTGCGGTTGTGTCTGCTAACATCTTACGTTGAATTATAAAAATATAGAGATATGGCTTTCAAATTAGATTCAAAAATACCCGCCGGGGAACTCGCGCAAAAGTGGAGCAACCACAAGGCGGCGATCAAGGTAGTAAGCCCTGCCAACAAACGCAAACTGGATATTATCGTCGTAGGTACGGGCCTGGGCGGTGCCTCCGCAGCCGCTTCGCTCGGCGAACTGGGATACAACGTGAAGGTTTTCTGCATCCAGGACTCTCCGCGCCGTGCGCATTCGATCGCGGCGCAGGGCGGTATCAATGCGGCCAAGAACTACCGCAACGACAACGATTCGATCTACCGGCTGTTCTACGATACGATCAAAGGCGGCGACTACCGCGCCCGTGAAGCCAATGTTTACCGCATGGCCGAAGTTTCGAACTGCATCATCGACCAGTGCGTCGGCCAGGGCGTTCCGTTCGCACGCGAGTACGGCGGTATGCTGGACAACCGTTCGTTCGGCGGTGCGCAGGTTTCGCGTACGTTCTATGCCCGCGGCCAAACCGGCCAGCAGTTGCTGCTGGGAGCTTATGCCGCACTCAACAAGGAGATCGCTGCCGGTTCGGTGAAGAGTTATCCCCGTCACGAGATGCTCGACATCGTGATCGAAGACGGCGAGGCGAGAGGTATCATCGCACGCAATCTGGTGACGGGCGAATTGGAGCGTTTCGGCGCACACGCCGTAGTGATCGCTTCGGGCGGTTACGGCAACGTGTTCTTCCTTTCGACCAACGCGATGGCTTCGAACGGTTCGGCCGCTTTCCAGTGCTACCGCAAGGGTGCCGGCTTCGCGAATCCCTGTTTCACGCAGATCCACCCGACCTGTATTCCGGTGCACGGGGATCAGCAGTCGAAGCTGACCCTAATGTCGGAGTCGCTGCGTAACGACGGCCGTATCTGGGTTCCCAAAAAGATCGAGGATGTGAAAGCCCTCCGTTCGGGTGCCAAGAAACCTTCGGATATTGCCGAAGAGGACCGTGACTACTACCTGGAGCGCCGTTATCCGGCCTTCGGTAACCTCGTGCCGCGCGACGTGGCGTCGCGTGCCGCCAAAGAGCGTTGTGACGCGGGCTTCGGCGTGAACGAAACGGGGTTGGCCGTGTTCCTCGATTTCAAGACCGCGATCGAGCGTCTGGGCAAGGATGTCATCAAACAACGTTACGGCAACGTGTTCGACATGTACGAGGAGATCACCGACGTAAATCCCTACGAACAGCCGATGCAGATCTTCCCTGCCGTACACTATACGATGGGCGGTATCTGGGTCGATTACAACCTGATGACTACGATCCCGGGTCTCTACGCCATCGGTGAGGCCAACTTCTCGGATCACGGTGCCAACCGCCTGGGTGCTTCGGCGCTGATGCAGGGTCTGGCGGACGGTTATTTCGTGCTGCCTTATACGATCGGCGACTACCTGTCGCACAAGATCCAGGCTCCGAAGGTGAAGACCGATACCAAGGCCTTCGACGAGGCAGAGAAGGGCGTGAAGGATAAGATTTCGAAGTTGCTTTCCATCAACGGCAAGCAGTCGGTGGACGATATTCACAAGAAGCTGGGACACATCATGTGGGAGAACGTCGGCATGGCGCGTTCGAAGGAGTCGCTCGAAAAGGCGATCGTCGAGATCCAGGCGCTGCGCAAGGAGTTCTGGAAGGATGTGAAGGTCGTAGGCAAGGCGAACGAGTTCAACGTCGAGTTGGAGAAGGCGCTGCGTCTGGCCGATTTCCTGGAGCTGGGCGAGCTGATGGCACGCGACGCGCTGAACCGCGAGGAGTCGTGCGGCGGACATTTCCGCGTCGAGCATCAGACCGAAGAGGGCGAGGCCAAACGCGACGACGAGCACTTCGTATATGCCGCCGTGTGGGAGTACAAGGGCGAGAACGAAGCGCCGGAGCTCACGAAGGAGCCGCTGAACTTCGAGTTCGTACACCCCGCACAGCGTAACTACAAGGACTAATTCTTCTGTCGTCTAACTTTAATACACAATTTGAAACTATGAATTTCACGTTAAAGATATGGCGCCAGAAAGACGCCAAGGCAAAAGGGGCATTCGAAACCTACAAAGTCGAGAACATCTCCGCCGACACCTCGTTTCTCGAGATGCTGGATATTCTGAACAACAACCTGATCCACGAGGGCAAGGAGCCCGTGGCGTTCGACCACGACTGCCGCGAGGGTATCTGCGGTATGTGCTCGCTGCACATCGACGGCCGTGCGCACGGCCCGGGCGACGGCGCCACGACCTGCCAGATTTACATGCGCCGTTTCAAAGACGGGGCGACGATCGTCATCGAGCCCTGGCGTTCGGCGGCTTTCCCCGTAATCAAGGACCTCGTGGTGGATCGCAGTGCCTACGATAAGATTCTTCAGGCCGGCGGCTTCATCTCGGTCCGTACGAATGCCGTGCAGGATGCCAACAACATTCCCATCCCGAAGGCCGATGCCGACGTTGCGATGGATGCCGCTGCCTGCATCGGTTGCGGTGCCTGCGCTGCGACCTGTAAGAACGGCTCGGCGATGCTTTTCGTCGCCGCCCGTGTGTCGTCGCTCGCGAAACTGCCGCAGGGACGTGTCGAGGGTGCCCGCCGCGCCAAGGCGATGGTGGCCAAGATGGACGAACTGGGCTTCGGTAACTGTACCAATACGGGAGCTTGCCAGGCCGAGTGTCCGAAGATGATTTCGATTTCGCACATCGCCCGTCTGAACCGGGAGTTCCTCTCGGCGAAGTTCGAGGACTAATCGTTTGAAGAATAGATGCAAACAAGCCCGGAGCGAAACTCCGGGCTTGTTTGCGTATGGCGGGATCCGAAACTCGCCGAAATTGCGGGGCTGCGGCTGATTTACGCTGTTCGCCTTTCCGGTCGTTGCAGCAAGGAGGCCCGCCGGGAGATTGCCGGCTGGCGATTCGGCCGGATTCGAGGTCGGGGTTGAAAATATGGGGCATAACGACCTTTATGCCCCATTCCGAACCGGTCGTTGTCGCCGCCGGAGCCGAGAATCTGTTTTCCTTCCTACTTTTTTATGTAGCTCTTCAACGCTTCGACGTACTCCTCGAAAGCATCCACGCCTGTCGGGGTAATGCGGCAGAGCGTGCGGGGTATTTTTCCCCGAAAGGTCTTTTCGACCGTGATGTAGCCGGCTTTTTGCAGTTTGTCGATCTGTACGCTCAGGTTGCCCGCCGAAGCTCCCGTCTGTTCCCGGATGAAAACGAAGTCGGCCTCTTCGACCCCGAGGAGGATCGACATTACCGCCAGGCGCAGTTCCGAGTGCAGCAGGGGATTCAGTTCCTTGAACATCTTTTGTGCGATTGGTAGTTGATGATATGTCCCGGGACGACCATCATGATGAAAAATACGCCGGCAAAGATAAGGATTTCGTTGTTTAGGAGTCCGGCGGTTATCTCAATTCCGTCAGAAGTTGCGATTTTTTTCAGGAAATAGTCGTATAAAGGGAAGAGGACTGAAAGAGCCATACAGGTAAGTCCTGCGACGATGTATATTTTCGAACGAACGATCATTCCGGTTGTTGCCGTTGCCGTAGCCATCACCAGTGTAATGAGTTCGAAAAGACTGTGTCGGTAGGAGAGTCCGTGAAATAGCGAAAAGAGGAAGATCGGAATCAATGATAATGAGGATACTAACCAGACCTTGCCGACGATGCGGTCGATCTCTGTGCGGGGCTCCGTCGGCTTCTTGTCCGGGAACAACCGCATCAGCAGACAGCCGATGATGGGAATGAGAAACCAGGTGAAGCACCAGGCGGGATGGCATCCGGCGATGTTGAACCAGTAATTGAGCAGGGCGATCCCGACGGTCGTATAGCCCCATACGAGGAACGGGCGTCCCGCATGGTTTTCCAGCCGGTTGCGGGTGTTTTGAATCATGCGCGAGATGAGTTCCATACTCTCTCGTGCGTCTAATTTTCTCTCTTCCATACGCAGTGAGTTTTGATGATTATATATTTTAGCATGCCGCTTTTTTCTTTGCAGATTCGGGTATCCGTTCGTTGGCAGCCGTTTTTGACTGTGTTTACAAGGCATCCCTCGCCCCGAATGATTTCGGGCTGTTGTCCGACCGTATCGGAAATCGAGTTTTTTCGTGCGGTCCGACCGTCGGCGGATCACTCCGCATCGTCATCGTCCGAGAGTTTTGTCAGGTGGAATATCAGATCCAGAATAAGACCGAGCCCCCAGCCTGCCATGACCCACAGCACCCACCAATAGTGGGGCGTCGTGAGGGCATTGACTCCGGCCAGAAATGCACAAATTACTGCGTATGTTATCCATTCCCGGATGAGCCGGCGCTTTCTGCGTGCGGCTTTCGCATCGATTTTTCGAGTTGTTTCCATAGCTTTCGGTTTTTGTTGGTATTACAAATATAAACTACTTTATTTTATAAACCAAATAAAATGCCTGAAAAATTGAAATTTTACGATGATTCGGGGCAGGGGGCGTTGAGGATGAAATGTACGGGGTAGGCCGAAAGGCTTTACCGAGATCTGTTAAATTATGGTATTATATGCGACCGTTTTTTTTGAATTCGGCGGTAGCCGCAATTTTGCGGGCCGTTATTCGATGTCGGGTTCACCCTGAACTTTTTTCTTGGGAGGGCGCGAGAAACGTCCGAGCATTGTCGGTCAGATTCGGATCGGAGGGCAGTATATTGATTGAGATATATCTTTCGTGGCCCTTTATTCGACGGTTGCAGCGTCGAATCCGAAGGGACGTTTATTCGCGGGCTTGTGGCCGCGTTTATAATTCGCCCCTTGCCTGCATCCTTTTCCCGGAGGGGATTTGGGGTGCTGTGCTTTCGAAGAGGTACATTAAAGTATATAATCGCGCCGCATACTTTATCCGAGCAGGATCAGGCTGAGGGCCATGATCGCCATGCCGCTCATCACGCCGTAGATCGAGATGTGGGCTTCGCCGTATTCGCGGGCGGCCGGCAGCAGTTCGTCGATTGAGATGAAAACCATGATTCCGGCGACGCCTGCCAGGATGCAGCCCATCATGACGGGAGACATGAACGGCATGAGGATAAAATAGGCGAGCAGGGCGCCGACCGGCTCTGCCAAACCCGATAGGAGCGAATAGCGGAAGGCTTTCATCCGGTCGCCGGTGGCGTAAAAGACGGGGATCGAAACCGCGATACCTTCGGGTATGTTGTGTATGGCAATGGCGACGGCGATGGCGATACCCAGCGTGGGATTTTCGACGGCGGTGGCGAAGGTGGCGATGCCTTCCGGGAAGTTGTGGATGCCGATAGCCAGGGCGGTCATCAGTCCCATGCGCATCAGTTTGGCATTTTTCGGTTTCTTCTCCAGCTCTTCGATCATATGGGCTTCGTGCGGGTTCTCGACCGAAGGCACCAGCCGGTCGATGACGCCGATCAGCAGTACGCCGCTGAAAAAGGCCAGAGTCGTGATACCCATTCCGGTTTGGGGTCCGTAGATGGCTCCGATAGCCTCCCGTGCCTGTTGGAACAGTTCGACGAACGAAACGTAGATCATCACGCCGCCCGACAGTCCCAACGAGAACGAAAGCAGCCGTTTGTTGGTGCGCTTGGCGAAGAAGGCGATCGCGCTGCCGATGCCCGTGGCGAGGCCCGCGCCGAGTGTCAGCAGCAGGGGGATGAGGATATTGTGTTCTTCCATACGAATCGTTTTCGTTTGTTTGGCAAATACGCAGCAAACCGTCCGGGTTGCCGGGTTTTCCACCGCAAAGATAATGCATAAAACAAAATACCGAACCTTGCGGGTGCGGGATTAAAGCAATGTCATGGCTTGATTTATCAGGTCGTTACATTTTTGTATAGGAGAATAGGTAACGAGATGGCAACGGTTTATTTTCAGTTAACTGCACAAAAATACCACATTTCAAATAACTTCTTGCAAGATATGAAAAATTTTCAGGATGAGCAAATTCTATTCGATCTGTCTCTTATACACATCTGACGCTGCCGACGATCTTACG
>ENA-UAOI01000810-UAOI01000810.1-human-gut-metagenome-genome-assembly--contig:-NODE-810-length-11135-cov-5.111011_pt1 | contig 11135 bp, 10 predicted proteins | sample MGYA00243471_ERZ654561 | MGnify/ENA primary metagenome ERZ654561 (study PRJEB26926, sample SAMN06164393) | human gut metagenome | biome: ENVO:00009003; feature: ENVO:2100002; material: ENVO:00002003... | reverse complement strand
AGATCTACACGCGTAAGATCGTCGGCAGCGTCAGATGTGTATAAGAGACAGACCCCAACCTCATCATCACCGACGTGAGGATGCCCCGCATGGATGGCATCGAGATGATGCGCCGCCTGCGGGAGAAGGAGTCCACCGCCCACTTCATCATCCTCACCGCCTACGACGAGTTCGACTATGCCCGGGCCGCCCTGCGCTACGGCGCGGCGGATTACCTGCTCAAGCCCTTCCGCGATCAGGATCTGATGTCCGCCATCGCACGTGTGCGGGAGAAGGAGGGCGCCGCCCAGCCGGCGGAGGACACCCTGCTGCTGCCCAAGGGCGACAAGAGCAAGTACGTGCTCCAGACCCTGAACTATATCGCCGAGCACTACGCCGACACGGATATCAACATTGCCTCCATCGCCCGCCACATCGGCATCAGTGAGGGGCATCTGAGCCATGTGTTCAAGAAGGAGACCAACTACACAGCCCTGGGCTATCTCACCCAGTACCGCATCCATACGGCCCGCAAGCTGCTGCGGGACTGCCGGTACAAGGTGTACGAGGTGGCGGAGATGGTGGGCTACCGCGACGTGGCCTATTTCGGCAGCACGTTCAAAAAGCTCACCGGCATGTCGCCATCGGAGTATCAGGACCGATGCCGTTAGCAAATTGCACAAAAACGAGCAATTTGTTTTGACATGTGCCGCTTCTTTGCACAGAATCGTCTCAATAATCGCAGAGATGACCCGTTTTGCCGGTGAATTCCGCGCTGCTATAATAATGGTGTGATGGTGCAGGCTGTGCGCTGTCCGATCTTTCTTAAAAAGGAGAAATCAGGAATGAAAAAGTTTGCTGCTCTCTTGCTGGCGCTGGTCATGGCTCTGAGCCTGGTGGCCTGCGGCGACAAGGCCCCCGCCGACAACGGCGGTGAGGGTACCCCCGATGCCAAGGATTATTCCGGTTATACCATCCGCATCTACTCCAACTCCAACTCCACGGAGCGCACCACTTGGCTGGTGAACGCTGCCAAGGACGCCGGCTTCACCGTGTCCATTGACGACAACAGCGTCATCTCCGGTGATACCGCCGCCATCCAGGCCGCCAACGAGAACAAGGACGGCGACATCCTGTTCGGTCTGAACGAGACCCGCTGGAGCCAGGTGGTCAACGGCACCTACGAGAACCTGTCCCTGGTGGACTGGACTCCTACCTGGGCCGATCAGGTAGGTCAGTATGCCTATCCCGGCGCTGCCTACGGTCTGGTCATCCAGAACGTGCTGATGCTGTACCGTACCGATGAGCTGGGCACCAACGGCGAGGCCCTGCACTTCCAGCACTGGTCCGACATCGTGAACTGCGGCTATAAGTGGTATCGTCAGAACAAGGTCGGCGGCACCACCAACGCCAACATCAACTCCGCGCTGCTGTACTCCTTCGTGGATCCCACCTCCCCCGCCGGCGGTATCTCCATCGACGGCTGGAAGACGCTGTGGAACTACTGCGCCAACGGCGTGTACTCCTCCGATGATACCTACAAGTACGGCTTCGATCCTCTGAACAAGGGCGATGTGGCTGTCTCCACCTTCTACTCCTCCTCCCTGTACGGCAAGATCGACGCCGCTGCCGAGAGCTCCGAGAATCCTCTGAAGGGCACCATGACCCCCGAGAACTGGAATCTGGTGGAGATCGATGACGGTACCTACTACATCGCCGAGTACATCGGCATCCTGAATAAGGAAGGCCGCACCGACGAGGAGACCGAGGCGGTCAAGGCCTTCGCTGAGTGGTTCGGCTCCGCCGAGACCCAGGCGGCCTGGGGCGAGGAGTTCGACTCCTATCCCTGCAATACTGCTGCCGCTGACATCCTGTACCCCGACGGCGTGCCCGCCATCTACACCCTGAAGAACTTCGCACTGTCCAAGGTGGACGGCGACACCACCTACGCCGAGTATGTGGCCGCTCACTCCGCTGAGTGGACCAACATCCTGACCAACCTGGGCTTCTACTGGGCTGACAGCAGCGCCGCTGTTGCCGAGCCTGACTGGGCCAACCTGGACTGGGCCACTCTGACCCAGGCCGCGGCCGAGTAAGCATCCCGTATCTACTCCTGTGGCGAGCCGGAATCCGGCTCGCCACAGCTGTAAGGGCGGAAAATCCGCTTTCCGCCTTTACAGCTGTGAAGCAAGAGGGTACAACGGCAGGAATATCGAGCCATGCTGGCCGGCACGCTGAGCAGGTAAGAAACAGAGCAAAGGAGTTTTGTGTGTATGATCCGTTTGAATGATATTGTGGTGAAGTTCGATAACTTCACCGCTCTGCACGGCATCAATGTCCACGTGAAGGAGGGCGAATTCTTCACGTTCCTGGGTCCGTCCGGCTGCGGCAAGACCACCACCCTGCGCACCATCACCGGCTTCATCGAGCCGGCGGAGGGCACTGTGGTAGTCAAGGAACAGGACATCACCCACGTCCCCATCGAGGACCGCAACATCGGCATCGTGTTCCAGAGCTATGCCCTGTTCCCCACCATGACCGTCTACGACAACATCGCCTTCGGCCTGAAGGTCAAGAAGGCGAAGCGCGCGGAGATCGACCAGCGCGTGCGGGACATCGCCCGCAAGGTGGATCTCAGCGATGAGCAGCTGCAGAAGGCCGTGTCCCAGCTGTCCGGCGGCCAGCAGCAGCGTGTGGCCATCGCCCGCGCGCTGGTGACCAACCCCGCCATCATCTGCATGGACGAGCCGCTGTCCAACCTGGACGCCAAGCTCCGCGTCCAGCTGCGCAATGAGCTGAAGAAGATGCAGAAGGACTTCGGCATCACCACCATCTACGTCACCCACGACCAGGAGGAGGCCCTGACCCTGTCCGACCGTATCGCCGTGTTCAACAAGGGCGTCATCGAGCAGATCGGCACCCCCAACGAGGTCTACAACCACTCCGCCACCGAGTTCGTGTGCAACTTCATCGGCGACATCAACCGGCTGGAGACGCCGCTGGTGCAGTACCTCAACGACCGCGGCGCCGGTCTGGACACCGCCAAGCACAACTATATCCGCCTGGAGCGGCTCCACGTCAACGTGCAGCCCCGCGACGGCGAGCTGGCACTGGACGGCGTGGTGGAGAGCCGCGAGTACTACGGCCTGTATATCAAGTACTATATCAATGTAGAGGGCCAGACCCTGAAGGTCATCGAGAAGAACGACGGCGTCAACATCTACGAGCCGGATCAGAAGGTGTCTGTGGTCATCAATCCCTCCCACGTCATGGCCTACGAGGCCAGCGAGGAGGCGGCACATGAGTAACTCCCTGACCCGCAGGCGTCCCGATGCCGCCTTTGTGGTGCGGATCATCGGCATCGTGCTGTTCGCCTATTTCTTCTTCGGCTTTATGCTGGTGCCGTGTCTGAACACGCTGACCAGCATCTTCACCACCAAGAACGCCGCCGGTGAGACGGACCCCTGGGCTGTCATCCGGTTCTTCTTCGCCGGCAACATGGGCCGCTACGTGTGGAACTCCCTGAAGCTGGCCATCTGCCTGGTCATCACCGTCAACGTGGTAGGTGTGTCCATCGTGCTGCTGACGGAGTATTTCGACATCAAGGGCGCCAACATCCTGCGCCTGGGCTATATGACCACCATGATCTACTCCGGCGTGGCGCTGGTCACCGGCTACCTGTTCCTGTACGACCCCAACGGCATCCTGACCACGGCGCTGGCTGACGCTATCCCCGGCTTTAACCGCAGCTGGTTCTCCGGTTTCAACGCGGTGCTGTTCACCATGACCTTCGCGTGTACGTCCAACCACGCGCTGTTCCTGCGCAACGCCATCCGCGGCATCGACTACAACACTGTGGAGGCTGCCCGCAACATGGGCGCCAAGCCCTTCAAGGTGCTGTGGAAGGTGGTATTCCCCACCTTGGTGCCCACCATGTTCTCCCTGACGGTCATGACGTTCATCACCGGCCTTTGCGCCATGTCCGCCCCCACTCTGCTGGGCTACGACTCCATCAACCCCGAGATCGTGCGTCTGGCAGGCTCCTCCGTGGCGGATGAGTCCTTCCCCCAGGCTCGGGCCGCCCTGCTGTCTATCATCCTTGCCATGTTCACCATCGTACTGCTGACGGTGCTGTCCGCTTACGAGCGGAAGGGCCACTATCTGTCGGTATCCAAGACCAAGGCCAAGCTGGTAAAGCAGAAGATCACCAATCCCGTGTGGAACGTGCTGGCCCACATCTACGCCTATGTGCTGTTCATCATCTACATGATCCCCGTGGTGATGATCATCATCTTCTCCTTCCAGACCTACGGAGCCATCCGTATGAAGAAGCTGGACCTCAGCAACTGGACCCTCATCAACTACTTTGGCACGCAGGACTATGAATACCTGACCAACCGCGGCACCTACAAGCTGCGCAAGGGCTCCATCTCCGGCCTGTTCGCCAACGAGGCTACCCTGGGCGGCATCAAGATAAGCTTCCTGCTGTCCGTTATCGCGGCGGCGCTGGCCTGCCTCATCGTGGTGGTGGCCTGCAACTACATCTTCAAGAACCGCAACAAGAAGTCCGGCATCGTTCTAGAGTACTGCCTGCTGTTCCCGTGGCTGCTGCCCACCATCCTGATCTGCTACTCCTACCGTACCTACTTCAACTCTGACGCCATCTGGTATGTGGGCAACATGAACCTGTACTACGCGGAGAATGTGCGATTGCTCATTGTGCTGGCATATACGGTGGTAAAGCTGCCCTTCTCGCTGCGTATGATAAAGGCTGCGTTCTACTCCATCGACACGGAATTGGAGGACGCCGCCCGCAACATGGGTGCCAGCGGCCTGCGCACGTTCCTGAAGGTGAAGCTGCCCATCATTCTGCCCAGTGTGCTGGCGGTGTTCGCCCTGAACTTCAACGCCCTGTTCACGGAATACGACATGTCCGCCACCTTCGCCAGCTCCTACGGCACCAGCTACGCCATGGTCATCCAGTCCATGTGCGCCGAGGAGGGCCTGTACGGCTACAACGTCAACGCCTCCGGACGGCGCTGTGCGTCCACGGTGTTTATCATGATCGTGTCCGGCATCATCCTGTACCTGGTCTATGGTGTGGGCGGCCGCGATCTGGGCGAGCGGCTGGAGGCCAAGGCCCGTCGGAAACGCATCCTGAACCGCATGACCGGCGTATTCCGCCGCAGCGGCGACAGCGCCGTGGAGGAGCCCGGAGAGCAGCTATGATCCGACACATCGTATTTGACATGGGGCAGGTGCTGGTAAACTTCAACATCGGTCTGTTCACCGACCGGCTCCGCCTCAGCGAGGCGGACGCCGCCCTGATCCGCCGTGAGGTGCTGACCACTGTGGAATGGGTGCGCATGGATCGCGGCACCATCTCCGATGACGATGCGCTGGCGCGGATGCAGGCCCGTCTGCCCCGGCACCTGCACGGTACAGCGGAGTATCTGGTACGGCGGTGGAACGACCCCATCGTGCCGGTGGAGGGCATGGCCGATGTGGCCCGTGACCTGAAAAATGCCGGCTACGACCTGTACCTGCTGAGCAACGCCAGCACCCGCCAGCACACCTACTGGCACGACATTCCCGGCAGCGAGTACTTCAGCGGTACGTTCATCTCCGCGGACTACCACCTGCTGAAGCCGGAGGACGCCATCTATCAGGCGTTTTTCCGGAAGTTCGGTCTGAAGCCGGAGGATTGCCTGTTCATCGACGATTCCCCTGCCAACATTGAGGCGTCGGAAAATGCCGGTATGGCCGGTATTGTCTTTCACGGCGACGCGGCGCACCTGCGCTGCCAGCTGGCGGACCGCGGCATCCTGTAAAATACAATAAGAGAGGCGCCCCGACGGGGCGCCTCTCTTATTGTTTGCGGATCAGGACTCGAAACATCGAATGTCCATGCAGATGTTCCAGGACCCCGAGCAGGCAGAAAAATCACAGTTTAACATGTTGAGAGGTCATGGTAAGGTAGGAACGTATTTGTAAGGTTGCAGTTTTGGAAAAATGTTCATCATGAGGAGACCTGCTCGTGGGTCATGGAAAATCATCCGCAGTGCGGGGAAATAAGGAGAGAAAAGAGGTAGTAAGCAAAATAATTCAGAAACCGCACCATGTGGTAATCTCATCCACCGGTACGCGGGTGCTGATGACCTGATTTGCGGGGAACTCCCAGTCAGGGTAGCCGATGGCGATGCCGCAGACGATGCGCTTGTTTTCGGGGATATGGAGATTGCGGCGCAGCGTCTCCTGATACATGACCGCCTGATGCTCTACGCAGGTGCCGAGGCCGAATTCCATCGCTGCGGTGCAGATATTCTGGATCACGCACCCCATGTCCAGCCGGAACGTCGTATTGTCCAGCATCTGGTCCATGCTCAGGATGATGACCGCGGGTGCATCGAAGAAGCGGAACCCCCGCTGTCCCCATTCGTTTCGGCGCGCTCTGTCGCCCCGCTCAATTCCCATGGCGGCAAACAGCGCCTTGCCGATCTCGCGGCTGCGCTCCCGATAAATACCATCCACCATGATGTCGGGAATATCCGTCGGGCGGTCCTGATCGTAGAACGCGATATTATCCTGGCGGATGGCCTCCAGTACGTCGCCGGCGGCGACCGCAAACTCCCAGGGCTGCGCATTGACGGCGGATACGGCTCTCGTTGCCAGCGTCAGGACCTCTCGGAGCGTCTCCTGCGTCACAGGCTCCCTGGTAAAAGAACGGATGGACCGGCGGTCATTGATAGCCTGTCTGATATCCATGTCAGCTTCCTTTCTTACTTCGCGGCCTTGGCAGCCTTGATGGACTCGATCAGCTCGGGAACGACCTTGAACAGATCGCCGACGATACCGTAGTCAGCCACCTCGAAGATGGGAGCGGTGTCGTTCTTGTTCACGGCGATGATGCACTCGGAATCCTGCATACCAGCCTTGTGCTGGATAGCGCCGGAGATGCCCAGAGCAACGTAGACCTTGGGATGGACGGTCTTGCCGGTCTGGCCCACCTGATGGTCGGCGGAGATCCAGCCAGCGTCCACGCAGGCGCGGGAGGAACCAACCACGCCGCCCAGAACCTCAGCCAGCTCCTCGGCCAGCTTGATGCCCTTCTCCACGTCCTTGGAGATACCACGGCCAACGGACACGATGAAGTCGGCGCCGATCAGGTCGACCAGCTTCTTGGCGGCCTTGACGGTATCCACCACCTCGGTGTGGATGTCAGCAGCGGTCAGCTCGAACTTGGGCTCGATGATCTCCACGTTCTTGGGGCACTCGCGCTTCTTCATCACGCCGGGGCGAACGGTCGCCATGGCAGGACGGAAGCGGGGGCAGATGATGGACGCCATCAGGTGACCGCCGAAGGCAGGACGGGTCATCTTCAGGTCGCGGGACACATCGTGATCCTCACCGGCAATCTTCACGGTGCCCAGCTTCTCGATGCGCTCCTCGGGCAGCGTGGAGGCTTCCTTCAGGAAGCCCTTGTAGTTGGGCATATCGATGTCCAGATGGGTGCAGTCCGCGCACAGACCGGTGTGCAGGCGGGCGGCGCAGCGGGGAGCCAGATCACGGCCGATGTTGGAGGCGCCGAACAGCAGCACCTCGGGCTTCAGCTCCTCAACGGCCTCCACGATCACCTTGGTATAGGCATCCGTGGTGAAGTCCTTCAGCAGCGGGGAATCATACACATAGACCTTGTCTGCGCCATACTGGCCCAGCTCAGCCGCGATGCCCTTGACGTTGTCGCCCAGCAGAATGCCGCACAGCTCCACGCCCAGCTCGTTGGCCAGCTTCCGGCCCTCGGAGATCAGTTCGAAGGTGGTGGGCATCATCACGCCCTGACGCTGCTCGCAGAAAACCCATACGTTTTTGAAGGCAGCGGTATCAGCACTATTAAAAGCCATTTTCGTTTCTCCTTCCTTAGATGATGTGCTTGGCGGCCAGAATGCCCGCCAGCTTGTCGGTGGTAGCCTTGTCAGCGCCCTCGAGCATCATGCCCGCGCCCTTCTGAGGGGGCGTGAAGGAGGTCAGAATGTTGGTAGGAGAACCCTTCAGACCGATGGTGGTAGCATCGATCAGCTCGTGATCCTTCAGCGTGTCATAGGTCATGGTGACCAGAGGCTTGCTGTAGCACTCGAACGCGCCGCCCACGGACAGGTAACGCGGGGTGTTCAGCTCCTTGATGCAGGTGATCATGCAGGGGGTCTTGACCTTGATGGTCATATAGCCGTCCTCCAGCATGCGCTTGACGGTCAGGGTGTCGCCGTCCTTGGTGATCTCACCGGCATAGGTGACCTGGGGCAGATGCAGCTTCTCAGCGATCTGGGGGCCCACCTGTGCGGTATCGCCGTCGATGGCCTGACGGCCAGCCAGGATGATGTCATCCTCGTCGATGCCGTAGGTATCGATGGCAGCGGCGATGATCTGGGAGGTAGCGTAGGTATCGGAACCGCCGAACTCACGAGCGGTGACCAGAACGCCCTCGTCCACGCCCATGGCCATCAGCTCACGCAGCATGCCCTCTGCGGGAGGGGGGCCCATGGTGAACGCCACGACCTTGCAGCCCAGCTCGTCCTTCAGAGCCAGAGCCGCCTCAACGGCGTTCATGTCATCGGGGTTGATGATGGTCTGCATGGACGCACGGTCCAGGGTGCCATCGGGGTTCACGGCCACCTTACCGGAGGTATCGGGAACCTGCTTCACAGTGACGATGATTTTCATTTTACCTTTTACCTCCTCAATTACTTAACGCCCAGATTGCTGGCGATGACCATGCGCTGGACCTCGGAAGTGCCCTCGTAGATCTCAGTGATCTTGGCATCGCGCATCATGCGCTCCACAGGATACTCACGGGTGTAACCGTAACCACCGAACAGCTGCACGGCGCGGCGGGTCACATCGGAAGCGGCCTCAGCGGCGAACAGCTTAGCCATGGCGGCATCCATGGAGTACGGCTCGTGGTTCTGCTTCTTCATGGCAGCAGCGTAAACCACATACTGAGCGGCCTGCATACGGGTATGCATATCCGCCAGCTGGAACTGGGTGTTCTGGAACTGGGAGATGCGCTTGCCGAACTGCACGCGCTCCTTGGTATACTTGATGGCTTCCTCAACGGCGCCCTCACCGATACCCAGAGCCTGGGAAGCGATGCCGATACGGCCGCCGTCCAGCGTCTTCATAGCGATCTTGAAGCCCTCGCCCTTCTTGCCCAGCATACGATCCTTGGGGATCACGCAATCCTCGAAGATCAGGTCGCAGGTAGAGCTGCCGCGGATACCCATCTTCTTCTCGTGCTTGCCCTGAGAGAAGCCCTTGTCGTCCTTCTCCACGATGAAAGCGGAGATCTCCTTCATGGTGCGGCCGCGCTTGTCGGTGGTCTTGCCGGTGACGGCGATGATGACGAAGGTATCAGCCACATTGCCGTTGGTGATGAAGCACTTGGAGCCGTTCAGGATGTAGTTCTCGCCGGACTCATCCAGCACAGCGGTGGTCTGCTGGCCCTGGGCGTCGGTACCGGCGCCGGGCTCGGTCAGGCCGAAAGCGCCGATCTTCTTGCCGGAGCACAGGTCGGGCAGATACTTCATCTTCTGCTCCTCGGTGCCGTTCTCAAAGATGGGGGCAGCACACAGGGAGGTGTGGGCGGAAACGATAACAGCGGTGGTGCCGCAGACCTTAGCCAGCTCCTCCACGCACATTGCATAGGACAGCACATCGGCGCCAGCGCCGCCGTACTGCTTGGGGAAGTAAATGCCCATCATGCCCAGCTTCGCCATCTTCTCGACGGTCTCCATGGGGAAGCGCTCTTCCTCATCGATCTCAGTGGCCAGGGGCTTTACTTCGTTCTCTGCAAATTCGCGGTACATCTTGCGAACGAGCAGCTGTTCCTTAGTCAGATGGAAATCCATACTCTTTTCTCCTTTTCCTGATTTTTACTTATTGTAGTTGAAGAAGCCTTCGCCGGACTTAATACCCAATTTGCCCGCACGAACCATCTTCCGGATCAGCACGTTTGCGCGATACTTGCTATCGTGAGTCTCGTTGAACAGCACGTCCATAATGTTCAGGACCACGTCCCAACCGATCAGGTCACCCAGATGCAGGGGGCCCATGGGGTGGTTGCAGCCCAGCTGCATAGCAATATCGATATCTTCCGCGGAGGCAACGCCTTCCTGCAGAACGCAAACGCCTTCGTTGCAATAGGGGATCAGGATCTTGTTGACCACGAAGCCGGGAGCCTCGTTGACCACCACGGGGGTCTTGCCGATCTCGGTGGACAGGTTCTTGATGTAATCCACCAGCTCCGCGGGGGTGTTGCCGCCGGCGATGACCTCCACCAGCTTCATGGCAGGCACGGGGTTAAAGAAGTGCATACCGATGAGGTGGTGCTTCAGGCCCTGGCCCATCTCGGTGATGGACAGAGAGGAGGTGTTGGAGGCGAAGACGGTCTCATCCTTGCACAGAGCGTCCAGCTTGGCCAGCAGCTCCTTCTTGACGGCCATGTTCTCGGCGACGCACTCGATGACCAGATCGGCATCGGCGGCGGCGTCGAACTCCTCGACCAGAACGCGGCTCATAATATCGTCAGCCGCTTCCTGGGTCATCCTGCCCTTGGCGACCTTCTTATTCAGGGAGGCTGCCAGCTTATCCTTATGACGCTGTGCGCTGGCCGTGCTGGAAGCATACATCAGGGCGGTGTGGCCCTTCGCTGCGAAAACCTGAGCAATACCACTGCCCATCGTACCTGCACCAAATACTGCTACTTTCATGATAGTTCCTCCTAAATCAAATTTTTACATGAATAACTTAATCATCAGGCAGATGCCTGTCAATTAACCTGTGTTACTTGTTCTGATAGGGCTCGTGCTTGCGCTTCTCCAGGAAGGCGCCCATGCCCTCGATCTGATCGGCGGTCTGGAAGCAGCTGCCGAACAGCTTCTCCTCGATGACCACGGCCTGATCGATGTCGGTCTGAAGACCGTCGTTGATGGCCTTCTTGCAGGCGCGCACCGCGATGGGTGCGTTCTTGGCGATGGTCTGGGCCAGCTTCTCCGCGGCGGGCATCAGCTCCTCCAGCGGATACACGGCGTTGACCAGGCCGATACGGTAAGCCTCGTCCGCCTTAATGTTTTTGGCGGAGCAGATCAGCTGCTTTGCCATGC
>ENA-UAOI01000781-UAOI01000781.1-human-gut-metagenome-genome-assembly--contig:-NODE-781-length-11402-cov-4.416145_pt1 | contig 11402 bp, 4 predicted proteins | sample MGYA00243471_ERZ654561 | MGnify/ENA primary metagenome ERZ654561 (study PRJEB26926, sample SAMN06164393) | human gut metagenome | biome: ENVO:00009003; feature: ENVO:2100002; material: ENVO:00002003... | reverse complement strand
TACGAGATTACTACGCGTCTCGTGGGCTCGGAGATGTGTATAAGAGACAGGTCCCCGGCATCGTATGGCACAATGCGCACAACATAGCCCTCCTTATCTGTGTTTTGTTTACTTTCATCTATTGCATCCACTGGCTTATATATGGTTGGCAGTTCAGCCACCTGTTCAATAACCGATACCATGCGTGTTGTTATTTCCCCCGTTTTCTCATTTCTGATTTTTTGAGGAATAGGGGCTATTTCTATACATTGTAGATAGTCGCCATCCATATATCCGTATAATACTCTTTCTTCCATATTTTTAGTATTTCCATCTACTTACTAACCATGCTTGTTTTTTAACTCCATCTACATATCCTACGGTATATACAAACATACCACCTTGACCCTCTACAAAATCGTAGTAGTCATTTACCGAAGTATCATCATAGATTAGGTAGCCGCTTCTTGGTCTGAATCTCATATAGCCTCTCCACCACTGCTTTACAAATATAACCTGCCCTTCTTTAGGAGAAGCCGGAAGATACACTACTGATGCGGCAGACGTGTACCCTATTACCACGGTATCTTCTCTATTCAAATACCATGTGTTATTCGACGTTCCTGTAATACACTTTCGACCAAAAATCAAGCCTCCGGCAAATAAATCATAGAAGAAACCGCCAAAGGCTGGTGCAGTCCCCGAATTAGAAGCCCGACCATAAACACCTGCCACGATTGTATCTACCGCATTTATATCCCATGTTCTTGCCGGAACATTTGCAAAACCAAGCCCAACAATAGCCCCACGGTGCGTATATCCGCTACTTGCTGGCATACCGTCCGTACCTGCCATATTTGAGAATATTCCCGTTGGTGACATATAGGAAACCGCATTAGAATAGTTAGGAGCATTTTTAGCCCTTGTTTCAAAAATTCCACGGTTGGCATCTATTGTCATTTTTGCACCAAAATCAACAAGCGCATAATCACCACCACCACTTGAAGATTCAATATAAATACGAGCCATTGAAGCATCCAACTCTATCCTATTGCCATCACCCATAGTGGAAACAATCTTACCACCCTTAATAAACCAATCTCCAATATTTGCCCCCTCAGCCAATAATAAGTTTGTGGCAATAGTTTCAAATTGCGCTCCAAAAGTATTCCATTTGCCTGTATTAGTCGGTACGAACCCAGTGAAAGTTCCAGCATCTATACGGGCTATATAGTATTGATTGTTGTATTTTACAGCATCCAACCGCTTGCTATTCCCGTAATAAGTCTTGGATGAATCATAAATACCCCTGTAAACAAGTACGGGGCTATCACCTTTCTCCCCCTTATCACCCGGCTTTCCATCTTCACCTTTATCACCTTTCGACCCCGTTACACATATTGCAGCCGTAGTGTCGCTCGTTCCATTCGTATAAGTGATAACCGAGCGTGTCCATATATACCATTTGTCTTTCCAAGTTGGGCGTGTTGTACTCCATGAGCCATTAAGTAATGAGGTTGCCGAACTGGATAGGTAGTATTGTTCAATAATAGAACTTACGCCAACACCGCTATCACCCGTAGAGCCTTTGCCGCCTGTAATACAAACCGCCTTAGTGTAGGTAGTCGTGTTGTCTGAATAAGATACTTTCGTTCTACTCCATATATACCTCCCATTTATCCATGTCGGGGCGGTTGTCTGCCACCCCGTAGTAGGCGCAACTGAATTTGACGTGCTTTGTGCATATTCCACATCTGCCAATGTCACACTAACACCCGGCTTTCCATCTTCACCATCATAAGGATTTACACGAATAGGGGTACTCCATTTCTGTATCATCAGGTCTGCTTTGCCATTCATTACGGAAGCAATGTCATTCACAGGTAAAGCCCCCATCAACAAACGTATATCATCGAAATACACGGCAGAGCCGAATACATCATCATCGTAAATAGCAAAGCCTACAGCCATGATATTAACGCTACCACTATGTAATTGCTCTCCGTTTTTGAATACCGTAACGGTACGGTCATTAAAACGGAATGCAAGGTGAAACCACGTATTAGGCGTGATTGCAATACTCTTTTCCACATAGTGCCTACCGTTATATCCGTTCAACATCCACTTGACTTGATTTTGGTCTGACTTCATCCAAAAACAGAGTGTAAAACTTTCCCCAAAGGGTAAATCATAAGGAATACGGCTCTCCATTCCACCACTCAGATTGAGGGCATATCTCGTTCCGTCTTTTACTACCGTCCCACCGCCCAGCACACCATTATAACCGTTACCCGAAATATCGGCAATGCTTGAAGTGTCGTTAGCTTCAATGGGCAAATGAAATTTGGTACGGTCTGCAAGCCCGGACTTCTTAGCCATTGTACACCAAATATATTCCAACGCTCCTACTTTCGGCATTTCCGTACTCCACCCTGTAGGGTTGGAAGAATTAACATCCAAATCGGGCGGTACTAAAGTCGAGCCATTTTTAGCGTAACGATACTCGTAATATTCGCCAGCTCCGGCATCCGTTCCACCTGTACCCGATTCACCTTTAATCAAAGCCCAAGTGTAATCCATCGGATTATCACTGTCTTTCTGCACGTAGTCGGTGTATTGCCCTATGTAGTCGCCCGGCTCTTCACCATTGTTTGCAGTGAACGACATTCCCCCGTTGTCCGAATACTTGATATGGAAGTATGGAGTACGCCCATCTTCACCGGGTAAACCGGGCGTTCCGTCTTGTCCTTTCGTGTCGCTCCACTTGTAAGCACTTGGTTTGTCGCTATCGGTAGGTATCATATCCACGTACAAACCCAACCATCTTCCGGGTGTTTCACCGTTCCCAGCTGTGAACGTTTTGCCGCCATCATCGGAATACTTCTTGTGAAGATAGCTACTCTTTCCATCTTCCCCCTTAATAACTCCAACATCTTTCCAGTTCGTACCATCCCAAATATAGAGGTTGCCCCCGATTAGATAAGCATCGCCCTCTGAATTTCCAACGGTAGGCAGTTGTGAAACATTATCCTTAGAACCTTTGATATTGATTGAAGTACCATCAGCACCACGCACACGGAAAGGAATACCCCACGCACCCTCCGTATCGGTCTTGGCGTTCTTTATACTCATCCAAACCACGTTTTCGGACGAAGTTCTGTGCCAACCTCCCGTAGAGCCATCCCCCGTAGGGGTGGCAGGCTTGGTTTCACTGTCATTATAGGTATAGAATACGGATAAACCGCTTTCTCCCTTATCCCCAGTAGAACCTTTCGCCACAACCGACCAATATACGGAATTGGTAGGCAAGTTGCCCATGCTTGGCGTGGGGTTGGTGTATCGGTAGGTACACGTTTCACCATTCGCCGTGTAAGTCACCTCATCCCCAGCATAGTACACGTACTTCGGATTATATGTGCCACGGAACACCCCGATATGTGAGGTGTCCCCACTATCAGAAAGCAAACGGACGTTGTGCAACGTTAATTGGCGTTTTGCCGTTACGTTCCAATCAATAGAACTTGAAGAATCACCGATACGGAACTTGTTGCCGTCCAAATCCAAATAGCACTCCTTATCGCTTGTTATAATCTTACCCGTAGTGATAGTGTTTCCGTTGATACGGGTAAATCCGTAGGTAGTGGTAAAGTCCCTGAAATCATCATCCGAATGCACCGACCCCAATATACCCACTTGGAAATAATAGTTGTTCGGGTCTTCGGTTGGTTCAACCTTTAGTTGTTCCTGTGTCACATACCAAATGCCATCCGTGCTTTTCTTGGAGCACTTGGCAAACACATAGTACCCCTTTGGGCTTGATAGAGTGAATGAGCCAGCCGCCATGTTCCAATGCTTGATTATCTCATCATCAATAGTCAAGTGAGCCAATACCCCGGCAGAAGCATCAAAACGATTGGATATTCCGTTTACGTTGGCTTGCAGTATCACATCTATCAAAACAAATTGTTGGCTCTTAGACCCCACCGTAAGCATATTGGTGTCAATGGAATTGGGCTTGATGTTTTCGGGGTCAAAATAACCATCCGTATCATACACCATTGTACGCAGTTCCTCTGTTGTACGCCATCCCCTCCGTGCCTTAGTCAAGTCCCGAAGCCGATTGTTTTCTATGATTGTTTCGTGCCGTCCAACATCCACAACCGTTTGAGTGATTGGGGAAATGGCTGTAATGTCCGAAAGGGTCAGTGTATAGTCATGCTCCACAAGCAGGTTCTTTGTCACCTTTTGGATGCGGATATTCTTTTCAATACCGAAACGCTCATCTTTCACGGGTACATAGTTACCCACATGAAAGACGGTTGTTTCGCTATCGCTTGGCAAAGCGTTCAAAAAATAGGAACGTTCAAAGGTAAGCTGATATTGCGCCCGTGCCTGTGTGCGTGGCTTGAACTCGTTATATCCGGCATACCATAAATCTTCCTCTGCATCATCTTCATAAGATTTAGGCAGGTGAATATCCGTAATCTTATACGTGTCACCCTCCGTTATTCGGTAAGCCTCGCTTTCAGTGGTAGGAATAGTTAGCCCCCTGTTGTCCGTAAATGGAATGAGCGTAAACCTTTTTGTTGCATGGTCGTATCCTCCCTTTTGCGCCAATTCAAATTGTTGTCCGGCTAATTTACCCGAAATGAAAGTAATCTTTGCCGATACCTCGTTAATCAGATACTTTGTACCTTTATCGTCTTTCTCGTTCAGGTCAAAGTCCATTGTATCATCAATGAAGCTGTTTATATCATCAACCACCAAAGCAGTAACCGTACCCGTCCGTTTCGGGAAAATATTATCATACGTCACAGCATCCTCATCACTACCCAGTGCATCCCTCAAATCGCCATCCTCCAAATAACGCTTGTTATCATCGGATATGCCTATATATTCGCTCTGAGGCGGTACTATTGTACCGTCCCATAGTTTGTGTTCCTTTTTGTTCAAACGCACTGGAAACGGAAGCTGTAGGCGTTCTGAATAGTCCCTGTAATCACTCCGAATGTTGGTCGTGCCACCCTCCACCCAAAGTCTTGTGATAATGGTCTTATCATCTACCTTTTGCTCTTTGAGCTTGTACAAGCCGTTGCCTTTGCCCCACTCAAAGAAAGCGTTGCCACCCGGGGGCACAACTTTTGCACCGAACTTTCCTATGTGGATGGTACGCACCCCGTCCTTTTGGGTAATGAGAAACTCCAAATCAAATTCACGGTCACTGCAAAGCATTTGCAAAACCTGTAGGCAATTGTTACGGGCAAAGGAAATGGTACGGGGTTCTGTGTCCGGGCAATTAGCTTCATCGAAAGCCCATAAGCCCGGATAGTCACGGCTCACGTTGTAGATAAGCACCTTTACAAAGTCCCGGATATTATAAGTGAGGTCAAACGTGCTTTTGCTGGATTTCCCGTTTGCATCGGTGTTTCGGTACAGGCTTTTCATCAGCTCGTACATCACTCCGTAGAAAGTGGCATCATGCACATAATGGTTGTCCGAAAGCATTTCACGGTTCACCTTAGTACGGATGGTGTATTCTTCACCCTCCACTATGATTTTATCTCCCTTGCCTAAATTAAGCAACTCAGAGGAAACAATGGAAAGCTGTACGTTATCATCCCCCATTAAGGAACTGTTTTGAGCGGCTGATTTCAGCGTACAAAACGGCTCTTTGGAAAACAAGCGTACCTTTTCACCGTTGCGCCTGATTATTTCAAGAGTTCCCATATCACAATAGCATTGGTTTCAAATTTTTCAATGTCTTCAATCACGCCCGAAACGATTATCTCGTATTCACCGGGTGTAACGTAAGTGTGTTCTATCGTTTGTTCGCTGCCGGACACATCGTAAGTGTGCGTGCCGTCACCCCAATAGATATTAAGCAGCTTGGACGAAGTGACGGTAATCGTAGCCTTGCCGTTTGCAGTTCCACCTATATATCTAAGCACCTTTTTCACAGGTTCATCTTCCACCATCTTTAAACGGAATGTACCCACCATCAAATCGTTGCTATATTGTCCCCAGCTCTTTTCCGGGTCTGCCTCATCCAGCAATTCCACTTCATATACCAAAGGCTTTGCCTTTCCGTCATAGTCCACACGCAAACGGTGGTTCCCCTCCGCATCGAATTGGGAAAAGAAAAGGTTTACCCATTCCACATAGGCGGCACGTCCCGAAGCCTCAATAAAGCAATCCAGTGTAATGTTGCGTTCCTTGTAGCGTGGTCGCTTCTTATCCCTTACAATACCGTGGTAATTGTCCCAGTTCACTTGCAAGGCTTCTTTGCGCTCCAACCGTCCAACCAATCCGGCACTTTTGGAAACGAATACCCCAAACTCCTTGAAGTTCTTTCCGTCTATGAAATATTCCACATCCGTATCTTTCTGCAACTCGAATATTTCACGGGGTTCTTTCGCCACGTCAAACAGTTTCACTTCGTCCAGCAAGGCTTTCGTCCCAAAAAGTGATTGGTCGTTGATGGAAAGCCCCGTTGGTGTCTTTGGTAATATTTCGCTGAATATCCGGGTCGTGTTCTCATAGACGGTAAACATATTGCCGGACTTAACGAAAGCAAAGAAAATCCAGCCATCGGGCATTACATCAAGCCATTGCTCTTTATAATTGTCTATACCGGGCATATTCAGCACCCAGCCTAACTTTTGAGAAACAGGCAGCACCCAAAAACAAAGTGTAAAATTACCGCTAAAGGGTATGGAACGAGCTGTTTCGCATTCGCCCGTACCATTCAAAGCAAGTGATTTACCCACTTTAGATTTCTTAGAAAAATCCGCACCATCCGATAAGGTGGCATCGTTGCGATACTGTGAAAAGTCGTAAGCTATACTACCGTCCGGGTCATCGAAAGGCAGGTGTAAAATCATGTTCTTATCCATATCAGTAAGTATTTTTATTCATTTGTCTAACTTCTATCCCCACTCCCTCTATATCCGCTTTGGCATTGCCATACAGATTCACAAGCACCTTTGCATCCGTTCCGGCTACCGCCACATACAGATACGAGTTATCGAAAGCGTCTATGGTAACAATCGCATTGTCCGACACGTTTACGGCACTATGGGAATCATGCCGTGCATATACCCGTGAAACAGAATAGCCGTCATACTCCAACATAGCTTTGCAGTCACCATTCAGCACCACATCGGGTAAATTCACCTTATCCGTAACCTCATCATCCACAAACACCCCGTAAACCTCGCATTTGCCTTTGAAGTGTTCCCGTATAAAGTCAAGCGTGGGGTAATTCTCCGATATACAGAAATCTATGCCCTTAATGTAAAGCTGTATCAGTTGCTCATAGTCAAGCCCCGTTCTTAGCTTCATTTGCCACATCCGGCAAAGCCCCTTTGCCTTGCCATCCTCTTTAAGTTGTTGTACCAGTTCCATAACTATGCTATTCCTTGTGATAAAAGTGAACTATCTTTATTTTCAATGCGCTTCAAAGTAGTTTTAATCTCCGTCAGCTCTGATGCACTCAACTTCGTGTTGGCGGCTATTTCGGCTTGGTAAACAAGTGCCTGCCTCATAATAGAGGTTTGGTCGCTTTGGTTTATGACAAAGGCATTCAACCGCCCGGCTATCACACCGCCCGTTTCCTCACTCATGGAAGTAACCGCACCCGTAAGGGGGTCTTGCTGTACGGTTTCTTCCTCCACATCCTTAATCCAATCACCAATACCCTCCAATGCGGAATTGAACAAATCCCCGGCAGCGTTCACCATCCTTTCAAATTCTCGCTTCTCTACATCGGTTAGTTTCCCGTCTTTCATGGATTCTCCCAAATAGAGAACGGCATCATTGATTCCCTTTGCCAAAAACTCACGTTTCAACGCTTCCACAACCGCTTTTTTAAGGACTTCTTTTGTCTTTTCGCCCAATGCTTCCGCTGCATCCTCACCTTTGCAATAAGCATCTACCAACGCATCGGCAAATTCATCAATGGCGGTTTTTACATCCGTTCCGGCAAGCGTTTCCATCATTGACCTATCCAAATCCTCTATCTGTTGGGTAATGGATTCTATTTGCTCGTTCCACTGTTGGATTTTTCCGTTATCGGTTTTCTTCTTATCCTTTTCAGCTTGAATTTGCTTTCTCAAATCCTCTTGTTGCTGTTTGAGGTTCTTTTTCTGAGCCTCATAGATGGAAAACATATCTCCGTTTTCTTCCGCATTCTTCAACTGCTTGTTGAGTTCCTTAATCTCCTTGTTGAGTTGAGCGTAACGGGCAAAATCCCAATTCTTCTTTGCTACGTTGGCTTCTTGTTCCAAAGCCCGTATTTGGTCGTTAATCAGTTGGATATTCTTTTCGTAGGCTTCACGTTGGCTATCATTGAACACCCAATAAGTATTATTGTAGGCTCGTTCCAAACGGCTGTAGGATTGTTCCAGCGCATCTATTTCCTTTTGCAGATTTTGAATTTTCTTCTCATACTTGGAATCATGCAATTTGGCAAATATGCCCACTACAGAAGTAACGGCACTTACCATACCCGTAACGCCTCCCAATATGTCACCGCTCATCATTTTACCTACAGAGGCGGCGGCATTTCCCAACTGCCCGAACAACTCCATTGCAGTACCTAAGCCGTTTGCCAAATCATCCTGTCCCAAATCAGAAAACATGGATGCAATGGCATTGCCGCACGTGGTAGCCGTATCGGTAATCGTTTCAATGGACTTGGTTACGCCTTTGGCGGCTTTCTTCATGTCAGCCTCTGCCTTTTTCACATCCTCATCCGTACCCTTCCCAGCAGCAACATTCGCTTTGGCTTCTGCCAGCTTCTTTTTGGCTTCAATGTAATCATCATAGAACGTGCCTAAAGCCTTAAAGGGATTCTTTGAAATAAGCGTTTCCTTTGCTTGATTCAAACTATCAATCAAAGCACGGTAATCTACGGGATTCAGTTTCAAATCCGCATCTTTTAGCTTTGTTTCAATATCAGCCACCAACTTATCTATTTCAGCTACAGAAAGGCTATCCAAATCGCCAAATAACTTCTTCCAACTATCCGATTGCTTTAACATATTGGCGGTAAGGGTGCTTAACGCTTCTGCCTCCGACTTGTTTACTTGGTTAATCCGTTCTTGGTCGCCCGTCTTTTGAGCGGCAGCACGCAGCAAGGCGTATTCCTTTTGGATGTCATTTCTTTGTTCCTCAAAGGTTCTGTAAGAGGAAAGTATCTTTTGCTGTACTTCTTCCTGTAACTTTTCATCTTCTTCTGAAACAAACAAAGTGGCTTCCGCTTTTTCATCAGCACCCACAAGCCCGGAACTTCCATTAGCCAGCTTCTCTTTTGCATCGGCTATGGCTTCCAACTTCTCGGCAAGTGTTTGGGCTTGCTGAATGGTCTTAGATACAGATTCCTTGAAAGAATCCATAGCGGACTTTGCCCCCGTGATTTCATTGTATTGCATATTAAGGGAAATAAGTTGGTTACTTTCTCCCTCTGTGAGTGTTCCGGCTTGTTGTTTATCCTTTAGAGCCTTGATTTCATTTTCCACATACTCCTTGTACGATTTACCGCCTTTTAAAAGCGTGGCAAATTGGGTATTGGCTACATCTTCGCCCATGTTACGCACCCAACGGAAATACAAGGCATATTGCTGTTTCTTGTACTCTATTTCACCGTCAAAGAGTTTGTTTTGGGCTTTGTCATATTTCTTGTTTTCAAGTGTTCGCCTTTCATCGAAGCCGTCCTTTTCAGACTTAGATAAGCCACCTTTTCCGGCATCCTTACGAGCTTTAGCCAAAGCCTTTTCCTCTTTGTCTATATTATCCAATGCCTCCTTGTGTTGGAGCGAAAGGGTGCGCTTGCGTTTTTCGTAGCCCTCTTCCAAGACTGCAATACGGTCAGCCTCCAATTTGCGGTCAGCTTCAAGTTGCCTTTCACGTAGTTGCTTGGCGGCACTATCCGCTTTATCCCCCGTGGTATGCTTGGGTAAACGGGCTTCCAACTTCTTTATTTGCGTATCATAACTCTTATAGTCAGAACTACCGATAATGGCAGCTTCACGCAATTCTTTAAGCTGCTTGATACGGTCTGATATTCCCTTTTCCGTGTTAAGGTTTGTAGTCTTGGTGTTTACAGCACCATTCAATTTATCCAACAAGTCTTTCAGCTCTTTCAGTTGGGTATTATCGGCTTCCACCTTTACCTTTTTGGCATTGAGGGTATCAATACTTTTCTGAGTTTCACCTATTTTCTTATCCATCTCGTTAAACGACATAGCCACATAGTCGGTACTCTCTGTTACAGAAGTCGTATCTTTTTTACCATAGAATTTTTCAAGTTGCCTATCTACCTTGCCTATGGTTTCATCTGCCTTTTTTGCTGATTGTGCGACACTTTCAAGATAAGTTTTTATATTTTCCTTGAAAGCATCCATTTCTTTACCTGTAGCCCCGGTGGACTTTTGTACGGCAAAAACAATGCTATCCAATGAGTTGTTGAACGCATCGGTATAGGCTTGACCTGTTAGCCCTTTCAATTGGTTTGCGGATTCTACCGCCATAGATTCTACCGCATCCCATACAGCCCCCGAAGCTCCACGAATAGAACTTGAAGCCACATCAACAACCTTATTCATCATAACGGTTACACCCTCCGTGGTGGTTTCCATAACTTCTTGAATTTCTTTGTAGGTTGCATCTTCGGCATTCTCTTTCAGCTTATCAAGTGCATCCGTTTGGCTTTGTACCAGTTCTTGCATAGCTTGTTCGGTATATTTAGCCTTGATTTTTTCGGCTGTAGTTTGCTGAATGGCTGTAGTCAATTCCTCATATTTAAGACGCTGTAAATCAAGTGTAGCGTTTTCATCAAGCAATGTCTTATTATATTGTTTACATACGGCATTGATTTTTTCAATCGTATTTTTATGTGTTTGAGTTCCTTTCTCCGTATTTTGCAATACGGCAAAAAGTAAATTCAAATCGTCAATCTCTTTTTTCGTGGTATCTTGAAATTCACCCGTTGCCGTGGTCGCTTCTTTTTGTTTGCCCGTAAAAAGAGTAATTATACTGACTAATGCACCTATCAATCCCATTACCCAGCCGATAGGATTGCTCATCATGGAAGCCCAAAGAGCTTTCACCGCTACCGTTGCTTTTGTCGTGATTGCAGTCAGTACGGAAGTTACAGCCCCTTGTGTTGTCTTTGCCGTAGTATCTGCCACGGAAGCGGCTGTGGATTGCTTGGTGGCTGTAGCTTCAAGTAGTTTTTTCTTTGCGTAAAAATCGGATTGGGTGGCTAAAGCCGTCTTTCGTGCGATAGCTGCGTTATCCTCCGCTGCCTCCATCTTCTTAGTGGCAATGGCTATCTTTTCAGCGTTCCCAGTCTGTTGTGCCCTGTACACTTCCCTGTCTCTTATACACATCTGACGCTGCCGACGATCTTACGCGTGTAGATC
>ENA-UAOI01000773-UAOI01000773.1-human-gut-metagenome-genome-assembly--contig:-NODE-773-length-11469-cov-4.940862_pt1 | contig 11469 bp, 9 predicted proteins | sample MGYA00243471_ERZ654561 | MGnify/ENA primary metagenome ERZ654561 (study PRJEB26926, sample SAMN06164393) | human gut metagenome | biome: ENVO:00009003; feature: ENVO:2100002; material: ENVO:00002003... | reverse complement strand
CGTGGGCTCGGAGATGTGTATAAGAGACAGGCTCAATCTCCCACGAATAGACATCGTGTTGGAGAAAACCTTTTTGATTGCTCTTTACAATTGTGTAGCTCTCCTCATGCTCAAACATCATGCCGAAAATGCTTGACTGCGGAACAAAGGTGTAGATTCTGTCGTCAACTTCATAAAATCCGCTGTCCCTGATTTTGTCAAGGGAAAACCCCGGTCCGTCAAAATTGTAAATATAATCAATATGATTTCTTGAATTTTCATCGGTAAAAGCACCGGCATATACCGCAAGATTTCCGCCCTTTGAGTGACCGCCCAAAATGAATTTTCCGTTGAGCATACGGACTGCCTTTTCAAAATAATCAAGAGCCTTTTTCTGTGACGGCAACGGAAATGTGAAAAACATATTGAAGTCCTCCTGCCAGCCGACAAGAGAATTGTCCGTTCCTCTGTATGAAATAAAATAATTCTTTTTGAGAAATTCAAAAGTGATTGCGGAAAACTGCATACTCACATCGGACTCAACCTCGTTTACATACCCCGAAACAAGAATTTTGCCGAATCTCTTGCTCTCTGCCGTCGCTTTCAAAAGGTCGGCATCACCCTTCCACAATAGATTTTTCTCGTAATCATCGGTTGCAAACACACGCATTGCCGCCTGTTCAAGGGTAATTTCATCAAACAGACAGGACGATACCGCACCGTCAAAAGGAAGATATGAAAGCCGTGAAAGCACAAGTGCGTCAAGCTCGTTAAAACCGTCCTGTTCAAATGTCAAATCGCCTCTCCGACTTATGTAATCAAATATGTCAGCCATACAAATGCCTCCAATCTGTTTTCTCTCTGTAACTATTGTACCACTTTGTACTAATTATTTCAATACAATTTTGAAAATTGAAAAAGAAAAGGACAAACGAATTCGTTCATCCTTTAACAGTATATGAAGTTATCTGAATTTTGCGATTTCTTCAAGAAATTGTTTTCCGAATTTTTCAAGCTTTGTTCTGCCCACACCCGAAACTTCAAGCATTTCATCGGGTGTTTCGGGACATTTTTTGCACATATCAATCAGCGTTGCATCGGTAAAAATAACATAGGCAGGAACGCTCTTTTTGGATGCAATGCCTTTTCGCAAAGCCTTGAGTGCGTCAAGTAATTCGGAATTAACAGGCACTTCGGGGCGGTGCGTTTTGACAACCTTTTCGGAGTTTTCAACTTTCTTCATCACAAGCCGTTCCCGTCCAAAAAGCACATCTCGACTCTTTGGCAAAAGTTTTAGAACCTCGGTTTCATTGTCGGATGAAATATACTCCTTTTCGGCAAGAAAGTCAATTGTGCCGAAAATATGTCTTGCCGTAACCTCTTTCATTATTCCGTAGGTTGACTGATTGTTAAGCTCTGCTTTTAGGATTTTCTCGCTTTTACTGCCCTTTAACACATCACAAATCACGGTTTTGCCGTACCTTTGTCCTGTTCTTGCAATACACGACATAATTTTTTGAGCATCAATTGTGACATCAACAAGCTTGTGAACGGAAAGACAGTTGGAGCATTTTCCGCAGTAAGCCTTTTTTTCACCGCCGAAATACCGCAGAATAAATCCACGCAGACAATCGTTTGTAGTGCTGTAAAAGGTCATATACTTTAAGCGTTCAAAATCACGCTCACGAATTTGCTCGTTTTCTTCAATTGTAAGCTCATCGTTCCCCTCGGAATTTTCAATCATAAAGCGATTTAGGCGAACATCCTTAGGACTGTAGAGCAAAATACAATCAGCCTCACCGCCGTCACGACCTGCCCGTCCTGCCTCTTGATAGTAGCTTTCAATGTTTTTCGGCATATTGTAATGAATTACATATGTAACATTTGACTTGTCAATTCCCATACCGAAAGCATTGGTTGCGACCATAATATTTTTTCGGTCAAAAACAAAATCCTCCTGATTTTTCCTGCGTTCGTATTCATCAAGACCTGCATGGTATCTTGCCGCCAAAAAGCCGTTATCGCAGAGCAATTCGCAGACAGATTCAACATTTTTTCGGGTTGCACAATAGACAATTCCCGACCTGTCGCCACGCTCCCGAATGAGGTCAATAAGCTTTTCGTCCTTTGACGATGACTTTATTACGCCAAAGAAAAGGTTGGGGCGGTCAAATCCCGTTGTAATTTCAAACGGATTTTCAAGCCTGAGAATTTTCTTTATATCTTCTTTTACATCATTTGTAGCCGTTGCGGTGAATCCTCCGACAATCGGACGATTTGCAAGGCTTTCAACAAATGAAATAATTTTGAGGTAACTCGGTCTGAAATCCTGTCCCCATTGTGAAACGCAATGAGCCTCGTCAACTGCAACCATTGAGATTTTTATCTTTTTACAGGTGTCGAGAAATCCGTCAGTCAACAGCCTTTCGGGTGCAACATAGATGATTTTGTATTTTCCGTGTTCAACATTTGAAAGCACTCGGAGAAATTGCGGATATGAAAGCGAGCTGTTTATATATGCCGCAGGAACTCCCGACTGAACGAGTGAGCCGACCTGATCCTTCATAAGTGAAATCAGAGGTGACACAACAATTGTCACCCCGTCAAAAAGTAATGCGGGAATCTGATAGCACATAGACTTGCCCGCACCTGTGGGCATAATGCAAAGTGCATCTCTGCCGTCAAGCAAAGCGTCAACTATCTGTTCCTGTCCATCTCTGAAAGAATCGTGTCCGAAGTAATCTTTTAACACGCTTAATTTATCACTCATCTTTTTGCCCTTATCTATCATTCTTTATTGGAATTATAATCATTGTATTCCCTTTCAATCCAAGCCATAAGCAGATTTACAATTTTCTGCTGTTCGACCTCGTTAAGCTGTTTATCCCTTGCAACTCTGTACCACTTGTTAAGACACCCTCTGCAACAACAGGCACAGGCGTGCTGTGCGATAAAAACAGGGTGTCCCCTCATAGGCGTTTGCTTTCCGTCATTCGGAATATATTTTGGTGCAAGCCGTGTTCTGACAAAATCTTCTGCATGGGAACGGATTTTATTCATTCCCTTTTCATTAATATAGTCAATGTCCTTTTGCTTTAAATGAAACCGACTGCGAAAATCAGATTTTTTCAGTTTGTTTAGTGCCTCATCTATCGTTTGCATTGTTCATGCCTTCTTTTATTGTCATACCTTAATTATAAACAATTACTACGGTAATGGCAAGAAAAAATGCACTCATTTTCTGTTACAGAAAAAAACAACCCCACGATTATTTTACCGTGGGAGTTGTTTTCATAGGGTTGCTTTTCAATTATTTTTAGATATTAAACATCTTTGCAATATTTTTCAGCAAGTGCAAAGAACGCTTTTTCGAGCGAATCCAAGGTTTGTTCCGTCATACTGACCGACATACTGTTTTTGTCGGAAAATATGATTTCAACGATTGTAACCGTGGCGTCATCGACTGTCAGTTCTTTGTTTTTTGGATTATATTTTTTCAGAATTTCCAATGCGTCTTCGGCGGTATCACACAGCAGTCTCATATCCGTTTCGTCGATCAAAACATTTTCAAAAGCAATATAACCGCATTTGCAGATAGCGTCAAAAAGGAAATTTACACCTTTTTTTCGCACATAAAAAGAACAGCAGTAGTCAAAATTTGAATGATTTTTTGAATAGCTCACGGATACAATTTCTTTTTTTACACGCGTTTTTCGTTTGGAAATATTATGAAATAACGACCGTAAAGTCATATCGGTTATGTCATGGCAGCCCCGCAGAACGGACAGAATTTCGGCGGATTGCCGTCAGGCTTATATCCGCAAGCCGAACAAACAATTGCCGCAGCATTTTGCGGAGTAAACGGCTGTGGAACTTGCTGATTTACTGTGTTGCTCTGCATAGGCATTCCGTTCTGCTGATAGCCCATATTGTTCTGCATACCGTTCCTTATTTGTTCACACAGTCTCATTAACTGCATTCCGTCATCAAACGCTCTCATAAGCTCATTCCTTACAGTACCGATTGACGAATCAACATACATTGATATATCGGTTATGAACGGATGATTTACGATGAATTTTGCTTTTAAAGAAGATATTCTTTGCGGCGATGACGATGTGTTTGTATCACGAACATACGGCTGAAGTGCAAGCGGAACATCAAGCATACCGTTTTGCCCCGAAAATGAGTTTGTTGTATCAAACTGACTGCCAAAACCGCTGTTCCTGCCCTGACGGTTATCATAGCGGTCATACTCATCAGGAATTCCGTCACGGTCGGAATCCTGCAGAGTTGTATATCCAAGCTCAAGCCAAAAGTCCTGCAGCTGTGAAAAATCAAAAATTTCAGGATTGCTGTTTTTGAAATCTCTGCCTATTGTAAAATAGAATTTTCTGTTATTAAAATCTACAACAAGCTTTTCGTTTGTACCGGCACTTGCCGACTGAACAAATGCCGAATATTTCTGTCTGTTCTGTTCACGCTGTTCAAGATGAGCTTTAACATCTGCTAATGTCCTGTTTTTCCAGCCTGATGAAAGCGAACTGAGCTTGTGCTTACAGTCGCTGCAAAGATAACCGTCTGAAAGCTTTTGCCTTGTGAGGGCGTTTACCTTGTCACCGCAAAGGTCACAATATTTCTTTTCAAATAGTCCCATAAACATTCTCCTTTACAAAAGATTCACGATTTTCTTCTGAATATTTGTAGCATCAATAACTGATATTGTGCCATCACCGTTTGTGTCTGCAATTTTAAAAGTGTAATCGTCAAATTCTTCAAGCCCGACAATGTATTTTTGAACCAAGGTTGCGTCCACAACATTAATATCACCATCCATATTGACATCATACGGAACAGTAATTTTTACTACAAGGTTAACATCTTTCTTAACAACATTCACTTCATATACCCGTGTTACGCATTGCGGTTTGCTTACAGTAATGACATATTTGCCCGGAACTGTTTCATAATACACATATAAGGGTTTTGCATTACTGTTTACCGTTTCATGTGTATAGCTGCCATTATAGACGCCGTCAGGAGTGTATTTATCAAACTTAATAGTAATAGTGTCATCCGGTAAGCCGCCCGTTCTTAAATCCAGTATAATACGGGCCTTAACCTTTTGCGTAACTTTAACAGATACACTGTAAATGACATCACCGTTTTCACCCGTGACAGCACACCTGAAATGAGTTTCATCAAAATCCGTATTCGGTCTGATGCTCAAAGCATTTGTTTTTGTACCCTTGAAGGAAAATTTGTTTGATGTGGATGAGTTGTCACTTATGTTGATCCACACAGATCTTGCTACACCGGTGGGTGTTCTTCTCCTTACTTTCATCTGCCACTGATAGCTTGCGGCATTGTTGGCAGTAACCGATATAGTTCCTTCTTTGCCTTTCATAATTTCTGCCTCAGTGAACTGATGTGAAAATGAAGGTGATTTATCTGCAACAACGTAATATGCCCAAATATAATATTGACCTGTGGTTTCATCCTGAAGAATTGTCGCCTGACCGTCGTCGTTGTACAAGCCACATACTGCGTTCTTGGCAACCGCATATCCTCTGTTCATATTAAAGTATAGCTGACAACAATACATACCGCTGTCAAAAGCTTCTCCGTCGTTGAGCTTTCTGCTAACTTTGTTGTTTTTGTACTCATACCACTCAATATAATCAAAACTGTAGTAAGTGCTGTTTATCGGAGTTGCCGTAGTTGAGGGGATTTTCCGCTGTTCAGGTTTCTCCAAGCCTAAAAATCCAATTATAGGAATTTCTGTCTTCTCAAGAAGTCCCGGAAAGTTACATTTTCCCGAATAAAAAGTACCGCTCTTTGAACCCGTTACTTTACATCTAAAGACAACATCTTTCCACCCTGAGTCAGGTCCTACAAGTTCTGCGTAGGTCTGAAATTTAAGATGGTCTGTAAAAACACCCGAAAATTTCGAGTTAGGTCTGTTGGTTTTATCGGAGAGGTTAACCCAGCTTAGGCTCGGATACTTTGCCTGCCATTGATAGGTAAAGGTTTCGTCTGTACTGCCGCCGTTTACTCCCACGATAATGTTAAGGACATCTCCTATGTAAACCTCGGTGTCGATATATTTGATATAAGCCTGAGCCGCAGCGTTTGCGGTTATGGCTGTCATAGGAAGAGCCGTTAAAAGCATAAGCATACACAGAACAACACTCGAAATACGCTTTACTTTTTTCTTGATTTTCATAAAAATCCCTCCTTTATGCCCAAGGGTCAACCGAAGCCGGAGTTCGTATATCAGAGAGTGCAAGATTACGCCATAAGAACCATTGATTGCCCTTTCTGCGAAGCTCAATCGGACGAGGTGAATCTGCTCCCGACGACTGAACCTGAACCTTTGCATAACCCTCGCTCTGATAGGTATATGCATACTCGGAAACGGTTATTTTGTACGGAACATTCGGTGTATAATCGTTCTTCACGGATGAACCCTCAAAATATGAGCGAGGAATATATCCCCTGCCCTTGATTCTGTCACGCAAAAACTGAACATCCATCCCGTTCATCGGCTGAGGTCCTTTTAATACATTAAGCATTTCTATTGTGTTTTCCGGACTTTCATCATATTCAAGCAACACAAGCATAGCAAATGCCGCTGTTGAAAGAGGTGACGAAAAGTCAAGCTCCGGCATTTTTTTGAGTTCATCTGCATTTTTCGGATAATCGGCAAATACAAATGTTTTGCTTTTGTGCATCGCATTGTTTACCGCTCCCGAAACGGCCTTTGAAACATTGTTTTTTACAGCCTGATTTGTCATATTTTTTAAGCTGTCAAATATACCCATAAACAGTACCTCCTTTTTAAAGTGCGTCAAGTGCGGCGGCAAGATAATCTGCCGTTACGGATGAATAAAAAAATGAGCTTATTTTTCCGAATTGTTTTGCCTGTTTAACCCTGTCGGCAAGGTCGGGATATGCCTGTTCGTCACAGAGCAGAGCCGTTTTACAGCTTGGCAGATATTCCTTTACTTTTCCACAAAGCTCAAGCCGTTTTTCAATAGTTGAATCGGCAAGTCTTGTGACATCCATAAGCAAAACATCAACTCTTTCTGCAATGCACAAATCAAGAATTTTCCCGTCTTGATTCGGTGAAACATTCTCAATACAAAATCTTCCCTTCTTTACAAGGGCATTTTGAATAGCCTCACTGAGCAAATTATTCTGAACACTGAGCAAAATTTTCTTCAACGGACATCACCCCTTTTCACCTATATCTTTCACTTATATTGTACAATTTTGCGATAGAATATGAATGTGCCAAACGGCATATTTCACAACATAAACAAAAAAGCACAGCCGCCCGATTGTTCGGACAGCTGTGACCTTGTGCTAAAAATATTTATGGTGGGTAATTAAAAGGGGGTAAATAATAAAATAATTATGCTTTGTTCTTAACAGCGCCTATAATGTAAAGTACAGGGATAGCAAGACCGCAGATAAGAGAGAATACATTGAACTGTGATCCGCCTATCATGCTGATAATTTCGCCTGCAATACACATAACCGCAACAACAACGCCCCATACAATACATGTATTTGCCTTGTGCGGAAGTTTTGCGTTGATAACGCCGATAATACCTGCAACGAACTCAGCAACCGCACTGATAAGCGCGAAAACGCCGCCGACATAAAGCATAGTCATATCGTATGTACCGTCGTTAAAAGCTGCAAGTGCGGCGATACCGAGAATGGCGATGATTGACACAATCAATGCAATAGCACCAAATACAATCATAAGGATTCCCGTTACTTTAAGAAAAGTTGAACCTTTTGCCTCCATAGTTTTTCCTCCTGTCATTAAATAATAAATTTTATGCACCTTTGTCTCTGATTATTAATCGGACAAAGATAGCGTTTTGCACAAAAGATATTCACCGTCTGAGCAGTTTATATCCTGTAATTGTATTATACTGTTTTAACAGCAAAAAAATATGTGCCAAACGGCACATATTCAGAAAAAAGTATTTATTTGTCGTTAATTCTATCGTCAAGGATTACAAGTCCCGCCTCTCTTGCCTTTACGGCAAGCTCTGTTCTTGACTTAAAGCCTGTTTTTTCAAGCATATACTGTATATAGTTCTTGACAGTGCCCGGAGCAATGTAAAGTCTTTTGGCAATTTCCGTGTTTGTATCACCGCTTGTCAGTTCACGCAAAACCTCAAGCTCCCTTTCGGTAAAATCCGTACTCATTGCGTTGCCGAATTTAATTTTGGGAGTTGTGTCGGGAAACACACGCTCACCGTTCATTGTTCTGTCCATAAGTTCAATAATAGGTTCGGAACTTACCTCTTTGTACCAAAAGCTGTCAACCCCTGCATCCTTGGCACGCTTTAGATAGGAATATTCGGGCATTGAGGTAACAATGATTATCTTAATTTTCGGGAACTTTGCTTTTATTCTTTCAGCCGCCTCAAGACCGTTTGCCCCCATTGAAGTGCATATATCCATTAAAATCAGGTCAACATCGGAATTTTCACAATGATAATCCGTCATATCGGCATTACTTATTGAGCCCGCAAGCGTATAGTTTTCGCTTTGGTTTACATACATTTCAAATAAAGTTCTCGGCATTGACTGATCTTCAACTATCAGCACTCTTGTCATACTGCAGCACCTCGCTTTTCGGTATTGTGATTTCAAGAACAAAAATTTCGGAAGTTGATATTTTCATGCTTCCGCCGATTTGCTCCACCTTTTTTTTTATGGAAGAAAGTCCGCCGCCCTCATTGATTTTTCGAGGCGGTTTTCTGCCGTTATTTGCAAATTTAAAAATATATTTTTCACCGTCGTCAAGACTTTCAAGAATCATTTTATCTGCTTTTGCGTGTCTTGCGGCATTGTTAAGGCATTGCATTGTTGCAAAAGTCAGAACCCGTGCAACCGCATTGTTATCAGTCGGAAGATTTCCGACTGTTTCAAGCGTTATTCCGACAAGCTTTGCGGCATTTTCAATATCCTTAGCAAAGTTTTCGTCTTTGCAATCATTCTCTGCGGTATTCAGAACAGAAATATTGTTTTTCCACATTTCAAGTAATTTACTGTTATTTTCAGACAGAGTGCCGTTTTCAAGATATCTTCTTGTTGTTATCAGCGTACTGCCGAGCCTGTCATGAATTATCTCTTTTGTGCGAAGAATTTCTTCTTCTCTTGTCAGATCATAGACCATTTCATTGTATTTTTTCAGATGAGCATTAACCTTTTTTAACTCGCCTATTTCATATTCCAAGGTTGATGTAAGCTTTGTAAACTCTGTTATATCGGTTGCCGCAAGCTGAAAATACGGTTTTGAAAAAATTTCCGTTTCCGACAACGAAAAGCTGAAAACCCTGCCGTCCTTTAATCTGACTGTAAATGCCCCGTCATTTTCATATTGAGAAGCCTCTTTTATCTTCTCTCTGAATGGCATTGCAACATTAAGCGATTTTCCCGTGAGTTCAAGGCATATGCTTTCCATAAGGTTATTTTTCAATACAACAAGTCCGTTTTCGTCAAAATAGCAAAGTCCTGTCGGCAAGCCGTCAAAGCTTTCTTTAATTGACATTGCGGTAATATCGGTATTCCTGCAATGATGAAGCCTTACCGTTATGTACACAGACATTACAGCACAATATGCCGTTATGCCGACAGACAGAGCAAACGGCATTTTGCCAAAAAATTCAGCCATTTTATTAATTTGGTTATCGTAGTATATTTTACTCAAGACATGAGTGCTTACCAAAAACATTGTCAAAGAGATTACTGCAATTATAACCGCTGAAATCGGTTTCCACAACCTGATTTTATAAAGAAAAGATTGCGTTGCGTTGTATATTGCCACACAGGCAACAACAAATTGCACACTCATCAATATAACACAAACAAACGAACGCATTTCAAGGATGGATGTCATATGTCATCACCTCCGCTTTGCATACGAACAAACACAAACAGCGTGTCAGCGTCATATTCCGTGGTGACATTTCCGCCGAGTTTTGTAATATCGTCAAGTAAATCATCGGGAATTTTCATTTCATTTTTGCTGTCACAGTTGATTTTTAAATCAATAAATTTCTCATTGACTTTTAAATTAAACAGCAACGCATCTGTGCAGCTCATTATATGCCTTATAAAAATCCCGATGAATTTAAAAAGTGCAATCGTTTTTTCGGCTGAAATTTCTCCCGAAACATTACTGAAAAACGAACACGAAATTCCGTAAACAGAAATGTACTCGGCAAGTTCTCGGATACTGTTTTCAAGCTCAAAAGCATTCAGCATTTTTCTGCTTTTTGCCATAATAAGCAGATTGCTTATTCTCTTGATGTAGACATTAACAACACAGGCACCGGCATAATTAACCGAAATATCTCCCCTGTTGTTTTCAATATTTTTGAGTATATTTTCAAGGTCGCAAAGCTGAGGACGGATAAATTCGGTTATACTGTCATAGAGCTTGTTCTGTTCGGTTACTGCCGCTCTTCGCTTTTTCAGCTCTGCCTCTGATTTTAAGATTACATTGTATTCCGAAATCTGCTCTTTTACTTCCGAAAGTTCTCTGTTAATTCGGTTAATTGCCGATATATCTTCCGTCCAAACTGCCTTACCGCCTTTTATATTATGCTTTTTAAGAATTATATTTTCATCAATCACAACACTGTTACCGTTTTGCAGAACAACATCTTTTGAAACATTTGTTGCGTTTTTTGAGCGGTATTTCACATTGCCCTCATTGTCAAATATGAGAGTGTTAAGATTTGACGCATTGAAAAAATCGCCGTAACCTGTATTTGACGGCACAAGACCTATCTGAATAAGGCTTTCCCATAAAGCAATTGAGGCAAAACAGAACACCTCGGGAACATTGTAAATTCTAAGTCCCGAATATCCGTGATTCAGATTATTCCAGAGTGTGTAAATTATTGCGACAAGAATTATTACAATCGGAATCCACAGCTTTTTGCGTGTTGCGGAAATTCTGCATCGATTTATTGAAAGCACAATTGACGAAAGTACAAGTATAAAAATCCACACTGCAATTACATAGTAAACAGGACCGTAACTGTATTGTTTGTTCCAATTGTGAAAATCAGGTTCAAATACAAAAGCAAGCTGATGAAAATCGTTCGTCATAACAAGCAGCACAAGGACGGCGGCAGGTATAATCAAAAGATATTTTCGGTTATTTGTATTTTCAGGCTTACCGATATTCAGCATTGCAAAAAACATCATAAGCGGCAAAAACACCATTGCTATGTAATATGAATACCAAAGATACCGTCCGTATGTGTTGATGTCGGCAGGGCTGTTGTATTTTATGGCACGAAGAGCCATCCACAAGAGCATAAGCGCCGCAGATATCACAAGGCAGATTCGTATATTCTTCTGAACAATGCGATATGCAACAGACACACCCCAGCCTATAATCTGTCTCTTATACACATCTGACGCTGCCGACGATCTTACGCGTGTAGA
>ENA-UAOI01000767-UAOI01000767.1-human-gut-metagenome-genome-assembly--contig:-NODE-767-length-11522-cov-4.304090_pt1 | contig 11522 bp, 10 predicted proteins | sample MGYA00243471_ERZ654561 | MGnify/ENA primary metagenome ERZ654561 (study PRJEB26926, sample SAMN06164393) | human gut metagenome | biome: ENVO:00009003; feature: ENVO:2100002; material: ENVO:00002003... | reverse complement strand
TCGTGGGCTCGGAGATGTGTATAAGAGGCAGGTTTCTTATCTCTTGAATATTTTCTTCTTCCATTTTTGCAACTCTATTGTTGCCTCAATGTAAGGACCATTTACTTTGATGAGTAAATCTTCAAATTCTTTTTTTGCCCGGAAGAAATTTACGACATCCTCGCTTTCCATGAACAGTCCGATATATTCGTCATCCTGCTTCCAAAGATACACGGGTATGTTTTTGCCCTTTGATACCATCGAGTTTATCAGAATCTTTTTAAGTTCGTCTTTACCTGTTTCTGCTTTCTTCAGGGCAGGTTTGCCATATTTCTGTCTGACAGCCTTTACCAGTTCCTTGAAGCCTGTTTTGTCCATCTTCGTTTCGCAGTTCATCGATATTAATTTGCCTTGTGCATTGGTTATCAAATTCAGTTTCCCGAAGCCGGTATCACAAAAAGTTGCTTTCTTGGTAACGAGACTGTCCATACTTATATAATGTATTAAAATCGGATATCTCTCAGAAAAAGAAACGTTCATGTTTTGTGTGTATTTCACATAGCGATAGTTTACTTCTTTGCTATTGTACTCTTCGGGATTATCGAAATCAATAAATGGAGAGCAAAAACGTTCCACATCGATGTGATAGTCCGGGTTATCCATGTTGATAATCTGTTTGTCCGATTGTGCATGGGCTGTTGCGCCGGATAAGCATAAAAAAGCTGTCAATCCAATGATATTGAGAATAAAGCCGGTTTTGACTTTCGGTGGCGGACTGTCACCCCAAGCGTTTTTTATTATAGCAATTACGTTTTTCATAATCTTTATCTGTTTTCTCCGGAAAGGAATACGATTACGAGGTATCGTTCTGATCATGAAATGCAGATATTTCGGTTCCATCGACGAATCGGAATATCCGGATTCAATTATCCGTATGCCGTAGATACGGTCAGGGCAGAGCTTTTTTATGAATAAAACCACCCGTGCAATGGTAGCACGGGGCGTTTATATTTTAGATCGCTGGCGGGATCAGAACTCCGAGGTGAAGTAAAACCTGATGTCCTTGAAGTTTTCCTGTGCCAGGGCCAGGGCATAGCTGGTGTCGGCCAGAAATACATCGCGGCCGTGCTTGTCGACGGCCATGTTCGTATGTTTGCGCCGTTTGAAGTCGGCCAGCTGCTCGGCGTTGTCGCTCTCGATCCAGCAGGCTTTGTAGATGGAGATCGGCTCCCAGCGGCAGGCGGCGTTGTATTCGTGCGCCAGGCGGTATTCGATCACTTCGAATTGCAGGGCGCCTACCGTGCCGATGATCTTGCGGCCGTTGAGCGACGAGGTGAAGAGCTGCGCCACGCCTTCGTCCATGAGCTGATCGATGCCTTTGGCCAGTTGCTTGAATTTCAGCGGATCGGCATTCTCGATATAACGGAACTGTTCGGGTGCGAAGGAGGGAATGCCTGTGAATTTGAGCTTTTCGCCTTCGGTGAAGGTGTCGCCGATCTTGAAGTTGCCCGTGTCGTGCAGGCCGACGATGTCGCCCGGGTAGGCGAAGTCGATGACCGATTTCTTTTCGGCCATGAAGGCCGTCGGCGAGGAGAACTTGAGCTGCTTGCCGCTGCGCACGTGCAGGTAGTTCTTGTTGCGTTCGAACGTGCCGGAGCAGATCTTCAGGAAGGCGATGCGGTCCCGGTGATTCGGGTCCATGTTGGCGTGGATCTTGAAGACGAAGCCTGTCATTTTCGCCTCGGCAGGCTCTACGATCCGGGTTTCGGTCGGTGCGGGGCGCGGCGAGGGGGCGATGCGGATGAAACACTCCAAGAGCTCCTTCACGCCGAAATTATTGACCGCCGAACCGAAGAAGACCGGGGCCAGTTCGGCCCGCAGGTAAGCCTCGCGGTCGAAAGCGTCGTACACGCCCTCGACCAGTTCGGTGTCTTCGCGCAGTTGGTTGGCGTAGCGTTCGGTGATGTATTCGTCCAGTTCAGGCGATGCGAGGTCGTTGATCTCTACGGTCGAGGCGTCGGCCGTCTGCCGTTCGTCGCTCGTAAAGAGCGTGAGGTTCTTCTCGTAGATGTTGTAAACGCCCTTGAAGGTGTCGCCGCTCGAAATCGGGAATGAGAGGGGACGTACCCGGATGCGGAGTTCCTTCTCGATTTCGTCCAGCAGGTCGAAGGGATCCTTGCAGGGGCGGTCGAGCTTGTTGACGAAGACGATCACCGGGGTCTGCCGCATGCGGCAGACGTCCATCAGCTTGCGGGTCTGGGACTCGACGCCTTTGGCGCCGTCGATGACGATGATTACGGAGTCCACCGCCGTCAGCGTGCGGTAGGTATCTTCGGCGAAGTCTTCGTGGCCCGGGGTATCGAGAATGTTGATCTTGCGGCCCTGGTATTCGAAGCCCATGACGGACGTAGCGACCGAAATACCGCGCTGACGTTCGATCTCCATGAAGTCGGAGGTGGCTCCCTTCTTGATTTTATTGCTTTTGACCGCTCCCGCGACGTGGATGGCGCCGCCGAAGAGCAGTAGTTTTTCGGTCAGGGTCGTTTTACCGGCGTCCGGGTGCGCGATGACGGCGAACGTCCGCCGGCGGGTGATCTCTTCCTGTAAGGTCATAGATGGTAATAAAGGTTGTGGATAGGTTTGCTTGCGGATTATTTATTGTCCGGTTTGGGGTAGTCGGAGTTGTAGTGGCAGCCGACCGATTCTTTCAATGCGCTGCCCTGTTTGATGACCAGGTAGGCCACGGCGATCATGTTGCGCAGTTCGCACAGCTCGCGGTTGGGCTTGATCTTGTTGTGCAGCTCTTCGGTCTCTTCGTAGATGATCGACAGGCGGCGCAGGGCGCGTTCGAGCGAGAGATTCGAGCGGACGATGCCGACGTAGTTGGACATGATGGCCTGCATCTCGCGCTTGGACTGGATGATCATCAGCATCTCTTCGGTGTGCTGGGTACCTTCGAAATCCCAGTCGGGAATGCCTTCCTGGATTTCGACCGAAGCGAGCTGCGAGGCGGCGTGTTTGGCGGCTTGGTCGGCATAGACGACCGCTTCGATCAGGGAGTTCGAAGCCAGCCGGTTGGCGCCGTGCAGCCCCGTACAGGAGGTTTCGCCCAGCGCATAGAGCCGCCGGATCGAGGTTTCGCCGTTGAGGTCTACTTTCACCCCGCCGCAACAGTAGTGCGCCGCCGGGGTGACGGGGATCAGGTCGCGGGTGATGTCGATGCCGAGCGAGAGGCATTTTTCATAGATGTTCGGGAAATGCCGGCGCGTCTGCTCCGGATCTTTGTGCCGCACGTCGAGATAGACGAAGTCCTCGCCCCGGCGGGTCATTTCGGTATAGATGGCCCGGGCCGTCACGTCGCGCGGTGCGAGCGATTTCATCGGGTGGTATTTGTCCATGAACTCTTCGCCGTTTTGCAGACGCAGGATCGCGCCGTAACCCCGCATCGCCTCCGTGATGAGGAAATTGGGCTTTTCGGCCGGATGGTAGAGCGAGGTGGGGTGGAATTGGATGAACTCCATGTTTTCGGTGATGGCCTTGGCGCGGTGGCACATGGCGATGCCGTCGCCTGTGGCGACGCTCGGATTGGTCGTCGAAGAATAGACGTTGCCGCAGCCGCCCGCAGCGACGACGGTGAATTTGGCCAGCACGGTTTCGATCTCGTTGCTCTCCAGGTTCAGCACGTAAGCTCCGAAGCAGGCCAGGCCGCGCGTGTGGCGGGTGACGAATTCGCCCAGGTGGTGCTGTGTCAGCAGGTCGATGGCGAAATGGTGTTCGAGAACCGTGATGTTGGGGTGCTTGCGTACCGAGGTTATCAGGGCCCGTTCGATCTCAGCGCCCGTGAGGTCCTCGTGGTGGAGGATACGATGTTCGGTATGTCCGCCTTCGCGGTTGAGTTCGAAGCGTCCGTCGGGTGTCTTGTCGAATTTCGTGCCCCAGGCGATCAGGTCGCGGATCAGCTCCGGGGCCCGGCGAACTACCAGTTCGACGGCTGCGGGGTCGCATTTGCCGGCACCGCAGACCAGGGTGTCGTGAATATGTTTTTCGAACGTGTCGGGCGCATAGGTCACCGAACAGATGCCTCCCTGGGCATAGTTGGTGTTGCACTCGTCCATTTTCCCTTTCGTTACCAGTGTAACGTGGCCGTGTTCTGCGGCTTTGAGGGCGAAACTCAGTCCGGCGGCGCCGGATCCGATGACCAGAAAATCGGTTTTCATGGTTTTCAGCGATTGGACAGGCCGAGATAGTGCTGGCGTGCGATGAAGCCGGATCGAGCCGACTTATATCCGGACGCAGCCTATCAGAGCGAAATTTTTTGTAAAGATAGCAAAAGGGAACGACGAGCCGAACCCGTTCGAGCTTGTCCGAACCGCCTTCTATCTGATGCAAAGATAGTGAAAGCCGAGCGCAGCGCCAAATTTATTTGCTGGTCTAAACCGGGTATCTTTTCCGTAAAGACCGGGATTTTTATTAATTTTGTGCCCGCTATATGCTGAAAATGGAAAGACATATCGACATAGACCGTTTCGACTACGACCTGCCCGACGAGCGGATCGCCAAGTATCCGCTCGAGGAGCGATCGGCATCGAAGCTGCTTGTTTACGAACGGGGGGAAATCTCGGAGCGCCGCTTCCGCGACATCGGCGACATACTGCCTGAGGGGACCCTGCTGGTGTTCAACAATACCAAGGTGATTCGGGCGCGGATTATCATGCACAAACCTTCGGGGGCCCGGATCGAGGTATTCTGCCTCGAACCGCACGATCCGGCGGATTACGAGCGGGCGTTCGCCGTGAAAGGTTCGTGCCGCTGGAGCTGCATCGTGGGTAACCTCAAAAAATGGAAAGAAGGCCCGCTGGTGATCGATTTCGAATATGAAGGTCGCGCGGAACGGATGCTGGCCTGGCGTGAGGGCGAGGGCGGCCGCGAGCAGATCGTCCGCTTCGAATGGACGGCTGATCTGACGTTCGGACAACTGCTGGAACATCTGGGCCGGATTCCGATCCCGCCTTACCTGAACCGCGAGAGTCAGGAGATCGACAATACCCGTTACCAGACCGTCTATTCGAAATTCGAAGGTTCCGTGGCCGCTCCGACGGCCGGCCTGCACTTCACACCGGAGTTGATCGAGCGGATGCGGACGCAGGGGTTTTCGTTCGAAGAGGTGACCCTGCACGTGGGGGCCGGAACATTTCTGCCCGTGAAAGACCGCGATGCGGCGGCGCATCCGATGCATACGGAACATTTCGAGATCCGTCGAAGCAGCGTGGAGCGGCTGCTGGAGAAGTGGGATAATATTACGGCGGTAGGTACCACTTCCGTCCGAACGCTGGAGTCTTTGACGGCGCTGGCGTGGCGGATCCGTACTTCGGGTGCGCCCGATGCGAGCCGCGTGATCGGGCAGTGGGAGTTGTACGACTTGCCCGAGGTGTTTACAGGCCGCGAAGCATTGCAGGTACTGTCAGACTATATGGTTCGTGAGGGGATCGAGAAACTCAAGGCCGCCACGCAGATCATGATTACGCCGCTGGGATACCGTTTCCGGATCGTGCGCAATATCGTCACGAACTTCCACCAGCCCAAATCGACGTTGCTGTTGTTGGTGTCGGCTTACGTGGGAGATGATTGGCATCGGATTTACGACTACGCCCTCACGCACGATTTCCGTTTTTTGAGTTACGGGGATAGCTCGGTGCTGATGCGTTGAGAACTTTGAATTATAAATGAAAACGGCCGGAACGTGATAGTTTCCGGCCGTTTGTTGTGACGGGGATTGCTTGTTAGTGGCTTACGGCCCCCATCTCTTCGGGCTTGTGTTTGTAGCGGAAGACCATTGCGAAGACGATGGCGACGACCAGCGCGTAACCCGCAAAGATATACCATGATTCGGGCCAGCCGAAAGCATCGACTACCGCACCTGCCGCGTAGGAGCCGAAGAAAGCACCGAGTCCGTTGGTCATGATCATAAAGACACCCTGCGCCGAGGAACGGATGTCGGGGGTAGTTTCCTTTTCGACGAAAAGCGAGCCCGAAATGTTGAAGAAGTCGAATGCGACCCCATAAACGATCATCGAGAGGATCAGGAAAACGGCACCCGATCCCGGATTGCCGATACCGAAGAATCCGAAGCGGAGCACCCAGGCCAGCATCGAGATCAGCATCACCCATTTGATGCCGAAGCGTCGCAGGAAGAAGGGAATCAGCAGGATGCAGAATGTTTCGGACATTTGCGAGAGCGAGAGCAGGATTACCGAGTGGCGCACGATGGGCGAGTCGGCGTATTGGGGCATCGTGCCGAAGTTCTGGATATAACTGTCGCCGAAGGCATTGGTAATCTGAAGAGCGGCGCCCAGCAGCATCGAGAAGATGAAGAAGATCGCCATGCGTTTCTCCTTGAAGAGAGCGAATGCGCGGAGTCCGAGCGTGTCGATCCACGACTGGCTTTTCCGGGCATGACTGACCGGACAGCCCGGCAGCGTGAAGGAGTAGATCGCGAGAATCAGGGAGAGGATGGCCGAAACGTACAGTTGCCAATAGGTCAGTTTGATCTGTACGCCGCCTATCTGAACCAGATCGACGAACCACATGGCGGCGATGAAGCCGACCGTACCCCAGACCCGGATGGGCGGGAAGTGCTTCACGGCATCGAGTTTCGCCAGGTCGAGGGCATTGTAGGCCACCGAGTTCGAGAGGGCGATGGTGGGCATGTAGAACATGACGCTCATCAACATGCAGGTGTACAGGGGGCCGTAGGCGGTTTGCGAGGCGGCTGCGACGAGGAACCCGGCGCTGATGAGCTGGCAGATGCCCAGCAGCTTCTGCGCGGGGATCCAGCGGTCGGCGATGATACCCATGAGGGCCGGCATGAAGAGCGATGCGATACCCATCGTAGCGAAGAAACTGCCGATTTGCAACCCTGTGAACTGAAGACCTCCGCCGAGGTAGGCGCCCAGCGAAATGAGCCACGAACCCCAGATCGCGTACTGCAGGAAGTTCATGACGATAAGACGGAATTTGATTCCCATAATTGGTTGATTTATGTGTTGTTTTACTTTTGCAGGCCGTTTTTCCCGAAAGGGGTTATGAACAAAAGTATAAATTTTTTTCGGAATTTTCTTTGCAGTTGAAAAATAAAGTTCTACTTTTGCATCACCGAAAGGACATTGAGCTATGGTGTAATGGTAACACAACAGATTCTGGTCCTGTTATTCTTGGTTCGAATCCAGGTAGCTCAACACAAAGAACGCGCCGCTGATATTCAGCGGCGCGTTTCTTCGTTATTGCGGTCGGCGCTTTTTAGAAGCGGAATCCGACGTAGAAACGGACGGAGTTGGTTTTCAGTTTCGTTTTGGTCGATGAGATGCCCTCCAGGTCTGCATCTTCGAGTGAGAATCCATTGTATTTGGCCTGGCCCCAGCGACCTTCCACGCCGACCGAAATCACTTTCCAGGCCACCGATCCGCCGAAGCTGTAGAACAGGGCGAAGTTGGAGTTGAAACTATCGTCGAGGTACATCATCGAGTAGGAGGGCGTGAGTCGGAAATAGAGGCTGATTTTCAGTTCGTGAACCGGGTTGATCGTAATCGAAGGACCGACCTGCATGCCGTATTCCAGCTGATGATTGCCGATGTCGATCGTTTCATCCATAATGTCGCCGACGGAACCCGAACCCGGCTCTTCCGATTCGGAGATCGTGTATTTCGAATAGTTCAGATCGACCCAGCTCCAGTCCAGACCGAATTTCAACATTCCGAGCAACGGTTTTTTGTGCAGGTAAAATAGGTTTTACCCCAACTGATCGACACGCCGAAATCGTTTTTCAGCTTCTCGTCGCCGAAATCCTTGAATACGAGCGATTGTTTTACGTAACCGAGGTTGAAGTACTTGGACCTGTTTTTCCATATTTTGCGATCGAGTTCCTCGTTCTTTTGGTGCCGTAATTGCTGGGAGAGGTCATCGACGACCCGCTGCAGCGAATCCGTTTCCGTCGCAACGGGAGAGGTCGTTTCGGGGACCGGTTCTTGTGCCGTCGCAGTCAAGGTCCACAGGGACAAACCGATTAAAAACGTAAAGATTTTTTTCATAATGGTATTTTTATTTAAGTTGAAGGTTTCTGCCGTTTCCCATACTGCAAAAATAACATTATTGTGAAAAAAAAGTTCGTTTGAATGGAATTATTGTCCGATAAGTATTATATTTCTTTGGTTACTCTTCCTCTTCTTCCAAATATATCTCCTCCATAAGGCTGTCCAGCTCGCGCCGCTCCTTTTTGGTTGGACGTCCCGTACCCCGGTCGCGGAAGACGAAGACCGTTTCGCGGGGGATGTTGAGCTTGTCGAGTTCCGATTGCGGAGTGATGTTGCGACAGTAGTCGGGGACGTTCTTGGCCGGCTGGCGGCTCGACACGTAGCCCACGACTTCGAAGAGATAGGTCACGGGCATCCGTTTGACGGCGATTCGGTCGCCGATCCGCACTTCGCGCGAAGGTTTGGCGTAGGCGTCGTTCACCAGCACCCGGTTCTGGCGGATGGCTTCGGCCGCGTCGCTGCGGGTCTTGAAGATGCGTACGGCCCAGAGGTATTTGTCTAATCTGATCGCTTCCATTTCGTTTTTTCAATTATATCGTACGGGCAAAATCCGATGTCGGGAGGCTCGGTGGCTCCGGCAGATTCGGATTTTCCGTTGTGCTGACGATTCGGGGCAGGATGTCGGAACAGAGCCGAAGCTGGTAGTGTGCGGCTGCGGGTTGTCCGACGGTCTTCGAACCGGAGGTCGGTAGTTGCATCGATCCCTCGGGAACGGCGGTTTCGGTGGGGAAGTGTCGCGGACTATTTCTCATAGATGCTTTCCGATTTGGGCATGTCGTGCGATTGTTCGTCGTTCTGTCGGCTGACGCTCAAGATCATGCCCAGGGCGATAGCCGTGAAGATCGTCGAGGAGCCGCCGCGTGAGATGAGCGGCAGGGTTTGTCCCGTTTCGGGAATCAGGTTTACCGTTACCATGATGTGCAGCAGCGCCTGGCAGGTAATCAACAGGGCCAATCCCAGGACCAGCAGACCCGGAAATGCCGTGCCGCACCGTCGGAAAATTTCGATGGCACGGAAGAAGATCCACAGGTAGAGCAACAGCAGCAGCAGCGCCAGGACGATACCGTACTCCTCGACGAAAAAGGCGTAGGCGTAATCGCTTTCCGGGTGGATCATCTCTACGCGCATGGCGCTCTGTCCGGCGCCTTCGCCCAGGATGCCGCCGTTGTGGATGGCGATCATCGAACGCTCGGTGTCGGTCAGCTGGTCGATCGGCTTTTCGGTTTGGGGCTTGGTCCAGAGGTCGATCCAGGTTTCCACGCGGCCGCCGGCCGTTTCGCTGCGGCCCAGATTCAGCAGGCCGGCCAGCATTGCGGCGGCGAAGGCCAGGCCCAGCAGTTTCATCAGTTCACCGATCCTCACCCGTCCGATAAGCATCATCACCCACGAGGCGAAGAAGACCAGCACGGCCGACGAGGTGTGGGCCGGGAAGATCACTACACAGGAGAGCAGGACGGGGGCCAGGATGGGCCACGTGCCCTCGCGCCAGATTTTGCGCTGGTCGGGGCGCTTCCACCGCAGCGGGTTGAGCGAGGGGATGATCCGCAATTTGTCGATCACGCTCTGCCGGCCGGCGAGCTGCCGGGCCAGAAACAGTACGGTGGCGACCTTGAGTGCTTCCGAAGGCTGGAACTGGAAAGGACCGAGCGGAATCCAGCGGGCGGCGCCGTTGGTCGTGGCGCCGATGAAGTAGACGGCCAGCGTCAGCAGAACGCTGCCTGCATAGGCGACCAGCGCCAGGTGGTTGTATATCCGGGAGTTGATCTTGTGTACGATGATGATCAGCGGAACGCAGACGAAAAGGATCAGCAGCTGTTGGCGCAGGAAGTGGGCCGTCGAACGAGCCGTATGCGCATCGTAGGCCATCTTCGCCGTCGAGGAATAGACCACCAGTACGGAAATGACGGCCAGTGCCGCGATAATGATCCACAGCACCTTGTCCCCGGCGAAGAGTTTCATGCCGGGCTCCTGTCCGGGTGCGTCGGTCTGCACAGTCGTACCCTCTGTGTTCGGATTGCCGGCCGTTTTCTCCGTCTGTTTTTCCGCTTCCATCTTATTATTTCGCGTGTTCGGCGACCCACTGTTTGAACAGTTCGCCCCGGTTTTCGTAATTTTTGAAGAGGTCGAAGCTCGCACAGGCCGGTGAAAGCAACACCACGTCGCCCGGACGGGAAGCTTTGCGGGCCGCCTGCATCGCCGCGTCGAGCGAATCGGTCGAAATGATTTTGGGAATTATGCCCGTGAAACTTTCGACCAGCTTGCGGTTGTCGATGCCCATGCAGACGAGCGTATGCACTTTTTCGCGGGCGAACCGCTTGAGCGGCTCGTAGTCGTTGCCTTTGTCCGTACCGCCTGCGATCCAGACTACGGGACGTTTCATACTCTCCAGTGCGTACCACGTGGAATCGACGTTGGTGGCTTTCGAGTCGTTGATGTAGGCTACGCCGCCGATCTCTCCGGCGGGTTCGAGCCGGTGTTCCACCGGCGCGAAGTCGTAGATGGAGCTGCGGATGCGGGTCGGGGATACTCCGGCCGCGAGCGCCGCGAGCGCCGCCGCCATAGCATTATAAGCGTTGTGCAGCCCGGGAATCCGCATTTTGGCCGTGTCGATCTCCACCGACTCCCGGCCGACCGTCGCGGTAAATTTTCCGTCCAGGAGGAACGCATCGCCTGCGCCGCTCGCCACGGCGTTTTTGGCCGCGAAGGGGAGCTGCTTCATCCGTAGGTCGTATTTGGGCAACTGCTGCCAGATCACCTCGTCGTCGCCCGAATAGATGAAGAAGTCGCGCGAATTCTGGTTCTGCGTAATACGCATCTTGGCATCCACGTAGTTCTGGAAACAGTAGTCGTAACGGTCGAGATGGTCGGGCGTGATGTTCGTCAGCACGCCGATATGGGCGCGGAACCGGAACATGCCGTCGAGCTGGAACGAGCTCAACTCCAGTACGTACCAGTCGTAATCGCCGGTAGCGACCGAGTAGGCGAAACTCTCGCCGATGTTGCCGCCGAGGGCTACGTTGTAGCCGGCGTCGCGCAGGATCTTGTAGATGAGCGACGTAGTAGTCGTCTTGCCGTTCGAGCCGGTGACGCAGATCGTCCGGGCCTTACCCAGGTAGCGGCCCGCGAACTCCATTTCGGAGATGACCGGAATGCCCGCTTCGCGGAGTTTGACGATCAGCGGCGCCTTGTCCGGAATGCCGGGCGACTTGACGACCTCCGTGGCCGCGAGGATGCGCTCCTCGGTGTGGCCGCCCTCCTCGTAGGGGACCTCCCATTCGTCCAGCTTGGCCTTGTAACGGTCGGCAATGCGCCCCGCATCGGAGAGGAAGACCCCGAACCCCTTCTTTTTGGCGAGGATCGCGGAACCGTAGCCGCTGATTCCCCCGCCCAGAACGACGATCTGTTTCATATTATCTTATTTTCAGCGTTACCAGCGTAATGGCCGCCAACAGCAGC
>ENA-UAOI01000732-UAOI01000732.1-human-gut-metagenome-genome-assembly--contig:-NODE-732-length-11885-cov-8.174725_pt1 | contig 11885 bp, 6 predicted proteins | sample MGYA00243471_ERZ654561 | MGnify/ENA primary metagenome ERZ654561 (study PRJEB26926, sample SAMN06164393) | human gut metagenome | biome: ENVO:00009003; feature: ENVO:2100002; material: ENVO:00002003... | reverse complement strand
CTTATATCCTATGATAGATTTCATCGAAAGGAACCCTGCCCCGTTCTCCCCAAATGCCTTTGTTCCCATCCCGTATGCCGCAAGGTATAACCATATTGATGCCTGCCCCATGGGGCAGCTTCAATAGTTTCTTCATCCGCCTGCTGTCAAAACCTTCCAGCGGACAAGTGTCATAGCCTTCGTTTGCCATGGCAATCATAAAGGTTTGGGCAGCAAGGGCACAGGATTTATTTACCGTCACACGCATATCGCATTCCGAAACTTCCAGCATCATAGGGCGGAACAGGCTGATGGTTCTCGCCAATATCACCCTGAAAAGCCCTAGAAGCCCGAAAAACCTTGCATAAATGAAAGGCATCAGTTTACCATAATACAGCTTCCTGTCCCTAATACGTTTTTCCTGACGCTCTTTCGGACTATTACGCCTGATATTTCCTTCTTCAAAGTCAAGCACAAATTTAGCACGCTTTTTATACAAATCCTGACGAGTAACAAAAACAACAATTTCCGAAGCCGTAGAAGCAGCCGACTGCCCTAAACAAGCTTCTGAAACTTTCGCCATCAGTCTGGGATTCGTTATTTGATAAAATTCCCACAATTGCATATTGGAACTATTGGGAGCCAGCGTAGCCAGTTCAAGACAATGTTTCACCTTTTCCGGGTCTATCGGTTTATTTTTATCATACCTCCGCACAGACCGGCGGAAGTTCAATACCTCTTCTAAATTCATTTCCTATTCAAATTAATAACTTTATTTCTTACTGAAACATTGCAGGATGACTTCTGCCATTTTCTTGGAACTGAACGGATTCTCTCCGGTGAACAGATTACCGTCAATAACGACTTTTGAAGTCATCGGAATCAATGCTTTCTCGTAGCGGGCACCTCTGTCTTTCAGTTCGGTTTCCAAATCGAAAGGCACGACCCTTTCCTTTCTTGCCAGAATTTCTTCAGCCCGGCTGAATCCTGTAAGCTTCTTATCTTTAACTAGATATTCGCCGGAAGCCAACGTCACATTCAACAATCCACAAACACCGTGACAAATGGCTGCCACCTTCTTTTCATTTTCATATTGCTTTTTTAAGATGGCTTGCAAGACAATATTATCCGGAAAATCATACATGGAACCATGTCCTCCCGCCAAATAAACGCAATCAAACTGAAATTCGGAGACTTCATCCAAACTTTTAGTATGCTGCAATACATTCTTAAATATGGAATCTTCCCAACAGGTTTTAGTTATCTCATCCATGAGTAAGGGATTCAAACTCTCCGGATCGATAGGAGTATCGCCTCCTTTGGGACTGGCAACGGTAATTTCTATTCCTTGCTTTTTGGCGCCGTGATAAATATGGGTGAGTTCGCTCAGCCATAATCCGGTTCTTAAATTCTTATTCACAAATTCGCCTTCTCCGGTTACTATTGCCAGTAATTTCAAGTTATCCATATTTATAGTTTTAGGGGTCATGCCTATATAACATAACCCCTATCCTATTGTATTCCAAACAGACAAATCATTAATATTATTTGGATTATTTCTTCATCCTTATAATAATCAAATGACAGATTTTACCGAGTCCTAACATTTTATAGGTTATTCTTGTAAATATTCGCCATCACCTTCTGGTATTGATTCTCAATCTGCATATACGCCTGAAGATTCTTATAAATACTTTCCGTTTCCACAAAATATTCAATCAATGAAATTTGTCCTTCGGTCAATGCCTGCTTCAATAAATCCAGCGAACGGTACATCAAAGGGACATCATACGCATTCATGGCATCCTTCAACTGCTGCATCTCATTGAAAAGAGACATCAGGGAAGCCTCGACCCGGTCTTTAGCACTTTCTTGCATAAGCTGAGCGCTGATAGCCTGTGCCTTGGCTATCTTTACCTTTTTACGATTCTGAAACAAAGGCAAGGAGCCCCCTACCACAAAACCATTCATCGAAACCGCATCATCCGTGTTACGGCGAAAGCCGGCTTCCAGCTTCGGCAACCATCCTTGGCGGTCTACCGAAACCTGCTTCTCGGCGGCACGGGCAGTGGCGGCGGCGGCCTGCAAGTCAAGGTCTGACGCCATCACTTCATCCCTCATAACATTGTAATCATTGATTTCCTGTATGGCAGGATACGTGGTTTCAGCAAACTCCAAAGGCATGTTACCGTTCATGGCAAGCAGAGACTGCAAGGCAGTGCGGTGAGCTGCGCTGTTTTGGGCAACTTCCGTCTGCACGTTCATACGCTCCATCTTGATTTTGTTGACTTCCAGTATATTCGCATCACCGGTAGTCAGACGTTTTTCATAAAGTGCCTGTAATTCATCCGCATTTTTCATACGGATATCCATCAATGTCTTTTCCTGATTCAACAGAATAAGGTCCAGACAGAGATTCTTCGCATTCAGCAGAATATCCCGGCGGGCAGCCTGTTGTTGCTTGTCCACCGCTTCGTTCTGCAAAGTAGCCTGCCGGTTGCGGGCAATATACTGAGTAGGAAAATCAAAACCTTGCGAAGCAACGAATTCCGTACCGTGACCACCTTCGGCACCATTACTGTAAAAAGAGCTGTAGCTCACCGTAGGATCAGGCAAGTTGTTGTTTGTCCGGTTTTCCATCTTGGTCGCATCGGCGGCATGTTTCTGTGCCTTGAGCTCTTTATTGTTCTGCTCGATGCTTTTCAAAATGTGCTCAATACTCTGGGCCTGCATCAGTAAGGGAGAGCAGAGGGCTATTATAACTAAGATTCGTTTCATATTATTTCTATTATTTCTTCTTTCGGTTCATCAGTTCATAAACAATCGGAATAATGAAAGCGTTCAGGAAAGTCGATGTCAAAAGACCTCCAAGAATAACTTTCGCCATCGGGCTTTGTATTTCATTACCCGGCAAATCGCCACGGAATGCCAAAGGTATCAAAGCCAGCGCGGAAGACAACGCAGTCATCAGGATAGGGTTCAAACGGTCTAACGAACCGTGAAGAATGCTTTCTTTCAACTCCATACCTTCTTCGCGCAACATATTGTAATGACTTATCAACAACATACCATTACGGGTAGCAATGCCAAACAACGAGATAAAGCCGATAATAGCCGGAATGCTTATCTCACCCGTTGTTATCATCAATGCAAATACCCCACCAATCAACGCCAAAGGCAAATTCAACAAAATGACTCCACTTTGGGCTGCATTCTTAAACTGGGTATAAAGCAACAGGAAGATAACCACGATACTCATAAACGAAGTGAGCATCAGCGTACGGCTGGCCGCCTGCTCGCTTTCAAACTGACCGCCATATTCCACATGATATCCTTCGGGAAGCTTGATTTGCGCATCAATCCGTTCCTGTATATCATTCACCACGCTGCGCAAATCACGACCGCTGGTATTGGCCGAAATCACAATCTTACGCTTCACGTTCTCACGGCTGATGGTATTCGGTCCCATGGCAGAAACCACATCGGCTACATAGTTGACAGGGATTTTCTGACCGTCACCGGTATCAATCATCAGGTTGCGCACCTTCTCCATCTCATCACGCACCTCATCCTTGGTACGGACAATAAGATTAAACGCTTTGCCTTCTTCATATACCTGTGAAACGACTTCACCCGCCATGTTCACTGATACAAACTCGGCAAACTCCGGTAAAGAAATACCGAATTTGGCAAGCATCTCGCGTTTGGGAACAATCTTGAGCTGCGGACGTTCGATTTGTTGTTCCACATTCAAGTCGGCAATACCCTCCACACTGCTGATGGCATCCTTTATCTGATTACCGATGGCAAACATCTTGTTCAAATCATTACCAAACAGTTTGATGGCAATGTTGGCCTTGGTACCCGAAAGCATGGCATCGATACGGTGGCTGATAGGTTGGCCTATTTCGATATTCGCACCGGTAATGGTAGATAACTTGGCACGCACATCGGCTACCAGTTCCTGGCGGGAACGGTCTTTCAATTCAAACGGGGCCTCAATTTCACTCACGTTAACCCCTAATGCATGCTCATCCAGTTCGGCACGTCCCGTTTTACGGGCTACAGTCTGTATTTCGGGAATAGACATCAGCAACTCTTCTGCACGGTGTCCCATTTTATCCGATTCTGCCAAAGAGATTCCCGGCAATGAACTGATATTAATGGTGAACGAACCTTCATTGAAAGATGGCAGGAAACTGCGTCCTAATGTAAAAAACATAACCAATGCCACCGCAAACAGTCCACCCGTAAAACCCAATACTGCGGATTTATGATTCAAGGACCATAACAAGGCATTGCGGTAATGCTTTTTCATCCATACGGCCACAAATGCCTCTTTGGGCAATCCTTTGCTTTTATTATTACCTAACAGATAGCTGCACAATACCGGAGTCAGTGTCAAAGCCACTACCGTAGAAGCAAACAACGCCACAATAAAGGCAATGCCCAACGGAACCAGCATACGCCCTTCCATTCCTGTCAGGAAAAACAAAGGAACAAAGCTGACTACAATAATCAAGGTAGAGTTCAAGATAGGCATACGCACTTCCTTCGAAGCATTGAACACGACTTCAATCACGCTCTTACGTTCCTCTTCGGGCAACAAGCGATTCTCACGCAAGTGCTTCCATACATTTTCCACATCCACAATGGCATCATCCACCAACGAACCAATGGCAATGGCCATACCACCCAAACTCATGGTATTGATGGTGAGTCCCATATAGTGAAGAGTCAATATAGAAACAATCAATGACAACGGAAGGGTTACCAATGAAATAACCGTGGTACGTACATTGGCAAGGAACAGGAAGAGAACAATCACCACAAAAACAGCACCTTCATACAACGAATCCTTCACATTGCCGATAGAGCTTTCAATAAAACGGCTCTGACGGAAAATATCTGTAGAAACGTGTACATCAGCCGGAAGATTCTTCTGCAAATCCTTCAATGCGGCTTCCAACTGCTCTGTCAGTTCAATAGTCCCGGTCTTGGGTTGTTTGGTAACGGTCAGCAGTACGGCAGGTTTTCCTCTCTCCGAAGCAGTACCCAGTTTGGGTTCCTGCGAACCAATCTTCACATCGGCAATATCCTCCAATGTAACGGGCACCCCTTCCACCGTCTTGATGACGGAACGTGACAACTGAGCCACATCATGACTGGAAAGCACCCCGCGAACAATATATTCGTTTCCATATTCATAAATCACTCCGCCATTGGCATTCTGATTCATGTTACGGGTAACGTTCATCACCTCTGCCAACGTAACATTGTAATGTTTCATGCGGGCAGGGTCAAGCAATACCTGATATTCCTTGATATCACCTCCCAGCACGGCAACCTGTGCCACACCTCCCGTAGAGAGCAGGCGCGGACGGATAGTCCAGTCTGCCAGTGTACGGAGATCGAGCATGGAAGTAGTATCCGAAGTCAGACCGATAATCAGCAACTCACCTAAAATAGAAGACTGAGGTCCCATGGTAGGTTTACCTACATTCTCGGGCAACTCCTCGCTGACCAAGGACAATTTCTCACTGACAATCTGACGGGCCAGATAGATATCGATATCCCATTCAAATTCCACCCACACAACGGAAAAGCCATTGGTGGAAGATGAACGCACCCGGCGCACATGGGTCGCACCGTTCACGGCAGTTTCTACAGGAAAGGTTACCAATTGTTCCACCTCTTCGGCTGCCATACCATTCGCTTCGGTCATAATCACTACAGTCGGTGCATTCAAATCGGGGAACACATCGACTTCCGTATGAAAAGCCGTGTAAGTACCGCCGATAAGCAGCAAAACCGACGCCACCAGAACCAATATACGGTTCTGAAGGGAAAAATGTATAATCTTATTTAGCATAGGACGGCTGATTAATGTTCATGACTATGAGCCGGAATCGCATTGCTGGCCGACGCTAATTTCACCTGATAAGCTCCCTTTGTTACCACACGGTCACCGGCTTTCAAACCGGTCAGAATCTGCACTTTCTTTCCGTTGCTCGCTCCCAAAGTTACCTCCTGTTTCTTATATCCTTCCTCATCCAGTTGCAGATAAACAAAGTACAAACCTTGTTCTTCGGTCAGTGCCGTAACAGGCAAGGCCAGCACATCGGGCATTTCCGACGAGAGCAGATACACCTCCACATACGAACCGGGAATCACATCTCCCCGATTATCAAATTCGAAAGTTACAGGCACATAAAAAGAAGTACCACCGGATGCTTTACCATAAGAAAGCAGACGCCCTTTCAACTCACCCAGCTCATATACCTTATTATCGTATGGAGTCTTGAAGTTTGCCGACTGGATGCTATGCAGATAACCATAATATTTCTCGGAAACATCTGCACGAAGGAACAGACGACGGTTCTGAGTGATACTCACCAAAGGCTGGCCTACCGACACATAGTCACCTTCCTGCACCAGACAATTCTTGATATAACCACCTAAAGGAGCTGTGACGGACACACCTGTCTTGGTCTGGTTCTTTGAAATAGCCTCGTATGCCAATAATGCATTTTCATAACTCTCCTTAATGGCATTGAAATCTTTCTGCGATATTATCTGACTTTTTACCAACTTGGCGGCACGTTCATATTCTTTTTTGGCGGTTTCATATGCGATACGGGTACGTTTTACAGGGTCTCCGTCCGGCATATTCTCAGCAGAGATATTCAGAATGGGAGCCCCCTTGCTCACACTCATACCGTCCGTTACCGGATGGCGGAAAGAAACCACACCGGCTACATTGGCGACTACTACGCTTTCATCGCCTTGTGCTGCCTGCACCTGACCGCTGGTCGTTATCACCTGACGGAATGATTCAGGCCGGATTATTTCCGATTCTACCCCGGCTGCTTTTGCTTTTTCTGGAGCCAGAATTATCTCATCGGAATGTCCGGCTGCAGAAGCTTCCGCTTCATGATTATGCCCTTCGTGACCTTCATTCTCATGGTCGTGGTTTTCTTTTTCATGGTCATGCCCTTCGTGATCATGGTCATGCCCTTCGTGGTCGTGATTATGTGCTTCCTCCGTTCCATGATCGTGTCCTTCGTGATCATGACCCGATTTACTGTTGCAAGAGCCTAAGAGGAACAAGCCTAAGACTCCCATAAAGATAAGTTTCTTCATGATGATATTATTTGTTCTTACTTTTTATTAAATGCAAAATTAGTGTAAAGAAAATGCAACAAAGTTGCGGATAAAAAGATAAACTTTCTATCTGTTAAGCAAGAACATCGCAAGGAGGAGCACGCAACCCCTTTACGTGGGGAAGACACGTAGAATGCAGTTTTTCTAAATAGTAATTATAAGGTAATGTGTTGTGTTCTGTCAACCGCAATGAAAGCGCCAATACATCCGTCACCGTATATAACAGCAAACAAAACGAATAATCAGGAGAAACACTGTCTTGGGCCCGATCCGGAGTTACACTTTTAAACTTGGTCACACATCCGGCATTACATGTATGATTCTCATCAGAACTATTATTATGCTGCTGATGCTGCACGGAACATTGACAGCCGCACAAAGTCATATCATGCTGCAAACAAAGAATTTCCCGGTGATGATGATGAGGCAGAACAGATGCTGTCAACATGATAATGCTGACCAACATCAATACCCATGCTATGTATCGTCTCCGTTTCATCGAGCACAAAAATAGGTGTTTATCATGTAAATTCCAAAAAGAAAGCATGGTAAATGCCGAATTCTCAGCAATTACCATGCTTTCTTATTATCTTTTACATACAAAGCTTACCAAATAGAGACACGTTTTTCAGGAGCCAAATACATAGGATCCCCCTCTTTAATGCCAAAAGCATCATACCATGCACCTATTTGAGGGAGTGCTCCGTTCACACGCCATCTGCCCAATGAATGTGGATCAGACTTGGTTTGCAAACGAATCTGCTCGTCGCGGATATTGCCAGCCCACACTCCGGCGTATGACAAGAAGAAGCGCTGTTCCGGAGTAAATCCGTCTTTTACCGGCAGGGGAGCATCTTTTGTCGCATTCTTGAACGCCTGGAAAGAAACCTGCAAACCACCATGATCGGCTATATTCTCACCTAAAGTCAAAGAACCGTTGGCATTGAGTCCCGGCAAAACCTGGATGCTATCAAAGAAATTCACCATTACCTGAGCACGTTCTTCAAAACGTTTGGCATCTTCGGCTGTCCACCAATCTTTCAAATTACCATCCTTATCAAACTGACGTCCCTGATCATCGAATCCATGAGTCATTTCATGACCGATAACCACGCCAATAGCTCCATAATTAAATGCATCATCAGCATTCATATCAAAAAACGGATATTGAAGAATACCCGCCGGAAAACAAATCTCATTCGTGGTCGGATTATAATATGCATTGACAGTCTGCGGAGTCATTCCCCATTCATCTCTGTCAACCGGCTTTCCTGCCTTGGATAACATATAATCCAGTTCGAATTCTGTAGCACGCTTCACATTGGCCCAATAAGAATCTTTTTCAATATTCAAACCGGTATAATCCCTCCACTTATCAGGATAGCCTACCTTTACATAAAAAGAATTCAACTTCTCAATAGCTTTAATCTTTGTGCTATCACCCATCCATTCCAAATTCCGAATACGTTCTCCCAATGCGGTCTGCAGATTCTTTACCAACTGCACCATACGTTCTTTTGCGGCTGCCGGAAAATATTTCTCCACATACATCTGACCTACCGCTTCACCCAGTACTCCATTTACAGTACTTACAGCACGCTTCCAACGAGGTTGGTTAGCCTGTTTGCCGGATAGTGTTTTTCCATAAAAATCAAAATTTTGTGCCACCAAATCATCACTCAAGTAACCGGCAGCCCTGTCTATCAGACTCCATTGCATATAAGCGATCTGATTTTCAACCGGCAAGCTATTGATAATTTTCTCAACCTCTTTAATCGGCTCCACTTGAGAAACACTCAGTTCAGTCACCCCTTTCACGCCTATACCATTCAAGAAAGCATCCCAGTCAATGCCCGGAATCTCTTTCTTTAATTCATCCAAAGACATTTTATGATAATTGGCCGCAGGGTTACGCTGTTCCACCGCACTGAAAGAAGCTTTTGCAATACGGGTTTCGATATCCATTACAGCCTCCATTTTCTTTTTAGCGGCAGCCTCATCAAAACCAGCCAATTGGAACATCTTTACAATATGTTCCTTATACTTATTACGGATATTGACAGTCACATCATCATTGTCCAGATAATATTCTTTTTCACCCAGACTGATACCCCCTTGATACAATTGAAACAAATTGCTCTTGCTGTCCATGATATCGGCACCCACATAGAAACTGAAATAAGGGAATACACCGCTATGAGCCAGTTCCGCCATCAAAGGAACTATTTCCGATTTATCCTTCACTGAAGCAATCTTTTCCAAATCAGCTTGAATAGGAGTTACTCCATCCGCATTCAGTTTCACACTATCCATAGCCAGATTATAGATATCCCCTATTTTCTGACCTATTGTACCTTGCGCATTCTGCCCGGCAGCAATTTCCACAATCAATCCTTTCAGTTGTTCCCGATTATTTTCAGCAAGCATATCGAATGAGCCAAAACGGGAATATTCATTGGTCAGAGGGTGTTTCTTCATCCATCCGCCACAAGCATACTGATAAAAATCAGCTCCTTGAACAGCCGTAGTGTCCAAATTTGTCAAGTCTATACCCGAAGTCATGACGGCTTCCTTTTTACTGTCGCATCCGGCAGCTACTGCCAGAGCCAATACAGCCATTGGTAAATAATGTTTTGCTTTCATTTGTTCTATATATATGATACATACTTTAACTTCCCTGCATCTCTTCTAATTCCATAGAAACGGTCTCCCATTCTTCTACCGTCTGATCCAAGTCCTTTTTCAGTTTCTGATGCTTTTCATACAAAGCCATATCCGATGCACCTTCGGGAGTAGCCATATCAGCTTCCACCTCGCCAATCTCAGTTTCCAGCTTTTCTATTTTCTGTTCACAATCCGCAATTCGTTTCTCCAATTTGCGAATTTTCTTATTCAATTCCTTTTGCGCCTCATAAGATAATTTGTTCTCACTAACCGTTTCGGGTTCTTCCTTTTTAGTGGCAGACACAGTAGGAGAAGCCGAAAGCTGCAACTCATTCAGACTCTCTATTTTCTTTTTCTGTAAAAAATCATAAATGCCGCCAATGTGTTCTTTTACTACTCCACCTCCGAATTCATAAACTTTGGTCACCAGTCCATCCAAGAACTCACGGTCATGAGAAACAACAATCACCGTTCCATCAAATTCCTTGATAGCTTCTTTCAATACATCCTTTGAGCGCATATCCAGATGGTTGGTAGGTTCGTCCAAAATAAGGAAATTCACCGGTTCTAACAAAAGTTTTATCATGGCAAGACGACTCCGCTCCCCACCCGACAGTACCTTTACTTTTTTATCAGAAGCCTCACCTCCAAACATGAATGCTCCCAGAATATCACGAATCTTCAAACGAATATCCCCTTTTGCCACATAATCAATCGTATCAAAGACACTCAGATTTTCATCCAACATCTGAGCCTGATTCTGAGCAAAATAACCAATCTGTACGTTGTGCCCGATGGTCAGTTTACCTTCGTATGGGATTTCGTCCATTATACATTTCACCAAAGTGGACTTACCTTCCCCATTCTTTCCGACAAAAGCCACCTTCTCACCTCGATTAATAGTCAAAGTCACATCGTGAAAAACGATATGACTGCCATATGCTTTCTTCACCCCGTCACAAATGACCGGATAATTGCCGGAACGCATGGCAGGCGGAAACTTCAACCGCAAGGCTGAATTATCTTCATCATCAATTTCAATAGGAACTATTTTTTCCAATTGCTTGATGCGGCTCTGCACCTGTACAGCCTTGGTAGCCTTATAACGGAAACGCTCTATGAAATCTTCCGTATCCTGAATTTGCTTCTGCTGGTTCTCGTATGCACGCAATTGCTGCTCACGACGTTCTTTGCGCAATACCACAAACTCATCGTAAGCCACTTTATAATCATAGATATGCCCGCAAGATATTTCAATCGTACGATTGGTCACATTATTAATAAATGCACGGTCGTGGCTCACCAATACAACGGCTCCCGCACTTGTCTTCAAAAAGTTTTCCAACCATTGAATGCTTTCTATATCCAGATGATTGGTAGGCTCGTCCAACAGCAACACATCGGGCCGTCGCAACAGCAACTTGGCCAACTCTATACGCATACGCCATCCACCACTGAACTCAGATGTAGGACGGTTAAAATCCTCCCGGCTAAATCCCAACCCCATCAATGTACGTTCTATCTCAGCTGTATAATTGGTACCTCCCATCATCAAAAAGCGTTCATTGTCATGGGTGAATTTCTCAATCAGTTTATGATAGTTTTCTGAATCATAATCTGTTCTATCCGCCAACTCCTGATTCATTCTCTCAATACTAGCCTGCAAGTCAAAGATATGTTCAAAAGCCATCTCCGCCTCTTCCATCACAGTATGTTTATCACTCAGAATCATGACTTGAGGCAAATAGCCTATCGTCACATCACGCGGAACAGAAACACTACCTGAAGTAGGCGCCTGTATTCCTGCCAATATCTTAAGCATAGTAGACTTACCGGCCCCATTCTTCCCGACCAGCGCAATACGATCTCTCTTATTGATAACGTATGACACATCCTCAAACAGAGGCGTTACTCCAAACTCTACTTTCAAATTATCTACTGAAACCATTCGTTTTTATCCTTTTGCAAAAGTGGCAACAAATATACGGTTTTATATGTAAAAAAGACAAAATACAAGTAAATAAAAAAAGTCCTCATCCTTAACACTGTCTCTTATACACAATCTGACGCTGCCGACG
>ENA-UAOI01000726-UAOI01000726.1-human-gut-metagenome-genome-assembly--contig:-NODE-726-length-11966-cov-4.942154_pt1 | contig 11966 bp, 8 predicted proteins | sample MGYA00243471_ERZ654561 | MGnify/ENA primary metagenome ERZ654561 (study PRJEB26926, sample SAMN06164393) | human gut metagenome | biome: ENVO:00009003; feature: ENVO:2100002; material: ENVO:00002003... | reverse complement strand
CGGCAGCGTCAGATGTGTATAAGAGACAGATCATATTATAAATTGCAAAGTCGGCTTGCCAAAATAGTGGTGTTTTATTATCTTTGTAGCCTGTTTAAGAGAGAAGCCGTGGAATCGTTTTATAGAACACACAAGTATCTCGTCGAGCATGTAGAGTCTCCGGTGAAACGGGACTTAATGTATCAAATCGACAAAAACAGCCGTTTGGTAGGTATAAAGGGTAGCCGAGGGGTAGGAAAAACCACATTTTTGCTGCAATATGCCAAAGAAAATTACGGCTTAGACCGGTCGTGCTTATATATAAATCTCAATAATTTATATTTTACAGAGCATACTCTGAGAGATTTTGCAGAACGTTTTTATGGACAAGGGGGACGGGTATTACTGATAGATCAGGTATTTAAGTATCCGGGTTGGTCGGAGGAATTGAAATATTGTTATGATCATTTGCCCGAATTGAAAATAATTTTTTCCGGTTCGTCGGTTATGCGATTAAAAGAGGAGAATCCGGTATTGGCCGGATTGGTCGATTCTTATAATCTGCGAGGGTTTTCATTTCGGGAATATTTGAATTTGATGGCTTCGACTCATTTCCCTTCATATTCACTTAGCGATATTATAACTAATCATAGGGCTATCGCTCAGGAAATTTGTGCGCAAGTAAATCCATTAGATTATTTTCCGGGGTATTTGCATCATGGATATTATCCGTTCTTTTTGGATAAATCGAATTTCTCGGAAAATCTGGTTAAAAATATCAATATGATTATGGAGGTGGATATTCTGTTGATTAAGCAAATAGAATTGTCCTATCTCCCGAAGGTTCGTCGTTTAATGTATTTGTTGTCGGTTCATTCGCCGGCTCCCACTAACGTGAGTCAGTTAAGCAAGGATATTCAAATTTCAAGAGCGACGGTTATGAATTATATTAAAAGTTTGAAAGATGCGAGGCTTATTAATATGCTTTATCGGGTAGGGGAGGAATTCCCTAAAAAACCGGCTATGGTGTATATGCATAATACGAATATTATATATTCCAATCGGTCGGTTCAGGCAGATCCTCAATCGATTCGCGAAACCTTTTTTTATAATACGTTGCACAAGGATCATCGTTTGAATATGGGTAGTAAAAACGCTCAGTTTTTGGTGAACCGAGAACTTTTGTTCAGAATACAAGGGAGTGTGCCCCGCAGTCGTATCAACCCTCATTTTTATTATGCGGTAGACGATTTGAAAATAGGTAGTGAAAACTTAATACCTTTATGGTTGTTTGGGTTTGTGTATTGATTTAGAGATGAAAAAAAACAATATTAATTACTTAATAACAAGAAAAGATGAGTAAACAGAAAAAATTTTTAACTTGCGATGGTAATCAGGCCGCAGCGCATATCTCGTATATGTTTTCTGAGGTTGCAGCCATCTATCCCATCACTCCGTCATCTACTATGGCTGAGTATGTAGATGAGTGGGCTGCTGCCGGGCGTAAGAATATTTTCGGGGAAACCGTCCTCGTACAAGAAATGCAATCTGAGGGTGGAGCTGCCGGAGCAGTTCATGGTTCTTTGCAGGCTGGTGCATTAACGACTACTTATACAGCGTCTCAGGGACTTCTGTTGATGATCCCCAACATGTATAAGATTGCCGGTGAATTGTTGCCTTGCGTGTTCCATGTATCGGCACGTACGTTGGCTTCTCATTCGCTATCCATCTTCGGCGATCATCAAGATGTGATGTCGACTCGACAAACGGGATTTGCCATGTTGGCCGAAGGGTCTGTGCAAGAGGTAATGGATTTGGCCGGTGTAGCTCATTTATCTACGATTCGGTCGAGAGTGCCTTTTGTAAATTTCTTCGATGGATTCCGTACATCGCACGAAATACAGAAAATAGAGGCTCTTGAAAATGAGGATTTAGCTCCGCTTATCGATCAGAAGGCTTTGGCCGAGTTCCGTGCACGAGCATTGAATCCCGAGGCTCCGGTTATGCGGGGTATGGCCGAGAATCCCGATACCTTCTTTCAACATCGTGAGGCTTCCAATAAATTTTATGAAGCCGTTCCTGCTATCGTAGAAGATTATATGCAGGAAATCAATAAGATTACTGGTCGTGATTATCATTTGTTCAACTATTATGGAGCCGAGGATGCCGATCGTGTAATTATAGCGATGGGGTCGGTAACCGAAGCTGCTCGTGAGGCAATCGACTATTTGATGGCAAAAGGCGAGAAAGTAGGTTTGGTCGCTGTTCATTTATATCGTCCTTTCTCGGCAGAACATTTCTTGTCTGCCCTGCCTAAGACGGTTAAACGTGTGGCTGTGCTCGATCGTACCAAAGAACCGGGCGCTAATGGCGAACCTTTGTATCTCGATGTTAAAGATGTATTTTATGGTAAAGCCGATGCGCCGCTTATCGTTGGCGGTCGTTATGGTTTGGCTTCGAAAGATACGACTCCGACACAGATTTTGTCGGTATATGAAAACTTGTCTTTGCCTGAGCCCAAGAACCACTTTACTATCGGTATTGTCGATGATGTCACTTTCACGTCTCTTCCTCCGAAAGAAGAATTGGCATTGGGCGGCGAAGGTATCTTCGAAGCTAAATTTTATGGTTTGGGAGCCGATGGTACGGTAGGTGCTAACAAGAACTCTGTAAAGATTATCGGTGACAATACCGATAAATATTGTCAGGCCTATTTCTCCTACGATTCGAAAAAGTCGGGAGGTTTCACCTGTTCTCACTTGCGTTTCGGCGATACGCCTATTCGCTCTACATATTTGGTGAATACGCCCAATTTCGTGGCTTGTCATGTTCAAGCCTATTTGCACATGTACGATGTGTTGCGCGGAATTCGTCAGAACGGTACGTTCCTGTTGAATACGATTTGGACCGCCGAAGAGCTGGTTAAGCATTTGCCCAATAACGTAAAACGTACATTGGCACAGAAAAATATTTCGTTCTATACGATCAATGCCACGAAGATTGCTCAGGAAATAGGTTTGGGCAATCGTACGAATACGATACTTCAATCGGCGTTTTTCCGCATAACAGAGGTGATTCCCGTGGATTTGGCTATCGAGCAGATGAAGAAATTCATCGTGAAGTCCTACGGTAAAAAAGGCGAAGATGTCGTTAACAAGAACTATGCTGCCGTAGATCGTGGAGGTGAATATGAGAAGGTGACGGTAGATGCTGCATGGGCAAATCTACCCGATGACGAAAAGGCAGAAAGCAAAGCTCCCGAATTTGTAGAAAATGTTGTGAAGGTTATCAATGCACAAGCCGGCGATGACCTACCTGTTTCTGCATTCTCTGGAATCGAAGACGGAACTTGGCCTGCCGGAACCGCTAAATATGAAAAACGTGGTGTTTCTGCTTTCGTCCCTGTTTGGAACAGTGAAAACTGTATACAATGTAACAAGTGTGCTTACGTTTGTCCTCACGCTTCTATCCGTCCGTTCGTCCTCGATGAAGCCGAATTGGCTGCTTCTCCTTACAAGGCTGGCGAGACTCTCGAAATGAAAGTCCCTGCTGCCATGAAGGGTATGCACTTCCGTATGCAGGTCGATGTTCTCGACTGTTTGGGCTGTGGCAATTGCGTAGATGTTTGTCCGGGCAATAAGAACGGTAAGGCTCTGTCTATGTCCGATTTGGAAAGCCAGTTGGGCGAGGCTCCCCGTTGGGATTATTGTGCCGAGAATGTGAAGAGCAAGCAACACTTGGTAGATATTAAATCGAACGTGAAAAATTCGCAGTTCGCTACTCCGTTGTTCGAGTTCTCGGGGGCATGTTCGGGTTGCGGTGAAACTCCCTATGTAAAATTGATTTCTCAGCTTTTCGGCGACCGGGAAATGGTATCTAACGCTACGGGCTGTTCTTCGATCTATTCGGGTTCGATACCTTCTACTCCTTACACAACGAACGATAAAGGTAAGGGTGTCGCTTGGGCCAATTCGTTGTTCGAAGATTTCTGTGAGTTCGGTTTGGGTATGACGTTGGCCGTTGAAAAAATGCGCGAGCGTTTGGTGAAATTGATGAATCGAGCCATCGAGGGCGATAGCTGTCCGGCAGAGACCAAAGAACTGTTCGCAGCGTGGATTGCCGATAAAGACAATACCGAACGTTCTATCGAGCTCGAAGCTCAAATTACACCTATCGTGAAAGCCAATGCCGATAAGTGTGAAATATGTAAAGAGATAGCTTCATTGAGTCAGTATCTTATCAAAAAATCACAGTGGATTATCGGTGGTGACGGTGCTTCGTACGATATCGGCTTCGGTGGTCTCGACCATGTTTTGGCATCGGGCAAAAATGTGAATATCCTCGTTTTGGATACCGAAGTATATTCGAATACCGGTGGTCAGGCTTCGAAAGCTACTCCGGTGGGAGCTATCGCTAAGTTTGCCGCAGCGGGTAAACGGGTTCGTAAGAAAGACCTCGGTCTTATCGCTTCGACCTATGGATATGTATATTGTGCACAGGTGGCTATGGGAGCCGATCAAGCTCAGACCTTGAAAGCTATCCGAGAGGCAGAAGCCTATGATGGTCCTTCTATCATCATTGCTTATGCACCCTGTATCAACCACGGTTTGAAGGCTGGTATGGGTAAGGCTCAGGCCGAGGAAGCTGCTGCCGTAGCATGCGGATACTGGCACTTGTGGCGTTACAATCCCGAATTGGAAGCCGAAGGCAAGAATCCGTTCACATTGGACAGCAAGGAACCGCAATGGGAAAAATTCCAAGATTTCCTGAAAGGAGAGGTTCGTTTCGCTTCTGTCATGAAACAATATCCTTCGGAGGCTGCGGAATTGTTCAAAGCTGCCGAGGACAATGCTAAGTGGCGTTACAATAACTATCGTCGTTTGGCAAAACAACAATGGGGTGTTGAACAGGAAGATTAAAATTCAGTCTTTCACATAATCGAAAAAGGGGCTTGCCGTGTGCGAGCCTCTTTTTTTATGCAACAAGCTATTCAACCTTCTCCCCCCTATCCCTCCTGCCTGTCTTTTTTAACCCCTCCGCCCTTCGGACACCTCCCCTATATGGCTAACGCCACACAGAGGAGGAGTGTGACACATTTCATACTTTTGTTACAGTTCGGCGAACTTTTATGTAACAAGTTATTCAACTTCCTCCCCTATAATTGCATAGTAAAGCACCCCGTAAGGCTACGGGACACGGCAGGGAGGAGGTTTAAATCCCTATTGAGTCGTTATTGGGCATTGCCGGATAACGATATAAAAAACGGAGCAGTAAAGCTGCTCCGTGGAATAAAATGGGATAGGGGATATGCTAAAAGTCGTCTTTGCTTGTGCCGAGTAACATATCTTTTAATCGGGACCGGTCTAAAATGATGATTTCTTTTGCATTGTAATCGATGATACCGTCTTCTTTCAATTCATCGAGGGTAGACAGGAATACCGACCGTTGCACACCGAAGAAAGCGTATAAATCTTTTTGTTTGCAGATGATGCGTATGTCGACCGATTTTTGTTGCGTGAGACTCAACACCCAAAATGCCAGTCGTTCTTTGAGGTCGTTGGACGAAAGAGCCGTAAAACTTTCGAGTGCCTTTTGCGATCTGCGAGAGAGTATGTTCAACAAATTGATGAGGAAGATAGGTTCTTCTTGTAACATTTGTATAACCGAGGATTTTTCTATTTGCATGATTCCTACGGTTCCTACGGCATAAAGATTGGCCGGGAAATAGGTGTCGCGGCCGAATAGATGGTCGGGAGCTATTACATTAGGAGCTTGTATCAGCTCTGTAATTCTCATTTTCTCGTTTTGTGTAATCAGTTCGGAGCGAATTTCTCCCGAGATGAGAAATTTCAAATGATTGCATTCTTCCCCGCTCGTGACGATTTTTTCTCCGTCGGGATATTTGAGAAAATGAAATTTCATTTTCTCGATTAATTCCGAAATTTTATTTCGGCTGACTCCTTGAAAAATAGGGAGCTGTAATAAAACATCATACATGCTGTCCATACGCTATACGATTAGATTCTTCAAATCTAACAAAATTTTTTTACTATGTTTCGTTATAAAAGCTAAAACATCTTCTTTGTTTAGAAACTATTCATTTCTTTTTTTTTCATTAACTTTGTACCGGATAAGATAGAAATCGTGTAAATGTGAGTGTATATAGACTCTTGTATTTACCTTGTCGTCGTACACCTTAAACTATGTAGAATATGGAAATAATATCGTTTCGTTTTCAGGATTTCCTGAGTGCTTTTATTATTTTGTTTGCTGTAATCGATATAACGGGGCTTACTCCTATTATTATCGATATGAAGCAGAAGGGACAAAATATTATCGCTTGGAAAGCGGCAGTCTATTCGTTGGTTACATTCCTCGCCTTTCTGTTTATGGGGAATATGATACTCAATCTGTTTCAAGTCGATATTTCTTCGTTTGCCATTGCCGGCGCGCTGGTTATCTTCGTGATGGCCATAGAGATGTTGCTCGGGGTGGAGATTTTCAGGAATGACGGGCCCGAGGGTGCGGCATCGATCGTACCGATCGTTTTCCCTTTGATTGCCGGCGCCGGCTCTTTTACTACTCTGTTGTCGTTGAGGGCTCTGTATGGGTTAGGTAGTATTCTGGCCGCTTTGTTCTTGAATATTCTTGTTATTTATGTTGTTATTCGCAATGTCCATATTTTGGAGCGTGCTTTGGGGAAAACGGGGGTTTATGTATTGCGCAAGTTCTTCGGTATTATTTTATTGGCACTTTCGGTTCGCATGTTTTTGCAGAATCTTTCCATTGCTCTCGAATCATTCTGATGCATACCGATTATATATTTGAAAAGAGGGGTGGCGATTTCGTCACCCCTCTTTTTATGAGATATGTAGATGGAATAGCCGGGCATATCGTTTCGATTATCGATCCGACAGAAGAAATTACAGTCGTGGATATGTCGAGACTGGTAGCCGGTGTTTATTTGGTGAGGACGGGAGATAAAGTCGTACGTTTGGTGAAACTATAAACAAAGGAGTGTTATGAAAAAGGTTCCGATGAAAGTCGGAACCTTTTTTGTTTTAGAACGGTTATAAGGTGTTGATATATTGCCGATTGTAACTATATGTTTAAGAACATACCATTTTCGCTGTCAAAATGTTTGCATTTTATTTTCTGTTATGTTAAATTCGTAACAATATTAATAGCTTATTTCAAATTCTTTGAAAACTTGTAGGTTGTGAACATTTACGGTTATAAGTTCGTTCGGGAATTTTTAGAAAGGAATAAGAGAAATTTGATTGTAGAGATATGAGTTATCTGAAATTTGACAAGAATCTGATGATAAATCTCGAATGGTCTTTGCCGAAAGAGATGTTGCGGACCAATAAGTCGGGGGCCTATCATTGTACGACAATCGTTGATTGCAATACTCGAAAACAGCATGGGTTGTTGGTTATCCCGATACCCGAGTTGGACAAGGATAATCACGTGATGCTATCGTCTTTGGACGAAACCGTGATACAGCATGGAGCGGCCTTTAACTTGGGGTTGCATAAATATCGGGGCGATTGTTTCAGTCCTAACGGACACAAATACATTCGGGAGTTTAATTGCGAATCTGTCCCGCAAACGATGTATCGCGTGGGCGGGGTAATTATGACCAAAGAGAAAGTGTTTATTTCGCATGAAAACCGTATATTGATCAAATATACTCTTGTCGATGCTCATTCCCCTACGGTGTTACAGTTCCGTCCGTTTCTGGCGTTTCGTAAGGCCAACGAGCTGTGTGTCGAGAATTACGTACTCGACCAACGTTACGAGGAGGTGGCGAATGGAATAAGTTGCTGTCTGTATCAGGGGTATCCCCGGTTGTATATGCAATTTAATAAGGCTCCTCAGTTTATATTCGATCCCCATTGGTATAAAGGTATAGAGTATATCAAGGATCAAGAACGCGGCTATCCTTATCAGGAAGATTTATATGTGCCGGGGTATTTCGAGCTCCCGATAAAAAAGGGCGAGAGTATTATTTTCTCGGCCGGTACGATAGAAGCGAAACCGCGTTCGTTCGCCCGTACTTACAATGAAGAACTCGCCAACCGTCACATGTGTCGGTCCAGTTTCTTCAATTGCTTGAAAAATTCGGCTCAGCAGTTTTATTTCAAAACTAAAAAAGGTCACTATTTATTAGCCGGTTATCCGTGGTTCGGAGTAAGGGCTCGCGACCAGTTCATCGCTTTGCCGGGATGTACGTTGGCTGTCGGAGACGACAAGACTTTTGAAGATGTGATGCATTCGTCGGAAAAAGCGTTACGTCACTTTATGTCGAGCGGAGAGCTCGATGAAAATATCGGAGAAATAGATTTGCCGGATATTCCTTTGTGGGCGTTATGGACTGTGTATCATTATGCCAAAGAGAAAGGTATGGAGATTTGCCGACAGAAATATGGGAAGTTTGTTTGCGATATTTTGGATTATATCGTGAAAGGTGGGCATCCCAACTTGTTCTTGCACGATAACGGATTGCTTTATTCCAATGGAAAGGAACGGGTAATTTCATGGATGAACGCGGTTGTCGACGGACGTCCCGTGAATCCGAGAAGCGGCTATTTGGTCGAATTTAACGGGCTATGGTATAACGGATTGAGGTTTGCCGCCGCACTCTTTGCCGAAGACAAAGAGATGGCATCGAAAGTCGAGCAGTGGAACGCTATCGCCGATAAGACGGCAGAGTCGTTTGTACATACCTTCTTGAACGATTATGGTTATCTGGTAGACTATGTGGACGGTGCGATGTCCGATTGGAGCGTACGCCCCAATATGTTGATAGCTCTGTCGCTCGACTATTCTCCGTTGGACAAACGGCAGAGGAAACGTGCATTGGAAGTGGTTACACGGGAATTGCTGACCCCCAAAGGTATCCGCACTCTGAGTCCTAAGAGCTATGGCTACAATCCTACTTATGTAGGGTCGCAGACCGAACGCGAATATGCTTATCATCAAGGACCTGCTCGCCCGTGGTTGATGGGAGCGTATGCCGATGCCTATTTGAAGATATTCGGTATTAGCGGGGTATCGTTTTTGGAACGTATGCTGATAGGGTTTGAAGATGAAATGTCTCAGACTTGCATTGGCTCTATCTCCGAGCTGTTCGACGGGAATCCACCTTTCGCAGGCCGGGGAGCTATCAGCTATGCCGCCAATGTCGGTGAAATATTGAGAGTATTGAATTTATTGAAAAAGTATAACATGTAAAGCCTGATTCCTATCTATGAAAGCGCTTATGTTCGGTTGGGAGTTTCCTCCTCATATCTTGGGTGGTTTAGGTACGGCCAGTTATGGGCTGACCAAAGGCATGGCAGAGTGTGGCGATATAGACATCACGTTTGTCATACCTAAACCATACGGAGACGAGGATAAAACTTTTGCCCATATTATCGGAGCTGCGAATACACCTGTCGCATGGAGAGATGTAAGTTGGGATTATGTACAGCAGCGTTATGGCTATTGTATGGATCCCCAAGAATATTTCGATCTTCGCAGCCATATTTATGCGGATTTTAATTATCTGAAAACCAATGATCTGGGGTGTATCGAATTTTCGGGACGTTACCCCGATAATCTGATGGAGGAGATAAATAATTACTCGATTGTAGCCGGGGTGATTGCTCGTACGGTTCAGTTCGATGTCATTCATTCCCACGATTGGCTCACCTATCCGGCCGGTATTCATGCCAAGCAAGTGAGCGGTAAACCGCTGGTTATTCACGTGCATGCGACCGATTTCGACCGAAGCCGGGGTAATGTAAATCCTACGGTGTATAATATCGAACGGGACGGTATGTTGCATGCCGACCATATTATTACGGTAAGTAATCTGACTCGTCAGACGGTTATCGAAAAGTATCATATCGATCCGGCGAAGGTGACGACCGTGCACAATGCCGTAGAGCCTTTGAGCGACGAGATTAAATCGATAGAAGTTCCTCACAGTCCGAAAGAAAAGGTGGTTACTTTCTTGGGACGCATTACCATGCAAAAAGGCCCTGAGTATTTTGTGGAGGCTGCGGCGCGGGTGTTGAAGAAGACCAATAGGGTGAGGTTCGTCATGGCCGGGAGCGGAGATATGATGGATAAGATGATTCTCTTGTCGGCTCAGCGTAATATATCCGACCGTTTCCATTTTACCGGATTTTTGAGGGGAAAGCAGGTTTATGAAATGTTGAAGGCCAGCGATGTGTATGTGATGCCTTCGGTTTCGGAACCATTCGGTATTTCTCCGCTTGAAGCCATGCAAGTGGGTGTGCCTTCGATTATTTCGAAGCAGTCGGGGTGTGCCGAGATTTTGACCAATGTCATTAAGACCGACTATTGGGATATCGATGCTATGGCCGATGCCATTTATTCTATAATCACTTATCCTGCTATCTATAAGCAACTGCGCGAAGAAGGAGAGCGGGAGGTGAACGAAATCAAATGGAAATATGCCGGACAGAAAGTAATCGATATTTACCACAAGGTAATGCACAATAATAACTAATGAAAAAACTCGACCTTATATGAAAACTATTTGTTTCTATTTTCAAATTCATCAACCGTTTCGATTGAAACGATACCGTTTCTTCGATATAGGTAACGATCACTATTACTATGATGATTTTGCCAATGACGATATTATCACTCGCATAGCTCAGCGTTCTTACCTCCCGGCAAATGCGACATTACTTGAAATGATTAAAAATGCCAATGGTAAGTTCAAGGTGGCTTTTTCCATATCGGGGGTGGCTTTGGAGCAACTCGAAGTTTGTGTGCCTGAATTTATCGACAGCATGAAAGAATTGGTCAAGACCGATTGTGTGGAGTTCTTGTCCGAAACTTATGCGCACTCGTTGGCATCGTTGTGCGATCCGGAGGAGTTCAAGATGCAGGTGAGACAACACGACGAGAAGATAGAGCAGCTTTTCGGCGTGAAGCCCAAAGTGTTCAGAAATACCGAGTTGATATTTTCCGACGACATAGCCTCTATGATAGCTTCGATGGGATTCAAAGGCGTTATTACAGAGGGCGCGAAGCATATTTTGGGTTGGAAGAGCCCGAATTATTTGTATAGTTCGGCAGCTGCTCCCAAGCTGAAAATGTTGTTGAAAAATTACAAAATGAGTGATGATATTTCATTCCGTTTCTCTAATTACGAATGGAGCGATTATCCTTTAACGGCAGAGAAGTTTATTTCGTGGGTAAAGAATTATCCCGAAGAAGAACCTATCGTCAATCTTTTCATGAATTACGAAACATTGGGCGAACTGCAACCTCGCGAATCGGGTATTTTCGAGTTTATGAAAGCCCTTCCTCGTTTTGCCGAACAAGAGGGTGTCGGGTTCTGCACGCCGACCGAGGCGATCAGTAAATTGAAACCGGTCGATATGCTGTCGGTTCCTTATCCGATGTCGTGGGCCGACGAAGCACGGGACACCAGTGCATGGTTGGGAAACACGTTGCAGAACGAAGCGTTCCGCAAGCTCTATTCAGTTGCCGAGCGCGTCCGCTTGTGTGACGACCGTCGTTTGAAACAAGACTGGTATTATTTACAAGCCAGCGACCACTTCTATTATATGTGTACGAAGTATTTGTCTGACGGAGCTGTGCATAGCCATTACAGCCCTTACGATAGTCCGTATGAGGCTTTTACCAATTACATGAATGTGCTCAGCGATTTTATCGTACGGGTGGAAGCGCAATATCCCGAATCGATAGAAAACGAAGAGTTGAATGCTTTATTGACGACGATTCGGAATCAGTCGGCCGAAATAGAGATGTTGCAAAAGGAGCTGAAATCGGCTCGGATTGAGCGACACTCTAAACGAGCGGAAGCAAAAAAAGCGAAGGAGGCAAAGGCTGCTGAAAGTTCAAAGAAAGTCGTTTCTAAGAAAGATTGAGTGGAAATTTGTATATATCGAACCTTTTTTTGATAGAGAGTACGGGTGTTATATCTTAAAGAGATGTTT
>ENA-UAOI01000706-UAOI01000706.1-human-gut-metagenome-genome-assembly--contig:-NODE-706-length-12236-cov-5.236926_pt1 | contig 12236 bp, 10 predicted proteins | sample MGYA00243471_ERZ654561 | MGnify/ENA primary metagenome ERZ654561 (study PRJEB26926, sample SAMN06164393) | human gut metagenome | biome: ENVO:00009003; feature: ENVO:2100002; material: ENVO:00002003... | reverse complement strand
CCCCCCCGCGAGGGGGGCGACGATACCCTCACCGTCACTCTGGTGCTGGGCGATATTTCAATCCACGCCCCCCGCGAGGGGGGCGACGACAGCGATAAGGATACCAACTACATGTTCAAGCTATTTCAATCCACGCCCCCCGCGAGGGGGGCGACGCCGGCGGGACGGCGGGAAAGACCCGAATACGGGATTTCAATCCACGCCCCCCGCGAGGGGGGCGACACGATCCTCCCGGAGTCCCTGCCGTCGGCGCGGATATTTCAATCCACGCCCCCCGCGAGGGGGGCGACAGATGGGTGATTGGCGGATGGTATCTTACGTCCATTTCAATCCACGCCCCCCGCGAGGGGGGCGACGGGCGGTAGGTGCAGGTCGTAACTGGCGCCCGGATTATTTCAATCCACGCCCCCCGCGAGGGGGGCGACTTCACGGCCTTGTCTACAAACTTCGTCTTCTTGCATTTCAATCCACGCCCCTCGCGAGGGGGGCGACGTCCCACTCGTAGTGCCAGAAGCCGGTTTCTTCCTCATTTCAATCCACGCCCCCCGCGAGGGGGGCGACTTTGTCCAGTCTTGTGCAGCAGGCCACCGGACAATTTCAATCCACGCCCCCCGCGAGGGGGGCGACCCGTCGCCCACCGCTGACCACCCGCCATGCGAACATTTCAATCCACGCCCCCCGCGAGGGGGGCGACCCCTGTGTCATTGCCTCTCCTCCAGCATCTCCAATTTCAATCCACGCCCCCCGCGAGGGGGGCGACCAATAACGCATATCCCCGTCGCTGTTGATGTAAGAATTTCAATCCACGCCCCCCGCGAGGGGGGCGACTGCCAGTAATCCATGCCGCTTACCCCTCCCATCAATTTCAATCCACGCCCCCCGCGAGGGGGGCGACACGGGGTACTGTTTTTCCGCCTTTCCGGAGCCGGGATTTCAATCCACGCCCCCCGCGAGGGGGGCGACTACCTATATGTATATCTCCCGCTTACCCCTCCCATCAATTTCAATCCACGCCCCCCGCGAGGGGGGCGACTGCCTCGCCATCTATCACGGGGCCAAGCCCAAGAAATTTCAATCCACGCCCCCCGCGAGGGGGGCGACGGCGTCTCGATGGACTGCCAATAATTGACCGGCTCATTTCAATCCACGCCCCCCGCGAGGGGGGCGACTTGCGGGACGGGCGGACGAGCCGCCCGAACCGAGATTTCAATCCACGCCCCCCGCGAGGGGGGCGACAAGGCTGTATCCAGATTGTCGCGGAAAATAGTGTACATTTCAATCCACGCCCCCCGCGAGGGGGGCGACTTCCATTTTCCCGTGCATGGAGAAAACTTAATGCATTTCAATCCACGCCCCCCGCGAGGGGGGCGACTTGGGGCAGTGCAGGGCGTAACCGGCATTCTAGGTGATTTCAATCCACGCCCCCCGCGAGGGGGGCGACTACCCGTTGGCATCCAGGCTCCGTCCCTTGCCCTTATTTCAATCCACGCCCCCCGCGAGGGGGGCGACTCACACATACTGCCGAATCCACAGCACCCAAAAATTTCAATCCACGCCCCCCGCGAGGGGGGCGACCCTGCCACGTCATCCCGTGTTCCCGTGCATAGCGGATTTCAATCCACGCCCCCCGCGAGGGGGGCGACGACCCTCGCCTTTGACATAGTAGCTGCCGCCGGGTATTTCAATCCACGCCCCCCGCGAGGGGGGCGACTGCTGCTGAATGCTCCGACAACGTTCTCCCAAACATTTCAATCCACGCCCCCCGCGAGGGGGGCGACCTTGGCGAAGCTGTTGTACTGGCTCTTTGGCGCTTTATTTCAATCCACGCCCCCCGCGAGGGGGGCGACGGAGATGTGCGAGTGCTGCGTGATTACACCCGCATTTCAATCCACGCCCCCCGCGAGGGGGGCGACTGCCACCCGGTACTGTATCCCCACCCGCACACTGATTTCAATCCACGCCCCCCGCGAGGGGGGCGACTTAATGGTCTCGCGCATTTCGGCGTCCATATTTCGATTTCAATCCACGCCCCCCGCGAGGGGGGCGACGGAAAAGGCAGCGGAGGCGTTCTGCCGGAGCTGGATTTCAATCCACGCCCCCCGCGAGGGGGGCGACAGCAAAGATGCACAGTTTTACCTGCGGATCTTTGACAAATAAGTAGAATTTTTGCGTTTTTTGGGGGAAAACACGGGGTGGCTGCCCGAGAAAACCGGGGAAAGACCGGCGCTTTCTCGGGAAAAGCCTTGCGAACCTCCCGACAATTACTGGTCACTTGGACTTCGCAAGGGGCGGGAAGGCGCGTCCCGGATGCCCGTGCGCTGTACCACCGCCGTGCCGGGAGACGTGTGTCAGAGAATCAGGGGATCCTCCGGCAGGTAGGTGCTCTTCGCACCGAAATGCTCCACTTTTTTCTCGTATTGCTTCCCCAGATAGTAAAAGCGCAGACTGTCCTTCTCGGGATCCATGATAGACAGGAGCTGTGCCTGCAGGCGGCGGCACTGTCCTGCGTCCAGCAGGCACTCGAACACGGAATTCTGCACCCGCTGTCCATAGTCCACGCACTTTTTGGCAATTTGCCGCAGGCGCTTGCGTCCGGCGGCGTCCTCGGTGTTTACATCGTATGTGATCAGCACCAGCATAGCATCACTTCCATAAAAACGGCGGATAGCCGTCCAAGTCGCCGCGGAGGCAGCGGGCCAACAGCAGCGCCTGCACATAGGGGACCATGCCCCAGCTCAGCTTTTCCCCCAGATAGGGGTGGGTCAGTGTGTCCCGTTTCCGCTCCTGCCAGGTCTTCAGGAATTTCCGACGGCCTTCATCGGACAGCAGCACCGCGCCACTGTCCTGCACCTGAAAGTCTTCCGGGCGCAGCATCCGATTGTTCACAAGGGTCAGCACGAAGCGGTCTGCCATGCAGGGCCGCAGCTCCTCCATCAGATCCAGCGCCAACGACTGTCGTCCCGGCCGGTCGCGGTGGAGGAAGCCTACATAGCTGTCCAGCCCCACGCTTTCCAAGGCGCTGGCACAGTCGTGCGCCAGCAGACTGTAGGCGAAGGACAGCATGGCGTTTACCCGATCCAGCGGCGGTCGACGGCTTCGTCCGTGGAAGAAGAATGCCTCCTTCCGGCTCAGGAGCATATGATCGAGGACATCGAAATACGCGGTGGCAGCAGCGCCCTCTATTCCCCGCAGGGAGTCCAAGTCAGCGGCAGCCAGCACCTGTGGCAGCATAGCCCGGAGGTTGGCAGCGGCTTTTTCCAATCCGCAGTCCGCCACGCGGGGCGCGTGATCCCGCAGGGTGCGCTGGATGCTGGCGGCACCGTTGCTCAGCTTGCCGAAGATCATGGTGCGGGCTATCTCACAGCTGCGAGCGGGGTCGTCAGCGATACGGTACTGTTCACGCCGGAGCAGCACGTTGCCGCTGCTCTCACCGCAGGTGCGGGCGAGGAAACGCCCATGCGGGGAGCAGAAGGCCAGACCGATCCCGGCCTCCGCGCATTTTCCCATCAGCGCAGGGGAGGCACCGGCATAGGAGAAACTGACGATGGCTTGCAGCGTGTGCAGCGGATAGCGGGCGACGACGGTCTTGTCCCGGTTTGCCAGCACGTTTTCCCCCTCCAGCGAGAGGTAGATGTCCTCAGAGGTGACAAATAGCGTGTTGAGAAGCTGCTTCATGGTGTTTCCTCCATGGCCGCCCGGAGATACGCGGAGACGGTTCTGCTTTTCATCAGCTTGGGCAGGCACAGTTCCTTTAAGGAGCAGGCGCTGCAGGATCTGGTAGGCTTGACCCTGGGGGTATAGCCCCGGCGGTACAGCTCGTGCATTTCCGCCAGCAGCTCCCGCACCCCTGCGCGCAGCTCCGGGGTAAAGGACACCCTCTCGCGCCGGCGGATCTCCCCGTAATAGAGTGCGCCCTCAGGGATGTCGCAGCAGAGCATGGACTCCAGGCACATGGCCTGCGCGCATAGCTGCAGGGTGTCGCCGGTGTCCTCCCGGGGGCGGCCCCGCTTGTACTCCACAGGGTACGGCTGCCACAGTCCCTCTTTTCCGGAGAGGGGAATCCCGACAGCGCCCCGGTGGTATTCCAGTACGTCGCACTGTCCGGATACACCCAATTCCGCAGAATAGACGCTGACGCCCCGCGTAATGAAACGGTCGCCCCGCCGCTCCTGAAAGTCCGTGTCGTGGGCGTTTTCGTGGAGGATCGCGCCGTCAATGGTGCGGTAGTTTTCCGCCCACTGGTGCTCGATGTGGATCAGCGCCCACCGCCGCCTGCAAAACCGGAAATGCTGTAAGCCGGAGAGCTGTAGGAAGTCCTCCTCATTATACGCCATCGATCACCTCCGGCTCCAGACCCGGCAGTGCCTCCAGCGAGATCACATAGTCGTCTGCAGCGGTGGGGATGGTACCCGCGTCCCGCAGAGCGACCTTGACGGAGCGGTGGACCCTCGCGGAGGAATACTGCCCATCCTTGCAGCTGTGCCGCCACCAGAACAGCTTTACCACCTCCATGGAGCCGTCGGGCCGTGCGGAGGAGGCATCGTTCACAAAGAGGGTGCGCAGACATTCCTTGACCGTGTCGGCGTCCTCCTCGGAGAAGCCGGTCTTTTCCGCCAGCTGGACATTGATGGAGCCCTTGATCTCGTACAGGCCGAAGCGGACAAAGTGCTTCATGCCCATGGTGTCGGAGGCGCGGTTCTCACCCTTTTCCTCCTTCTTGCCGCTTACGCTCTTGGTGATCTGGAGGGACTCGATCTCCACGGGGGACAGGCTGGACGCCTGATGCACAGAGACCGGCCCGCGCACACCGCAGGACAAGCCCTTTGCATCATCCTTACCCTTAAAGGCGAACACCTGCCCGAAGGTACGCACATCCAGCCACGTCTCACAGGCGCGCCGGGCATATTCCTCCCGATCCTTGATGCCCTTCATGGCGGCGGAGGCCCGCTCGCTGAGGCTGCCGCAGCCGTCGCTGCACCGATCCTCCGACTGAACGAAGATGGGCTTGCCCAGATCCTGCATCCGGTTGCGGATCTTGCGCTTGATGCACACGTCGGAGATCTCACCGAAGCCGTTCAGGTCGGTGCGGGGGCGATTGCCGTTCTGAGGGTCACCGTTGCTGTTGGCGCGGGTCACGGAGACCAGTGCCACAAAATCGATCTTGTTTTGTAAGCTGCTCATTTATTCTTCCTCCTGACTGTTTTCGGTTTTACCGGATGTGTACAGCGCACTGCGCTGCAGATAGTACCCAAAGAGGTAGGTGTCTTTCAGGGACTCCTCCTGTTCCGCCTGCGGGAAGGAGGAAATTTCCTGAATGATCTGCTCAATGATGCGGTCGTATTTTATTCTGGCACCGGGCGCCAGCTTGGGGTAGTACGCCTTTTTCAACTGCTCCCAGATGATCCGGCTGGCGTAGAGCGGACGCTTTGCGAACACGGACTGCATCCGGATCGCGTTGGGCTCTCGCTGTTCATTGGAATCATAGGTATCTCGCTCGAGTTTTTCAAACACGGCCAAAAGCCGTCCATACTGATAGCTGACATCCTTCTTCTGCGGTTCCAGTGCCATGCTCCATTCCTCCTTGTACCAATCATATTTGTATTTCCGAAGCACCGCGCAGGCGGTGAACAATACCGTTTCCCGCAGGGCGGCGTCCATGATCTGCAGGTTGGACGCCTTGGCCGCAGCGGCGCGGGCGATGTCCGCCGGCATTTTGCCCCGGTCCACCCGGCAGGAGAGCAGCCGCTGTACCTGCTGGCGCATGACGCGCTCGTCCGTTTCCAGCTTTGTCTGTCTGTCGGAGACGCGCACCGTGCCGAAGGCGCAGTCCGCGATCTGCGAAAGCGAGGGAGACTGTATGCCGAAGGAGGAATGCTCCCAGCAGCAAAGTGCATCCCAGTTGTGCAGACGCTCCAGAAGATCAGAGACCGGAAGCTCGCTGTAATAGGTGAGGGAAAGACGTCCGGATGTGGCGGCGTCAAAGGCGGCCACCACGGCGCCGGCGTCCCGTGGGATCGTCTCCTGCCAGCCCCGGAGAGTCTCCGACAACGCCTTTCGATAGTCGGAGTATTTTATCTGCCTGGCGGCGCTCCGCCGCAGAAAGGCGGCCTGCGGCTTGGGGATTTCAATGCCCTGCGGATTCCAGCACAGGAAGGTGCGCCCGCCGATGAAGACGCCTTGGGTCGCCGCCAGCCAGTGCAGCGCACTGTGGATCTTCTGCGATGCCTCATAGCTCATGGTCGCGGCCTGCGAATCGTCTGTGAAGCGGCCCCGATAGGTAAAGCCGCTGGTGTCGTTGGCGGAGATCAGCTTGGCGTTGGCGCACAGGTTGATGATCTTCTTGGGGTGCTGGCTGGCTGGCGGGGCGTTTTTACCGGTAACCATGCAAAACGCGGGCTTCCCGGATTTCGTGGATGCATAGTAGTCGATGAAGGCTTGGAAGAGGCTCTGATCCTGCCAGCAGGCGGGCGTCTCATTTTCCGCACCTGTTTCCACGCGCCAGCGGACCACCTGCTTTTCCTTGGTGGGTAGCCCCTTTTCATTCAGGGAGATCACACCCCGCTGCGCCAGGTCTTCAACGATCGTCCCCCTCTCCACATAGCGGGCGATGGCGGAGAGCTTGGGGTGGCCGTAGGGTGATATCTCCCAGCGGTGCAGCTGTGTCAGGTAGCTTTCGTATTTGGCGGGATACAGCGGGGAGAGAAACTGAATCTGGTCGCATAGAGGGTGTGCGCCGGGGGCTTTGCCGGTTCGCCCCGAGGAGCTCTCCGTCACAGGGATGATCGTGGCGGCCTGCTCCGCCTCGACGGAACGGGCGTCCAGCAGATGACCGTCCGCGTCCAGAGTGAGCTCCAGCTCTGCGTTTACGATTTGGTGCGAAACAGGAACCAGTGGCTCCTTCGCCTTGCCGTAGATGCCGGCGTATTGCGGCTCCATGGCACAGTAGGTGTCATAGGCTTGCTGCATCAGTCCCATTTACTCCACCTCCCCAAATTCCCGCAGACCGATAAAATTGCCCTCATCGGCGGAGAAGACCTTCATAGGCATCTCCCGCAGAGGCTTTTGCCCCGGACATTCCGCCGGCGGGAGAAAGTGGATGACGCCGTTTTTCATGACCGGATACCAAAAGCGCGCAGTCATCCGCCCGCGGGTCTCCTCCGAGTAGGCCTCATCCGGGTAGGTGATGCCGTGGTACATCAGCCCGAAGCCCAGCTCCGGCAGATCGTCGTAGGCGCCTGCGCCGTTTCCGAATACGCAGGGCTCTACGTAGCCCTGACATTCCCGGGTGCCCAGAAAAATGTCCCGCCGCCCGCCTTTTTCGATCATTCGGCGGGCAATGCAGTGATGTTTGTTCTCATTTCGGTCGCCGCACAGCTCCGGACGGTTGTCGTTCCAGTCGAAGCAGGCCCGCACCTGATACCGGCAGCTTTTCAGATAGGTGTAATACGCCAGATCGTTGCCGCCGCCGTATTTGATGGGGCGGATGCCCTTCACCTCGGTCTGGATGGGGTTCATGACCCGCACGTCCAGGATCCGCCAGATGAAGGTAGGCTTCCAGTATACGGAGGACAAAATGCCCTTCAGCGCCTCATAGGTGGGTACCTGATAGCTGCACTTTTCACCGCCCAGACGCATGAGCGGGTCGGAGAAGAGGGCGTAGTCTCCGTATACCTCAAATTCTACGATGTTGGGATGTTCTGTTTTCAATCGCTACACCTCCTGAAAATCACGGGTACCGGCCTCCAGAGAAAAACCGGTGCGTTCGTTATAAAAACCGTCGGACAACAGCAGTACGCCGCCGTCGAATAGAGAGGTCACGGCGCCGAGGGCCTCAAGCCGCTCCAGCTGATAGCGGTAGACGCTGACGCAGTAGCCCTTTGCCTCGTCAATGCAGCCGCGTATGACTGCCCAATCCTTCTGCCCGTAGACCTGAGCGGCGTTCCACAGCGTGTTTTGCAGCTCGCGCCCTCTTCCGTAGGGTACGAGCAGGGCGCCCGTGTCCTCGTCGAATACCTGAAAAAGGCCGCCTGCCAGACGGAACGCCTGACGCAGAAAATAGCGCTGCCCTTGCTTGCAGTTGGCGTCTGCATAGCGGGGATTATCTGCCAGCAGATGATAGAGGGAGCCGTGGGCGGGGGTTTGGTCGTCCTGAAAGCCGGGCTCCATCTCTGCGTATAGCCGGCGATAGTAGAACCGGATGGCCTCCTCGGAGGACAGATCGTGCCGGAAAGCCTCCGGCGTTTGGGAAAAGGCGGTCAGCAGCGCGGTGGTGGCGTTCTGCCCACGCACGATGTCGTCCAGACCGCGCAGCCGCTCGTCGGTACACCGGATGAGGCGGACAGGGGCGGGCTTCTTTTGCTCGGCGTGCCGGTTGCACCGCCCTGCCGCCTGCACGACACTGTCCATTCCGGCGGAGAAGCGGATCACCCGCTGGAAGGAGATGTCCACACCGGCCTCGATCACCTGCGTGGAGACGCAGACGACCTTTTGCCTGTTGTCGGCGGAGGGCTTGTCCAGCGCGGACTGCAAGGCTTGCAGAGTCTCCCTGCGGTGCTGCACGCACATGGCGGCGGACAGATGGAAACACCGGCAATTCGCGGCTTGCAGCGACTCGAACAGGAACGCCGCCTCCTTTTTCGTGTTGCACACCACCAGCAGACTGTCGCACGACGACAGTGCCTCCGCAACGATCTGCGGGAGCTCCTCCAGCTTGGCACATCCGGCATTTTGGATGTCGGTGCGCTTAAAGACGTCCCACAGTGCCTTTTGCTGCGGAACCAGATCGACGGGCTGGCGGTGCGGCGGATGGTCGGCTGCCTCCAGACAGGGCTGGGTGGCGGAGCACAGAACAATAGTGGCACCGCAGATCTCGGACAGGAAGTTGACCGCCAAATTAAACAGCGTCAGCATTTTGCCGGGAACGGTCTGCACCTCGTCGATCACGATGACGCTGCGGCACAGCGCGTGAAATCTGCGGATGGCGCTGGTCCTTCCGCTGAAGCAGGTGTTCAGCAGCTGCACCAGCGTGGTGATAATGATCGGCGCCGACCATGAGGCGGTGAGCAGCTCCAGCTCCTGCAAGCGCTCCGGCGTCTCCTTCGGCTCGGCAAGGTTGGAGTGATGCTCCAGTATCAAGGTGTCGTCTCCTATGTAATCGCGGATGACCTGAGCGTTTTGATCCAGGATCGACAGCAGCGGCGCGGTGAAGATGATCCGGGAGCAGTTCCGTTTTGCCGCGTGGGTCAATGCGAAGCGGAGGCTGGCCAGCGTTTTTCCACCGCCGGTGGGGACGTTCAGGCGGTAGACCCCTCCGGGCCGGACGGCGCCGGCGGCACAGGTGTCCGAAATGGCCCGCCGGGCCAAATCAATGGGGCTTTTTCGGGGAAATTCCGAGAGGCGCTTTTCCATGAACGCCAGCCGCCCCGCCCATATGGGGCGCATATCCTCCGGGAAAGAGGGCGGCTTCAAATCGTCCATAAAGGCCGCGGTATCCGTGCGGTCTCCCTCGATCACGGCGGACAGGAGCATCCGGGCCAGAAGGCCGATATAAAATGCGGTCTCCCGATCCGCCTCATTGTCGTCCACTTGGGTGGACAGAGCCGCCAGCCGATCCAGCATCGGGGTCATCTCCCGGACGGCGCTGTGGAACAAGCGCTCCAGCTCCTCCTCGTCAGCAACCTCCGCCAAAAAGCCCTGTCGGGATTCATCGTAAAAGATCCCCTCCTTGGTCTGGCGATGAAAAAAACCGCTGTGCTGCTGGGGGTCGATACAGTCAAACAGACCGTGATGTGAGCCAACGGCAAAGGCCAGTAGCTCTGCGGTCACATCGGAATAGGAGAATGCATCGCAGCGGCCGTGCCACCGATCCAGAAGAAGGCGCACGCCGGCGAAGGTGTGGTTGACACTGCCACGGACGGCGTTCCCGCCGCTGACAGCCTCCGAAAGGTATTGCGCATACTCCTGTTTGTTTTTTCCGGCGTCGTGGAGCAGACCGGCCAGATAGGCACTTTTTTCCAGACCCAGCGGCCGCAGTGCGTTTGCGGCCAGCGCCGCCGTGTTCCGGCAATGCTCCCGGACGGTTTGCCGCTCTCCGGTTTCGCGGATATGGGCAGGATACATGGCGATCACATCCTGTCATATATTTTTTAACGCGCATATGTTGATGCTTTAACCATAGCACACGCAAGCAGAACTGTAAATATGCATAGCAAAAAAATTGTCGTGCCAGCTGATTTTGTGGATTTTGCCACACTGTGCGGGTCGGGTATTCCCGTGGATTGAAAGAGTAAAAAGGAGAAACTGCGCAAGGCATGGCAGGGGAACATCTCCTGCCGTGCCCTGCGCAGCTCCATTTGTCAGATATTGTAAATCTGAGAAATAGTCAGGGGTGTGGATGGTGTCATACATGCCGCCTTGCGTTTACGATACCTCCCCCGCCCCTTAAAGCGCGATGCTGCCGGTTTCCTTACTATCCATCGCAAAATTCAGCAGTGTTCCCTTGCAGACGGCGGCGAAATACTGCGTCGCCTCAAGCTGTGCAGGGTAGTTCTTCTCGATGAGCTCCAGCGTCTCCCTCAACTGCAGCATAGCTGCAAACTCGTGCTTGCACGGCTCACTGCAGAAGCAGTCGCAAACCAGATTTCTGATCTCGCCGTTGACATAGTCGCACTCCAGCTCGTAGGGCCGCGCCCCCTCCACAATGGCCCGCACATGGGTATTGTCCAGAGAAATGTACCGCACACGATTGTCCGTGTAGTAATCGTGTCCGCGATCGGCAGTTGCCCTGCTGATTCTCATGGCACCCAGATCACGCAGCAGGAAGCCGCTCTCATCATTGCCGGAAACAAATATCTCATCCTCCGTGGCGGGTGCCTTAAACCAGGTAATGACCTTTTCATACGGAAGGGCGCTGCGGTCGAATGTGACGAAGTGCGACCCAGCGAAGAAGAACTCGCCCCGCACATTTGTGTCGGCCACGCTGATGACCTTTTTGTAGTCAGACAGCTTGATCTTGAAATTGTACGCGACATCTACCACGCGGCCACGCAGGCCCTCCAGCTTACCCTCCACAAAAACGATGTCTCCGCACTTCAGGTCAAAGGCGTCATTGTAGTAAGACAGATCCATATTCCGTGCCGGAAAATGGACGCGAACGACCGATTTTCTCGGCGTGACTGCGGGACAAATGGAGCACCCTTCCTTAGAGGTCTTTCGATACTCTTCTGCGGAACCATTAAAACCAATCTTGAACATGTCGTTTCCTCCCTTTTGGATCTGTATCGTTCTTTACAACACCCATTCTACAGAAGGAGGTGTCCCATAAACCACCCAGTGCGCAAAAAAATACCCTGCCGCAATATAGATTTATGCAGCAGGGTCATTTGTAATATGAAATTAGTCACTGACTCCTCTTGTTGCTATAACTCCTGCCGGAGGCACCCCCATTTCAAAGCCACAGCGCTCTATGGAGTGAACTGCTCTCGATCACGTAAACCGCGCTTTGCTTGAGATATCTCGTACTCGCCCATTCGAATCACCTATGGTATATCCTGGCCGGTCCGTCTCCATCTGCGAGTCCCACCCCTGGCGTTTAGCCAAATCGCTCATGGCAAAACAGAATCTCTCCCACGGTGCCAATGTTGTCAGCAACGGCGACCCGTTGGAGATCTACACCACACGGGACGGCGAGGTCATCTTCAAAAAATACTCCCTCATCGGCGGACTGGAGGATTTCGCCGCGCAGTTCTGCGACACGTTGAGCCGCAGCACTGACTTCACCGCTGCTGTTACCGACCGCGACGCGGTCATCGCCGTGGCAGGCGCCGGAAAGCGGGAGCTGCTGGGCAAGCCCGTCTCCGACCAGCTGGAAAAGCTCATGACCGAGCGCAGCGTCTATCATTTCGGTGGGATGGGCGCCATGCCGCCGGTGTGTCAGGACAACGCCAATTTTACCGCCGCCGTGGCCGCCCCCGTCCTCTGCGAGGGCGATGTGCTGGGTGCGGTGCTGTTCGTCACCGATCAGGGCCGTCTGGCCGGTGACACCGAGTGCAAGCTGGCCCAGACCGTGGCCGCTTTTCTGGGCAAAAACATGGAGAGCTGAAAAAACAGGACCTCTTGGGAGGTCCTGTTTTTTTGCGATAAAATGGGTTTTCTCAGCGTCTGCCGCCGCCGAAGCCGCCTTTGCCAAAGCCGCCGCCACGGCTTCCGCCGCGACTGCCGCCGCTGCGGCTCCCACC
>ENA-UAOI01000666-UAOI01000666.1-human-gut-metagenome-genome-assembly--contig:-NODE-666-length-12605-cov-4.483665_pt1 | contig 12605 bp, 7 predicted proteins | sample MGYA00243471_ERZ654561 | MGnify/ENA primary metagenome ERZ654561 (study PRJEB26926, sample SAMN06164393) | human gut metagenome | biome: ENVO:00009003; feature: ENVO:2100002; material: ENVO:00002003... | reverse complement strand
GTACTGGTCGATCCGGCCCGCAAAATCCGCATCGGCAACAAGCTCTACTTCGGCGACGACGACCTGCTGGTAGCCGAGGTGATCGACAATACCACTTCACGGGGCCGCACGCTCCGGTTCCTGTTCGACGGGTCCTACGAAGAGTTCAAAGAAACCCTCTTCAAACTGGGCGAAACCCCGCTGCCCAAGTGGGTGCGCGAAAAGGTCGAGCCGGAAGACGCCGAGCGCTACCAGACTATTTTCGCCAGCAAAGAGGGCGCCGTAGCCGCCCCGACAGCCGGCATGCATTTCTCCAAGCACCTGTTCAAACGCATGGAGATCAAGGGGATCGAAAAGGCGTTCATCACGCTCCACGTCGGTCTGGGCAACTTCCGCACGGTCGATGTCGAAGACCTCTCGAAACACAAGATGGACTCCGAACAGTTCTTCGTGGACGAACCCACGGCCGAAGCGGTCAACAAGACCAAACGCGAAGGACATAAGATCGTTTCGATCGGCACGACGGTTATGCGAACGCTCGAAACGGCCGTTTCGACCGGCGGCATGATCAAGCCGATGGAGGGCTGGACCAACAAGTTCATCTTCGCCCCGTACGAATTTTCGGTGGCCGACGCCATGGTGACCAACTTCCAGCTTCCCTACTCGACCCAACTGATGATGGTTTCGGCATTCGGAGGTTACGACCTGATAATGAATGCCTACAAAATAGCCAAAGAAGAGGGCTACCGCTTCGGAACTTATGGCGACGCCATGCTGATTCTTTAGGAAAAATCACTATCTTTGCAGAGGACAGGGAGGCGGTCGGCGATCTTTGCGTGCAAACTCCGCGCGATTGCGCTCTTCCTCACTGTCTTTGCGAAAGACAAAACTCTCGTGAAGAGAGGCTCGGCAGCACAACAATGCGAAAACACGCATTGTGCCGGTTGCATTCTCTTCACCGCACAAACATAAAAAAACAACGGTTTCGATCGGCGAGGACCGCAACCGAACTTGTCTGAACGGGCCCGCATAGAAAACGAAGAAAAACATTCAACAATGGCATCGAACAGGATACTATACGTATGTCAGGAGGTCGCTCCATACGTCCCGGATACGGAAGGTGCGCTTCTGTGCCGGAAACTTTCGCAGGCGATGCAGGAGCGCGGCAACGAAATCCGCACGTTCATGCCCCGATACGGCTGCATCAACGAACGGCGCCATCAACTGCATGAGGTGATCCGGCTCTCGGGTATGAACCTCATCATCGACGACAACGACCATCAGTTGATTATCAAGGTCGCTTCGATTCCGTCGGCCCGGGTACAGATCTATTTCATCGACAACGACGACTATTTCGCCCGCAAGGCGATTCTCCGGGATGCCGACGAAAGCTATTTCGAAGACAACGACGAACGGGCCATCTTCTTCGCCCGAGGCGTGCTCGAGACGGTCAAGAAACTGCGCTGGACGCCTACGGTCGTCCACTGCCACGACTGGTTTTCGGGCATCGTCCCGATCTATCTGAAAAAGGTCTTCGCCGACGACCCGATCTTCAAAGAGGTCAAGATCGTCGTTTCGCTCTACGGCGACGGTTTCGACAAACCGCTGAACGCAGGAATGAAGGAGAAAATCGCCAACGAAGGCGTCAAAGACAAAAAACTGTCGATCCTCGACACCCCTTCATACGAAAACCTCTGCCGTTACGTTATGGAGTATGCCGACGGCATCATTCTGGCTTCCGATGCGGTAAACCCCGAAGTTGCCGAGCTGGCCCGCAACAGCGGCAAACCGCTCCTGGAATACCAGTCGCCCGACGCAGAGGACTTTTTCGACAACTACAACCGATTCTATGATTCGATCCAGTAAAATACGCCGGGCCGCCGAATTGGCCGCCGTTCTCACCGCAGCGGGCATAGTCTTCTTTACAGGTTGCACGAAAGTGGACGACCGGCTGGGCGCAGGCTACCAACCGGGGGATCAGCAGATGAAGATCGGTCTGAAAGTTTTCGCGCTCGCACCCGACGCCGAGCGGCCCTATTTCGAAACTCGACTCTACAAAACCGACTCTCTCAAGGCTTCCAACCTGGGAGAGGGGTATTTCGGTGTGATGCACGACGAAACTTTCGGGCGTCGCACGGCAGGTTTCCTGACCCAATACCGCGCCGTAGCCCTCTCCGATACGACCGGATTCGGTTACCAGCCCATTTTCGACTCGATCGAACTCAAAATCAAAATCTCGAACTACGGAGGCGACACCCTCAAGCCGATGACGTACAACGTCTATGAGGTGATTTCGAACGATTACCTCAATCCCTCACTGACAGCCCCGGCCGGAGCAGGCAGCGTCGCCGACACCCTTTTCTACCCGACCTTCGATCCGACCCCCTACCTCAACCCCAACCCGGTATTCACCTTCACCTTCCCCAACGGCACGACGACGGGACCGGCCACGGAGTACGTCACCCTGCAGCCTACGCCCGAAGGACGGGGGCTCATCAAGCGTCTGATGCTGCTCGAAGGCAAGTACAAGGGCGATATGACGATCTACCGCAATCCGGAGCTTTGGGTGGACTATTTCAACGGTATTTACATCAAGCCGGCCCAGGAAGATCCGTCGGGAGAAGGGAACCTGTTCGCTACGAACCTCGCGGAGTCGGGTCTTCTGATGTACACCCGCAGCCGGAACAGAACCGACCCGACGCTGATCCAGGATACGATCACGGCCAGCTACCTCTTCTACCGCGAAGACGATCCCTACGGCAATGTTTCGATCAACACCATCCGGCATGATTACACCGGCTCCAAGATCAATCCGGCCGACATCGACGAGCGGAACGAACAGCGGCCCCTGAACCCCAACGTATATGTCGAAGGGATGGACGGCGTAATCACGGAGCTGACCCTCACGGACGCCCTGTTCGAAGGAATCGAAGCCCTCTACAAGGAGGTTACGGACGAATCGGGCATGCCTTACACCTCGATCGCCATCAACCAGGCGGAACTGATGATCTACCTCGAAAAGAGCGATTACGATTGGGAAAAGATCGACGTGGGAGCCATCACTCCCCTGCTGGACGCATCATTCGAGCGCTTGGGCCTCTATGCCGATTACAAGCACGTACTGGGCATTTCGGATTACTATTACACCTACGAAAGGCTCTATTCAAGCCAGAACTTCCAGTTGCCGTACGGAGGTTACCTCAACCGCAGCCAAGGCTGTTATGTCATGGACATCACCAGTCACCTGCAGGAGGTATGGAACGGCTACCTGAAATCCCAGGGAATCGAAACCGGCGGCAGCCAAACGGAGAATCCCGCCCCCCGGACGATCTACATCGGACCCGAAGCCTACGGGCTCTTCACGATGCCCTATACATCGGCACAAGGCATGGAAAATACCGCAAACAACGCGCCGATCAAGCTGCGCCTGATTTACACGATGATAAAATAGCGAAGCACCTGCGGATAACCTAAGTACGAACTTAGGTTATCTTGCGTTAGTGAAAAGATACTGAATGTTATGCAGGAAAATTTAGTAATAGTCGAGTCCCCGGCCAAAGCCAAGACCATCGAAAAATTCCTGGGCAAGGATTTCGTCGTCAAGTCGAGCTTCGGGCATATCCGGGACCTCTCGAAAAAAGATCTCGGCGTCAATCTGGACAAGGACTACGAACCGGTCTATGAAATTCCGAGCGACAAACGCAAGGTTGTCGAGGAACTTTCGTCGCTGGCCAAGAAGACCAAGACCGTCTGGCTCGCGTCCGATGAAGACCGCGAAGGAGAGGCGATCGCCTGGCACCTCGCAGAGGTTCTCGGCCTGCCGATCGACCAAACCAAGCGAATCGTTTTCCACGAAATTACCAAACCGGCAATTCTGGCAGCCATCGAATCGCCCCGCACGATCGATATGAATCTGGTAAATGCCCAGCAGGCACGCCGCGTGCTGGACCGCCTGGTCGGATTCGAGCTATCGCCCCTGCTTTGGAAAAAGGTGCGGCCCCAACTCTCGGCCGGACGCGTACAGAGCGTCGCCGTACGGCTGCTGGTAGAGCGGGAGCGGGAGATCATCGCATTCCGCTCGACGCCCTACTACCGTGTCGTAGCACAGTTCTACGCCGCCGCCGATCCCGATAAAACCCTTTTCAAGGCGGAACTGTCCACCCGCTTCGATACCCGCGAGGAAGCAGAGACTTTCCTGCGCAGCTGCATCGACGCCCGGTTCACCGTCGCCAAAGCCGAGGAAAAACCGGCACAGCGCTACCCCGCGCCTCCGTTCACGACCTCGACGCTCCAGCAGGAGGCGGGCCGCAAACTCGGAATGTCGGTATCGCAGACGATGTCCGTGGCGCAGCACCTCTACGAGCAGGGTTTGATTACCTACATGCGTACCGACTCGGTAAATCTCTCGAAGCAGGCGATCGGCCAGTGCAAGGAGGAGATCATCAAACTTTTCGGTGAGAAATATTCGTCGGCACATAATTACAAGACAAAAACCAAAGGCGCACAGGAAGCCCACGAGGCGATCCGCCCGTCGTATATCGAGCGGCAGACGATCGAAGGCACTCCCGCCGAAAAGAAGTTGTACGACCTGATCTGGAAGCGCACGGTCGCCTCGCAGATGGTTCCTGCGGAGCTCGACCGCACCACGATCGTCATCGATATCTCCGGTTCGGACGCCCAGTTCGTCGCCACGGGCGAAGTGATCCGTTTCGACGGATTCCTGAAACTCTACTCGGAATCCACGGACGAGGAGCCGGGCGAAGAGGGATCGGGCATCCTCCCCAAAATGGCCCAAGGCGAGAGCGTCAATCCCGCGCAAATTACGGCCACGGAACGCTTCACCGCACCGCCGGCCCGCTATAACGAGGCTTCGCTCGTAAAACGGCTCGAAGAGCTCGGCATCGGACGTCCTTCGACCTATGCGCCGACCATCACGACGATCATCAACCGCGGGTACGTGGTCAAACAGAACAAGGAGGGCCAGAAACGCAGCTACGTGCAACTTACGCTGACCGGCAGCAAGATCGCCGAAAAAAGGCTTACCGAAACCTACGGCAAGGAGAAAAACCGACTCCAGCCGACCGATATCGGCATGGTGGTCAATGACTACCTCGAATCGCAATTCGAGCCGATCATGGACTACAACTTCACGGCCAACGTCGAAAAGGAGTTCGACCGCATCGCCGACGGAGAGATCACCTGGAACAGCATGATCGACGATTTTTACGGTCCTTTTCATAAAATGGTCGATCATGCGACCACGACCCAGACGACCAAAAACAACCAGATACGCATCCTGGGCACCGACCCCACTACGGGGCATACGGTAAAAGCCCGCATCGGCCGCTACGGTCCGATGGTCGAAATCGAAGGCAACGAAGGGGAAAAGAGCCGTTTCGCATCACTCAAGAAGGGGCAGTTGATCGAATCGCTCACCCTCGAAGAGGCTTTGGCGCTCTTCAGCCTGCCCCGCAACCTGGGGCCCTACGAAGGGGAAGATCTGGTCATCGGCATCGGAAAGTTCGGGCCCTACGTGCGGCACGGCAAATCGTTCGCATCGCTCGCCCGCACGGACGATCCCTATACGATCGGCTACGACCGCGCTGCGGAGCTCGTGCGCGAACAGCAGGCCCGCGCCGCTGCAGCGAACACTCCGCTCAAAACCTTCGCCGAAGAGCCCGAACTACTGATTAAAAACGGCCGTTACGGTCCTTATATCGCCTACAAAGGCAAGAACTACCGTATTCCCAAAGGGACCAAACCCGAGGAGATCACTCTCGAAGCGTGCATGAAAATCATTCAAACTTCTAAAAAATAACAAACCCCAAAATTACGATGAAAAAACTGCTGTTACTCGCAGGCCTGGCACTTATGGTGTGCTCCGCATCGGCCAAGAAACCTGCACAGAAGACCCAGGAGGAAGGCTACAAGTTCACCGACTTGACCACCGTACCGACCACTTCGGTCAAAGACCAGCACCGCAGCGGCACCTGCTGGTGTTATTCGGCTCTTTCGTTCCTGGAAAACGAAATTCTGCGGGCCGGCGGGCCGGAGATGGACCTGTCCGAAATGTGGATCGTCCGCAACATGTATTTCGACAAAGGTGTTAAATACGTCCGCCTGCACGGACATCTGAACTTTGCGGAAGGCGGTGCCGCCCACGACGTAATCGAAGGTATCAAGAAATACGGCATCGTACCGCAGGAGGTCTATCCGGGTCTGAACTACGGCACGGAGAAACCGGTCTTCGGCGAGCTCGACGCAGCACTGAAAGCCTACCTGGACGCAGTTATCAAGGCAAGAAACAACGGGGTGCTGACCACGGCCTGGCAAGACGGTCTGAATGCACTGCTGGACACTTATTTCGGCGTGCGCCCTGAAAAATTCACCTACGAAGGCAAGGAATATACCCCCGAATCGTTCGCAGCATCGCTGCCGATCAAAATGGACGACTATGTATCCATAGCCTCTTTCACGCACCATCCTTTCTACTCGGAGTTCATCATCGAAGTTCCCGACAACTGGATGTGGGAAACCGTTTACAACGTACCGCTGGAGGAGATGATGGCCGTCGTCGATAACGCCATGGCCAACAACTATTCGATCGAATGGTCCACCGACGTCAGCGAAAAGGGCTTCGACCGCATCAAGGCGATCGGAATCATTCCCGAAACCGACATCGACGGCATGGAGGGTACCGAGGCCGAGAAGTGGGGCAAATTGAGCGCCGCCGAAAAAGAGGCCGCCCTCTACAAGTTCGACAAACCCGTCAAGGAGAAGAAGATCACGCAGGAGATGCGCCAGATCGCTTTCGACAACTACGAAACTACGGACGACCACGGCATGGTAATCGTGGGTACGGCCGTCGATCAGCAGGGCAATCCCTTCTTCAAGGTAAAGAACTCGTGGGACGTACGTCCTCCCTACGACGGTTACTACTACTTCTCGCGTCCGTTCGTGGAGTACAAAACCCTGTCGATCATGGTGAACAAAAACGCCGTTCCGCAGGAGATCCGCAGCAAACTCGGAATTTAATCCAAAACACAAAATCCAAAACAGAGCCGGTGAATCACCGGCTCTGTTTTTTAATTACCGTAAAGCCTTTTTTTGCGCAATGTTACGACGACAACGTCCGGGGATTACCCGACGCGTCCTCGCTCCCGCCCCGTATTCGGAGCAAGTCGGACGCGTGCAACGATCCGTCCGAGAGTTCTGTCGTATTTCCCGGATCGAGCGAATGCCCCATCAATTCACCGAAAGAGTCTGTAATCGATATTTTCAAAAAACTCAGATACTCCGTTCCGCATGGGGCCGGTGTCTGAATTTACGAACCTGGTAGAAGAGCAGCACGGCGGCCAGCAGAGAGGCCGTACCGTCGGCAATCGGCATCGACATCCAGACACCCAGCGTACCGAAATGCGGCGGCAAAACAAGGAGCAGCGGGATGAGGAACAGCATCTGCCGCGTGAGGGAGAGGAAAATCGCCTTGTGCGGCTTGCCTATATACTGGAAAAAATTGGAGGTCACGATCTGGAATCCGACGATCGGGAAAACGCACAACACGATCCGCAGCCCCTCGGCCGCCGTAGAGATCATCCGCTCGGCCGCAGCTCCGTCCGCAGCATCGACGAAGAGCATCGCCACCTGCCGGGGAAAGAGCTGTCCCAGCAGGAATCCCGTCGTCGTCACGCAAACCGCACACACGACGGTCTGCCGCAGGACCTTCAACACCCGGTCGTACCGCCGGGCGCCGTAATTGTACCCCACGATGGGCTGCATGCCCTGATTCAGTCCAGAAACGATCATCAGGAAGAGCATCGCCACCCGATAAATGATGCCATACGCCCCGATCGCCACGTCGCCGCCGTACTCCCGGAGCGATTTGTTCACGACGATCACTACCGCCGAAGCACAGAGGTGCAGCAGAAACGAAGCCATACCGATAGAAAAGATCTTGCCCACGACCGACGCCTGCAAGCGGAAAATCCCCCGTTCGAACCGGATGAAACTTCCCCGGGAAGAGAAGTGGATGAGCGAAACCGAGAGTGCTGCGGCCTGAGCCAGCACCGTCGCGGCCGCCGAACCGCGAATACCCCAGCCGAACCCGAAAATGAACAGCGGATTGAGCAGACAGTTCAACACGACGGCCGTCAGCATAATCGTCATGGCTCTCCTCGGATAACCCGAAGCACGGATCACTTCGTTCAGGCTCAAATACATATGGGTAACGATCGTACCGCCGAGAATGATCTGCATGAAATCGCGTGCATAACCGATCGTGGCATCGCTCGCCCCGAAGAAGCAGAGAATGGGGTCCAGCAGCAACAGACCTACGGCCGTAAAAAGCGCCGCTACCAGAAAATTGAGCAACACCACATTGCCCAACACCCCCTCGGCAGCCTCCCGGCGTCCCTGTCCCAGCCGGATCGAGGTGAGCGCCGCAGCACCGATCCCGATCAACGACCCGAAAGCCGACGCGATGTTCATCAGAGGCATCGAAAGCGCCACGCCGGAAATGGCGATCGGACCGACGCCGTGTCCGATGAAAATGCTATCGACGATGTTGTAGAGCGACGAAGAGGTCATCGCGATAATCGAAGGGATTGCATAACGGACGAGCAGCGACGAAATCCGGTCGGAACCTAAACGAAGCGGGGTGACAGCCTGTTTCATCGTTACAAAAATAACAATAACATTCGGAATAACGCCCCGACCGACCGGATTTCGTCGGCAGGAGGTTCGATTTCCGGCCGCCCGATACGAAAAAGGATTTGTGAAACTTCCGGCAAGGAGGAGGGTATTCGTCCCATTTCGGCAGGAAGACGGTTCCGAATCCTCCGCAGCCGCCCGACATCCCTCCCCGGCGGCAAAACGGTCTGCCAACAGACGATCCGAAATTTCAAGAGCACCGAAGCCCCGCCTCGAAGCTGCCGGGCGGCATCCTTGCATCCGGCGCCGCAGGCACCGCCCCAAGCGTCCGAAAATCAACTCCTCGGCGGAACCTCCATCATAGAACGACAGACACCCCGAAAGTCCCGAACCGAATTACGCCTGCAAGCATAATCACACCAAGATATAGGCTGCAAGAAGCTCCTCCTCCCTCCGAAGTCCGATTTCCAATGCGGATTCCCCGCAAATACGACCCGTCATCCGGCCTTCGTCCGGATCGAAACGCTCGATCCGTAAATCCCGGAGCAGATCGAGGTTCCGCCGCCCCGAATATTTGTAAAGCGTCTCCTTGGCGCACCAGAGGGCCGGCAACAACAGCGGACTGTCGGACAACTGCCGCTCTTCGGCAGAAGCAAAGCGGACTGCCGCCCGACCGAAATCGCGGGCAAGCGGCTCGATATCGACGGCCCATGGACGGTCGGAGAAGCAGACCGCAACGTATCCGGGGCAGTGGGAAACTCCGATATGGAGAGGATAATTGCATACGACGGGAGCTCCGACCGCATTATATGCGATTTCGGCATCCGGCAGACGACGGTAAACAATCGACCGCCACATCAGAAACTCTTCGCGGCGGGAAGCCGGCTTCAACGCCGCAGCCAACCGAAGATCCCGTTCGGGAACCAGCCGCAGCAACCGTTCCCAGGACAAAACCTTTTCGATACAAAGGATATTATCCATGCAGACGGACTTTGATCTTGTCGATGCGGTGTCCCTCGATCTCCTCCACAGTGAACCGCACATCGTGAGCCGTTACCGTATCCCCCTTTTTCAGGAAGTCGCACTTCAGTTCGAGCATCAGACCGGCCAGTGTTTCGGCACGCCCCTTGACATCGGCGAAAGTACCTTCGGCAATCTCCACAATGCGTTCGAAATCGCCGATATGGGTCTTGCCGTCGAACAGGTAGGTATCTTTGTCCAAACGGGTATAAAACACTTCGTCCTTGTCGCTTTCGTCCGAAATTTCACCCACTACCTCCTCGACGATGTCTTCGAGCGACACGAGGCCCTGCGTCGAGCCGTATTCATCGACGACGATCGCCATGTGGATCTTCTGGTTCTGGAAATCGGCCAGCAGGTCGTTGATCTTCTTGTGCTCCGGCACGAAATAGGGCCTGCGGATCAGTTGCTGCCAGCCGAATTCGTCGCCCCGGTCGATATGCGAAAGCAGATCCTTGACATAAAGCGTTCCCTTAATATTGTCCAAATCGCCCTCGTAAACCGGAATGCGCGAGAAACCCGACCGGATGATGGTCTGCTTGACCTGTTCATAGGAATCCGTGATGGCAACGGCCGTAATATCCACCCGGGGTTTCATGATCTCCTGCACCTCGGTATTGACGAAGCTGACGATGCCCGAAAGCATCCCGTGCTCCTCCTTGGAGGCCGTGCGTGTCATATCGATCGCATCGGCCAGTTCGCCGATGGAAATTTCCTGATGGTGGGCAGCCCGCTCGCTGATACGGTTTCCGGTGCGCACCAGCACATACGACAACGGATAAAAAATCCATCGCAGCACCAAAAGGGGCCGCGCAGCGAAACCGGCGAACCGCAAAGGAATCGTCTGCGCCGCGACTTTAGGCAAAATCTCCCCGAAAAGCAGCAGCAGGAACGTCACGATCACCGTCTTGAAAAGAAACTCGAAACGGGCGAAAGTGAAAAGCGAATCGATGATCTCCGAAGAGAGGATAACGATACCGATATTGACCAGATTATTGACTACCAGAATCGTAGCCAGCAGCAGATCGGCCTTGCCCAGCAGATTCAGCATCCGCCGGCAAACCGGCGTATCGTGCCGCCGGATCTTGCGCACATCGTTGCCCGAAAGCGAAAAAAAAGCGGTTTCGGAGCCGGAAACCAACGCCGAAACCAATAGCAGGAACAAAGTCACACAACACAGCACCACGACATGAAACGTCATGCCGTGATAGATGATGGCCGCAGCACTATCTTCCAAATTCAATCCGTTTTATGTTAATCGAACAGCGACTCGGAGCGGTTTTCCTCCGCACGCTCCGCAGCACCCTTCTCCTCCTTAAGCACCTCCTTGCGGCCCGCAGGCATCTCGACGATGAACTGCGCCTTACGCGACTGATAAGCCGGTTTGGCGAGGATCTGGTCGATATTGCTGTAACGGGTCGATTTCTCGCCCAGGATCACCTGCTCCAGAGGGCGTGTCTGCGGAGTGGCCTTGCCGGGCTTGCCCACCGGTTCCAACACCGGCTTTCCGGCAGGGTCGGCACCTTCCGGGACAGGCTTGACGATCCGTGCGGGCGGAATGACCGTCTTCATCATCCGCTTCTCCTCGTCGCCCTCGAATCCCGTCGCCACCACCACCAGCTCGATGGCATTGCCCAGCTGGGGTTTCTCGCTCGTACCCCAGATGATATTGGCGTTGTGAATATTGCCCGACTCATCCTCGACGCTGGCATGCGCCTGAATATACTCCAGAATCCGCACCACCTCCTCGTACATCAGCTCTTCGGCATTGGCCACCGAGATATTGAGCAGAATGTTGCGGGCTCCGGAAATCAGGTTGTGATCCAACAGGGGCGAATGCAGCGACGCTTCGGCCACCGCCTCGGCCCGGTTGTCGCCTTCGGCCGTCGCTACGCTCATGTGCGCGCGGCCGCTGTCCCGCATCACCTTCGACACGTCGGCGAAATCGACGTTCACCAAGTCGCTCTCGACCGTAATGATCTCGGCGATGCCCTTCGCAGCCGAAGCCAGGATGTCGTCGGCCTTGCCGAAAGCCTGCTTCAAGGCCAGACGGCCGTATATTTCAAGAATATTCTCGTTGTTGATAATCAGCAGCGAATCGACGTTCTGACGCAGCTCCTCGATGCCCCGGAACGCCTGTTCGTAACGGATCTTGCCTTCGACGGCCAGCGGCGAAGTGACGATGCCGACGGTCAGCATTCCCATCTCCTTGGCCAGCTTGGCGATCACCGGCGAAGCGCCCGTACCCGTACCGCCGCCCATGCCGGCAGTGATGAAGACCATCTTGGTCCCCGACGCCTCGAAACGCTGGCGCACCACATCGAGCGACTCGATGGCGGCCTTGCGGCCGTTTTCAGGGTCGTTGCCGGCACCCAATCCCTCGCTGCCGAGCCGGACTTTCAGTTCCACGGGACTCTTGTCGAGTGCCTGCTGGTCTGTGTTGCAGACCATAAAGTCCACGCCCTTGATCCCCAGGTTCCACATGTGATTCACGGCATTGCCGCCCGCACCGCCGACACCGACTACCATGATAATGGAAGGATTCGTGCGGGCAGCGGCCAACTGGGTCATTACATCGTCTGTCATATCGTTTCGTTTCTCTTGTCTTAATCGTTAAATCTCCTCGTCATCGGCGGCATTGAAGCCCTCGTTGATCTTGTCGAGCGTCCGCTTGAAAATACTCCGCCAGTTGCGCTCCTTTTTCACCGGCTCCTGCACGGGAGCCTCTGTTTTTTTTTCTGTCATATAGCGTGTAACTATCAATCCGTTCCGAGTTCAAAGATAAGCAATTTTCGGTTACGGTTATGGATTTCCATTTAAAATCATTAAATTTGCCCGATTATAAACCCGATCGAAACATGGCAAAGGTTATCGCATTAGCGAATCAGAAAGGCGGCGTGGGCAAGACCACGACGGCCATCAACTTGGCGGCCTCGCTGGCCCTGCTGGGCAAGAAG
>ENA-UAOI01000635-UAOI01000635.1-human-gut-metagenome-genome-assembly--contig:-NODE-635-length-13031-cov-5.316507_pt1 | contig 13031 bp, 10 predicted proteins | sample MGYA00243471_ERZ654561 | MGnify/ENA primary metagenome ERZ654561 (study PRJEB26926, sample SAMN06164393) | human gut metagenome | biome: ENVO:00009003; feature: ENVO:2100002; material: ENVO:00002003... | reverse complement strand
GTAAGATCGTCGGCAGCGTCAGATGTGTATAAGAGACAGGTGTAATTATCGGTGGCGCTTTTGGAAAAATCGTATCTTCGGTTGTCGCCGATATCATCATGCCACCTCTCGGGTTACTGATCGGCGGTGTCAACTTTACAGATTTAAAATGGGTGATGAAAGGGCCTGAAGTAGTCGATGGGGTAGAACAGGCTGCGGTTACACTTAATTATGGTAATTTTTTACAAGCAACCTTCGACTTTTTGATTATTGCTTTTTCTATTTTCTTGTTTATTCGACTTTTGACGAAGTTAACGGAAAAGAAAAAGGAAGAACAAACGGCTCCTGCTCCTGCCCCGGCTCCTTCCGAAGAGGTGAAATTGTTGTCGGAAATTCGGGACTTGTTAAAGAAAAACGAAGAATGAGAAGGAGCTCGTTCTCTGCGAAAAATAATAATGCCGCTTTCTTATCAGAAGCGGCATTATTATTGATGACAGGTTTTATAAATTATCCTATGATATACTTGCTTTTGGGCAGGTAGGATAACAAATATACGAATATGTAAACCGTAATAAATGTACACACGGCGATCAAGGGAATTGTGACATAGGCCGCATCCGAGATAGACTTGAATAGTCCATAATAGAAATTTAGAAACAGAATGTGGGCTAAGTACATTCCATAGCTTTTTATCGATATATCCGACAGCAGTTTGCAGGCTGCATTTTTCCCTTTTAAAGATAATCGGCCGATTAGAGAGAAGAGGCCTAATGTCATCAGGAATACATTTACCGTACAGAATCCCCAACTAAGCTCCAATTCGGGCACAGTGGGAACCGTATCGATACGTGAACAGAAAATCCCGGCCGAGAGCGCGAAACCGACTATGAGTATTATCCAAGATAATGCCGCAGAAGGATAGCCGAATCTTTTCAGATAATATCCTAAAATGAAGTATCCGATGAATCCCGTGAAGTAATAGAGCAACGGTGTGTCGTTCCAGAATGCTTCGCCAAGCACTTCGGGATAAACTAAATGAATATACGGGAGAAAAGTTGTGATTATCCACAAGCCGAGATATCCTTCCAGTTCTCGTTTAGAAGCTTGTTGTAACCAGGGGGAAATAATCGGGGTTACCAGATAGAGCCCGATTAACATGTAAATATACCATAAATGACCTATTTCACACCCGAAATTCACAGGAATGTGTAAAATATTAAGTGCCATTTGGCTAAAAGAATCCCCACGGCTTAATACGTAGTATCCGGCATATAATACACACCATGCGATGAATGGATATACGATTCGGGTGAAACGCTTGCGAAAAAATGTAGAAATTTTGTCTTGCATAGGGAGTAACAAGAATCCCGACAGCATGACGAATAGAGGTACAGATGATCGGCATAATGTGGTTATGATACCAATCCAAAAAGTATTGCTTCCGGTAACAACCGTTCCTCCTTCTCCTATATAGTAAAATTCGCTGGCATGTTGTTGAATGACCAAGTAACAGGCAATAACTCTCAATAAATCGAGTGAATAATTGCGATTCTTAATCATGAAAATAATTGTTTATGAAATGTTCGTGATGAATTTTATCGAATAATTAGTTGAAACGTAGTTTTTCTCCAATGACAGTAGTTAGTATTGTTCTTTTTCATTGGGAAAATCTTGTGTTTTCACGTCTTTTACGTAGGCTTGTACCGCTTCGGTGATCGTTGTACTTAGATCGGCGTATCGACGAAGGAACCGTGGGGAAAAACCTTTGTTGATGCCTAACATGTCGTGCATGACGAGGACTTGTCCGTCTACACCACCACCGGCTCCGATACCGATGACCGGAATGGTTACTTCCTGAGCTACCCGGGTGGCCAATGCTGCCGGAATCTTTTCGAGAACAAGACTGAAACACCCTATCTCTTCGAGAAGATGAGCATCCTCGATGAGTTTATTGGCTTCTGCCTCTTCACGAGCACGAACGGTATATGTACCGAATTTGTTAATGGATTGTGGTGTCAGACCTAAATGCCCCATAACGGGTATCCCGGCACTGAGTATGCGCTCGATAGATTCACGGATTTCGGCTCCGCCTTCCATCTTTACACAGTCGGCATGCGTCTCTTTCATGATTCTGATTGCCGAGGCAACAGCTTCTTTGGAATTGCCCTGATAGGAGCCGAATGGCATATCGACGACGACTAAGGCACGTTTAACGGCTCTGACAACCGACTTCCCATGATAAATCATTTGGTCGAGAGTAATAGGTAAAGTCGTTACATTTCCGGCCATTACATTGGATGCCGAGTCGCCTACCAGAATGACATCGATTCCGGCTTGGTCTATAAGAGTCGCCATTGAAAAGTCATAGGCGGTTAACATCGAAATTTTTTCGCCGCGGAGTTTCATTTCCATCAGGCGGTGAGTCGTTACTTTACGAGTATCTTCGGTATATGTAGACATAATTTTGATTGTTTGAATTTCGGGACAAAGGTACACTCAAATTTTTATATTGCAACCTTTTTCACTTTTCAATCTTGTTTTCTGTATATTTGCATAAAGTGTAGAATGGATTGATTGTACGGGGCGATCCTCTTTGCGCCCGGAGGCGGAAACACAGATCGCACAGATATGATTGCGGTTTTTCTGTGATTACAGTCTGCCGATTCTATTTGTTTGAATGAGTGTTTATAGTATGGAGAAAGAAAAGTCGTCACGGGAAGTTCCCGGTTGGTTCAAGATTTTAATTCTTATAACGGCTTTGCCGGTTTTTGCGTGGCCGTGGTTGATGAACCGAGCAACGTTTGTATTTGTCGAAAAAGCCGCTGGCGATGCTTTACCTTGGGCTTTGGTCATGTTATTGCCTTTGTATGTGGTTTTATCTACGTGGATTAGTTATCGGGTGTATAGTACCCGACGAGAGATTTCGTGGATTTTACAAGGTTTGCAAATGCTGGTATATTTGGCCTTGTTTGTTTTGATTTTTTAATCCGTGATTACGGATTGTATAGATCGGGATTGGAAAAATTGATAATGTTCATTACCATTTCATAGGCTTGTTTGGCCGGGCTGTCTGGATTGATTTCTATGGCTTTCAGATAGTTCTCAATTGTGAGTTTCCAGTTTCCTTGTTTCCAAAAGACGAGTCCTTTCAAGTAGTATGCCTTGTCGTCTTTCGAGTGGTTCGAGAGCCATTCGTCGATGTATGCAAGAGCTTTTTCCAAATTGTTTTCTGCGATGAGCCGGTTTATTTTTTCTGAGTCCATTTGCTGCTTTCTTTTGGGCAAAGATAGTGTAAACCGAGGGCAGAAACAAATATACTTGTTGGCGTATGGATAATATGACAACGGGGAAGTCCTACTCTTAGGACTTCCCCGTTGTTTCAATTTGCATCTTTGATTAATGGGTTAGTTTTTCGGGTTTGGGTAGTTCTAATTCGTTCCCTTCGGGAGCCAAGATAAAACCTTTGTTGTTCCATGTGCGCAGATAGCCGCCGATGTTGTTGTTAATCATCAGTAGCTGGAATGCATGTTTGCCTTTTTGCAAAGCGATGGAATTACGTGTGCGAGAATGGCGTATGAGTTTACCGTCGTTACTGATGATGACCTTTCCGTCTATTCTCAGTTCGTCCATTTCGGAGGAAAAATAGTATATGCCATCGGCGGGAACTTCGAAGTAGCCGGTGTAGCAGTATGCTCCTTTGTCTTCGATATCCGGTTTGAATTCAAAATCTTTGACAATCTTCGGTGCACTCCAATGCGCTCCATCGAGGTCTTTTACAAAATAGAGGTTTCCCTCGGTACGTCTCAACTCGATACCGGGTTGGGTGCTTTTTTCGGTAGCCGGCATGAGCTTTTCGTGAACTACTTCGATAGAGCGTACCGGACTTAATTTCCCTGAGGGGAGCATAGTGGCTATTTTGACTGTTACATCTTTATTGAGATATAACGGCTTTTCGTATTTTGTCGAATTTGTTTGAGGATCACTTCCATCGGTCGTATATACCATAGAATAGTTACGGCTGTTGTGGAACGTCAGCGTGGTATTTTCGGTATATGCAATACGGTCGGCCATAGGGCCTTCGGGCATGGGTATGTGGTAGTTGATGTGGTGCATATCGAGTCGGATCAATTGATTGTCGAGCCGACGAGTGAAAGAGTTGTAATCTTTTTTCTCTTTGGGTGTCCAATCCAATTCTGCCAAAGCCAGCATGCGGGGATATAACAGGTATTCGGTATACTCGGGGGTTACGGCATATTCGGTCCACATGTTGCATTGTGCTCCTAAAACGTGGTGACGCAAATTTTCTGGAATTTTTGGAGATTTGGGGTCGTAGCTATAAGTCTTTTCGAGAGGGAGTCCGAATCTAATGGCAATGGGTTCGGTTTCGACAGCTCCTTGTCCATGATCTATATACATCCATTTGGAGGGTGTCATGATAACATCGTGTCCCATAGAAGCGGCGGCAATTCCTCCTTCTTCTCCTCTCCAAGACATCACTGTCGCCGATGGAGCCAGTCCTCCTTCGAGAATTTCGTCCCAGCCGATCATCGATTTTCCATGAGCAAGGATTATCTTTTCGATACGGTGAATGAAATAGCTTTGCAGTTCGTGGGCATCTTTCAAGTTTTCGTTTTTGATTCTTTTTTGGCATTTGGGGCATTCGTTCCATCTTACTTTGGGACATTCGTCACCGCCGATATGGAAGAATTTGCCGGGAAACAGAGGAATGACTTCTTCGAGAATGTCTTGTAAGAATTCAAAAGTTTTGTCATTCCCGGCGCAATATACGTTGTCTTCCACGCCCCATTTGTTGCGTAGTTCAAACGGGCCTCCTGTACATGAATATTCGGGGTATGCGGTCAAAGCGGCAAGTGCATGTCCGGGAAGTTCTACTTCGGGGATAACGGTAATGTACCGCTCTGCTGCGTAGGCAACGACTTCTTTGATTTGTTCCTGTGTGTAGAAGCCCCGATGTATGCTTCCATCGGCATTCCGGCGTACAGAGCCAACCTCGGCGAGACGGGGATATTTTTTTATTTCTATGGTCCACAGATGGTCGTCGGTCAAGTGCCAATGGAAATAATTCATTTTGAACATGGCCATGATGTCGAGTTGTTTTTTTACAAATTCCACGTCGTGGAAGTGGCGACATACGTCGAGCATCATACCTCGGTATCCATAGGCGGGTTCATCTTTGATTTCCACACAAGGGATTTCCCATGCTACGTTATCGATAATCGTTTCGCTCTCGATTTGGGGAGGAAGCAACTGCATAACCGATTGCATGCCATAAAAGATTCCTTGCGGAGTTTTGGCTTTGACAATTACCTTTTTGGGGGTTACTGTCAGTTGGTAGCCTTCGTTCCCTATTTTTAGCGACTTGTCTATTTGCAGACTGATAGCGTTTGAGCTTCCGCTGTTTTTTATATTTAGATTGTATCCTGTGGAGTATAGGATTTTTGACTGGAAATAGGCCGCTACTTTTTTTAAATCAGCTCTTTGGTTTTTCCCAATGGCAAAAGAGGTTTTGGAATTTAAAGTAAAATGTCCGTTTTTCTGAACCAAACTTTGGGGAGTGGGAGTGATGTCCAAATGGTTGTCTTGACCCATGATTACAGAACTCGATAGGACGAGAAGACAAATCCATAGGCAAGAAATAGAAAGTGCTCTTTTCATTATAAATAATTTTTATGAGATGAATAATAGGGTCGTTAGTTTTCTCCGTAGTTTACAGTAATGTTGATTACATTCATGTTGTTTACTTCTATTTCGACAGTTTGGTATCCCGATTTTTTGAAGATGAGATATTCGTGATTGCCGGTAGTGAATTTGAACTGACCTTTTGCGTCGGTAACAGCAATGGTTTTTCCGGTGCTTTTTTCAATAATCTGCATATCGGGAACGAGGGTAGCCTGCACGTCACGCACTTCTCCTTTCACTTCCATTTGGCGGGAACTTTTTTTGTTTTTAGGTTTTACGATTTCGTCATTCCCGATCGTCGATGGTTCTCCCGCCACGATAGTTTTCGACAAAATGATATTATTCGATGCTTGTCCTACTTCCAAAATGAACTCGCCGGCTTCGACGAAGCGTTGGTTTTTCTCGTCGACCAAATAGAGATCGGAGATGGGTACTTGAAGTTGTACGGTGCGGGTTTCACCGGGCGCTAATTCTATTTTTTTGAAGTCGCGCAGTTGTTTTACCGGTGTCACATAGGTACTGGCTTTGTCTCGGACATATAATTGAACTACTTCTTTACCGGTGTATTTCCCTGTATTTTTTACTTCTACTGTGGCGTGTATCGTGTCGTTCAATTCGTATTTGTCTTTGTCGGTGGAGAGATTCTTATAAACGAACGAGGTATAGGAAAGTCCGTATCCGAAACTATATAGAGCCGAAGGAGCCGAGAAAACATAGTCCCGTCCGGGTGAGTCGTAGCTTCCGGGGTTTTTGTAGAATCCACGGTCGGACGGCAGATAGTTGTAGTAGACAGGCAAATGTCCGGTGCTGCGAGGGAAAGAGAAAGTGAGTCTTCCCGAAGGAACGACTTCTCCGAATAGGATATCGGCAATGGAGTTTCCGGCTTGTTCACCGGCATACCATTGGACGAGTATAGCGGGCAAATTGTTCTTTTCCCATTCTATGACAAAAGGTTTTCCTGTTACCAATACAAGTATGACGGGAGTGCCGGTTCGATATACTTCGCGTATTAGTTGCGATTGCGCTCCGGTGAGGTTCAAATCGTTCAGGTCGAACCCTTCTCCGCAAGTGGAGCTTTTGTAGTCACGAGCCAAAGCGGCGCTGGCGCTACCGCCGAAAATTACGGCTACTTCGCTGTTTTTGGCGGCTTCGACCGCTTCGGCTATTCCCGATGTGTCCAATGATGTGAGACTGCAACCTTTGGCGTAGTGTATGGCGGTGTTTTTGTTTACCCGGTTCTTGATACCTTGTAGCGGGGTGACACCGTCTTTGTTGTTGCGGCTCCAAGTGTAATCTCCGAATTGGACTTGGTCGGCATTGGGCCCGATAATGGCGATCGATTTCAGGCTTTTGGCATCGAGCGGCAGTAGCTGGTTTTCGTTTTTCAGCAGAACGGTCGATTCGTCGGCAATCGTTTTGGCGAGTTTGACGCTTTCCGGGGAGTGTCGTTTACGGTTTTTGAAGGTTTTGCCGTAAGGGTCTTCAAAGAGTCCCATAGCGAATTTTGCGAATAAAACCCGGCGGACAGCCGTGTCGAGAATTTTTTCATCGAACTGGCCTTTTTCGATCAATCCTTTCAGGAAGGGATAGCATTTGCTCGATGCCTCGGCATCGAGCCCGGCAGAAATGGCTTGAATGGCGGCCTCAGAGGAGTTGCGGGCTGTGAAATGCAATGTTTTGAGCATTTCGATAGCACCCCAGTCGGAATATACATATCCTTTGAAGCCCCATTCGTCACGAAGTATGTCGGTAAGCAGATAATGTGATGCTGAGTTGGGTATATGGTTCCAAGAGTTATAGGTCGACATGACTGCCAATATTCCGGTGTTTTTAACAACCATTTCGAACGGTTTGAGATAGATTTCGTGCAAATCTCGTAATCCGCATTCTACCGAGGCTAAATTTAATCCGCTCAACGGGTTGCCGTGCGGGCCGTAATGCTTCAACATGGGCGATATGCCGTTTTCGAGATACCCCGAAACCTCCTCGATGCCGAAAAGGCCGCATAGATATGGGTCTTCCCCATAGGACTCTTCGACCCGTCCCCAACGTAAATCGCGCACTACGTCTATACAGGGGGATAGAACTTGTCGAAATCCCATGCTGTGGAGATCGTCGGAAATCATTTGCGTTTTCTTTCGTGCCAGTTCGGGATTAAAGGTGCTCCCCAAAGCGATGTTTTGGGGATATATGGTGGCTCCGTCGTGCACAGCACCGTGCAGAGATTCTGCAACTGTGAAGATGGGTATTCCCAACCGGGTTTTTTCTACCATGTATTTTTGAATGAGATACATGCTTTTAGCGCAATTGTCGCCGGTGAGGGGAAAGCCTTCGACAAATCCCCATGAAGTATTACCTGCCCAATCGGTCAGTTTTTTCATATCGAGCTCTTGCCCGTTAAAAATTTTCGAAGAGTGTATGTGCCGTATTTGTGCGATTTTTTCATCGACAGTCATGCGGTTCAGCAAGTCTTCTACGCGTTCCTCGATGGGGAGATTTTTGTTTTTGTATGGTAGGGATTGGGCTTTTGCCATATCGAGGGTCGATGTGGCGGTGAGAAGGGATAAAAAGGCTATAAAAATTTTGTGTCGCATAATGTGGTATGTTTTTAAGGATTCTGTTTCTGTAAAAAGACAACCGACATAGGCTTTTTTACATAGGAGAACCGGGATATTTAAATGTTTTTATAGGTTTGTTGTAATTCGATGAAGTATTTTTTATAGATTTCTTCAACAGCAGAAATCGCATTTCCGGTAGAGGTACTATCGTAGCGTGTATCGGAGTCGACCCAATTTTTTTCGATTTGGAAATAATCGGGTTCTTGTGCGGTTTCTCCTCTCAATAGAGCCAGTTTGTAGTCGACCCATGCTTCCCAACGAGGCAGATACATGTCTCTCATCAACCCGCTCCATTCTTTAAGGGCGTAATCGTGGAGTTTTGAGTCGTGGTTTGTCCAAGTGGTAATTTGTCTTTTTGCGTTTGCAACGAAACGCTCCTGTTCCTGAGGCGTACAAGCGGCGTTGCGTGCTTGGTTTATCCATGTTCCCACGTTGAACTCTTTGCGGGTGGACAATAGTTTGTCTTCGTCTCGAATGAGAGCGAGGAATTTGGAGGAATAGGCTTGAAATCCTTTTAAATCGTTTCGATAAAAGGCGTTTACCGCCTGTTTGTGAAGATATTTTGCGTAATCACCTAAAACTTGTCGTGTGAGATCTACCAAATCATATTGATAGGTTGCGGATTGTGCGAATTCGTGTCGGACATTATACATGCATTCCCATGCTGTAACGATTTCTGCGGGATCATAGAAAATCTCGGCAGTACCCCATGACGAGGCGTGTTTGATTGTATCGGAGGGGCGTGCACATATATAAGATTCGACGGGCCCTCCTATTTCATTGTGACATTCGTAAATGGTTTTCGACAGAATTTCCCAAGCTCGATTGCAGTTTGGATCGGCTTTACCGTACCGATATTGCGTATATTGGTTCACCCAGTCTTTTATATCGATGCTATCTTCTCTCCAAGCTATGTCGTATACCATGTCATATACGACGGGAATCGTACCGATTCCCTCGGGAGCTGTTCCTATTCCACATAGGTTTTTTCCCAACGGGTGGTTTTTGGCAAAGACTACACCAGAGGCATAACTGCTCATTTTGCCATGCAGCCCTGTTTTCCCGCCGAAATTGGGCAGTGCGCACCAAATCCAGTCGTGGTGCATGTGTCCTTCGGCTTTATAAAACAACGAGTTTTTTATGCCGCCCCATTGGGGACGCTCGCATGCCATGAGGTCGAGAATGATGGCCTCGCCATGTTCCAGCCCTTCCAATAGGTCGCGCATGGGGTTACGTTGCCAGCCTTGTATGATCCATATAGCTTCCGGGGTTTTGCGTCTCATGGCTTGCAGTATTTTTTTAGCCGCGGCTTTTACATCGATACCTTCCGACTGACCTCCTTCGTGGAATGGGTCTCCGGCGAAATAGACGGCTTTACCGAACAGTTTTTCCTGTTCGTCGTAGTATATGTCGGCGATTTTATCGAAAAGGGGATCGTTCGGGTCTAAGAACGCAGGACGCTGATAGGTTTGCCATTCACCTTGTTCCTTGATGTTGGCTTCGGGGAATTTTTCTTTCAAACTGTTGGGAACCATGCCATAGAATCCTTGAAAGACGGGAGCCATACCCAACTCTCTCATGCGACGCAGCATTTTTTGTTGGAGGTCGGTTTGCCGGTCTATGAATTTTTGGGAAACGGGGCCACCGAAGCCTTCGAGATTACCCATGAGCCACCACGCTTCATAGCCGGCTCCGGGAAGGAATTCCGATATTTCTTTTTCGTTATATCCCAGTCTTTTGAGCGTATTTTGCCAAACGGCGTACTGGCTGTTGACAGCCATGAGAGGGAGATTGACACCTTGCAGGGCCATGCGGTCTATTTCTTTTTCCCATTCTTCCCACCCCCAAAAAGCCATAGAGTAGCTATATGTGCAATAATTCAGATAATACCGCAGGGGTTGAGAGGCTTCGATATGAACCGGTTCACCGACTGCGGGCAGTGTATCGGGTATGGAAGCCAGATTATCGCCACACCAAGAAACAGAGGCATGGCAATAGTGGCGCAGGTAGTGGTTTAGTCCGCGTGCCATAGAGATTCCGTTATTCCCTTGTATCTCAATTTTATCGCCATTCTGCCTCAGTTCGAAGAAATCTTTTTCGGCAGGAACGAGCGTAAAGATGAAATCATCGGAGTGCGATGGCACAATGCGTCCGGCGAGCCGGGCGGCAGAGTCGGTGTATTCCGGAGTCCGGGAGCAAGAGGTAATACATAAGGCTATGAGTCCTATGAATAAGAAACAGTGTCTTGACATGGCTTTATGAAAGTTTCAATTAAATTTATTTACATATAATGTCTGTGAATACAGGATAGTGGTCCGAAATTTCACCCAAATCTATCGTTTTTCCCTCGATATTTATTTCTCGCACGATTTTGCTGCCGACTATCTTTATCTTATTCTTCCCTTTTTTGCTCAATAAAATGAAGTCGATCAATGCGCCGTTGTCGGTTCTTCCGGGGATCGTGTTGCCGACCGTGTCGCTTGCAATGATAAAATCTTTTTGGTATAGAGGAAAAGATACATTGCTTCGCGACCAGCGGAAAGAGTCGTTGAGGTCTCCGGCCACGAATACGGGTTTTTTCATTTCGCGGGAGTCGTTGCAAATGATTTTAGTTCCTTGTCTGCGTTTTTCGTTATTGAGGTCGGAATGTGTGGCGATGAATACAAATTTTTCGAGTTCCAGTTGAATGGCCGCTCTCGGCTCGTCTCCCGGGAGATAAGCGATGTACCGGCTGACAATCGGCAGATTTTTTCTAACCAATGCGCCGCAACCGATGCTTCCCTTCTTGTCGAAGCGAGCCGCATTGGCATACACATCGGTATATTCGATTCCTGTATGTTTGGCTATTTCGTGCAGCAGATAACGGTTTCCCCGGCTTTGAGAGGCACTGTCCAATTCTTGCAGGGCGATAACGTCGGCATCCAAAGCTTTGATGACTTGTGCAAGTTTTTTCACGTTGCTTTCGTTGATTTCTCCCGGATCATAACCTCCTTTACAATAATGGGTGTTGTAAGTGAGCAGTCTGATTGCTCCCGGGGCTTTGGGATAGGACTGCGGTTTTACCGAGAACAATGTCCCGGCCAAAACAATGGAGAGTAATATCGCTTTCTTCATGATGTGTTTTATGTGTTTGTCGGCTGTTTTTATAGGGATAAAAAGAACTCGAAGTTCATTGATATGGACTTTGATAATTGTATAAATAAGTTTAATAAGAATGACTTATCTCTTGATAATCTTTCCTTTGAATGCCGTGCCGTTATCTGCGAAAATTTCCACGATGTATATTCCGTTCGATAAAGAGGAGATGTCGATCGATGCCGTGCCGGGGTTATTTGTCTCTAATTGTTTTTGACCGGTCATCGAGTAGATGTTTATTTTTCTGACGGGGGATTCGCTTTGAATGTTTAATGTGTTTTGTACTTGGGTGGGATATATTTGAATCGAATTGCTTCGGGTAGCATTTTCGATTCCGCTTAGCCCGGGAATCTCGATGTCTACATAAACGGGGTAGTGGTCGGATATCGATCCCAAGTCAATGACAGACCCGTTTACTTTCAACGTGCGGACAATGTGTGTCTCAACGATTTTAATTCCCGAGTTTTTATAATCTTTGAACAAGATATAATCGATGAGAGCCCCGTTGTCGGTCCGACCCGGAATGGTGTTACCTTCCGTATCGCTGACGATAGAAAATTTATCGGCCAGTACGGGGAATGCGATTCCTCCGTTGCCCCATCGGTGAGAATCGTTCAAATCGCCGGCGAGGAAACAGGGTTTACGGATAAAGTCGGTTTCATTGACCAATGTACTTGCGCTTTGGGTCCTTTTTGCATCGTTCAGGTCGAGGTGGGTGCCCATGAAAGAGAATGTCTCGAAGTCTACCCGTACCGCACTGCGGGCTTCGTCGCCTGCCAACGGGATAATGTCTTTCTTTACTACTTTCAGGTTCTTTTTAATGAGTAATCCCGGCCCTACTTTGCCTCCATTGATGGGAGCTAAGCCTCCGAAGAAGTGCTGATAATCGAGTCCGGTGAATTCGGAGATTTGTTTTAACAGATCTCTTCTTCTACGATCGCTCATGGCGCTGTCCAGTTCTTGCAGGGCAACTACGTCGGGGTCGAGGGCTTCGATAACCGAGGCGAGACGCCGAGTGTTGTAATCATCGATAGAGCCGGGGTCGCTTCCTCCTTTGCAATAATGAGTGTTGTAGGTGAGCAGACGAATGACATTTTCTTTTTTGGGGTATGTCTGAGCGTTTAAACTGATGTTCAGACAGATAAAAAGCGAAAGTAACAGAGTAATTTTTTTCATGATAGATATTTTTGTTTTGAGAGCCGATATGGTGTCGAAAAAAATTCGGCTATTTATATACAAGACAAATATATAGGGGAAAAGGGTAGTCTGCGAATTGTTTTTTTTGAGAGGGGGTGTCGGTTGTATCGGGGAATAATCGTTATTGGATTTCTATGGTTGGGTGAAAGTTTTGTGTTTTTGTTGGTGTTGTGGTTCAGTAGAAAATTCATGAGATAGACCTGAATGTTAGTGAATGAGAGGGGGTAAAAAGATCGGGGTTTGTGCTTTTGCTTGTATTCTAACCCCCTCGCCCTTCGGGCACTCCCCCTATATTCCTTGCAGGAACACAGGGGGAGAGGTTGAGATGTATTCCTCTTTCGCCTTTGCTCCGATTTTATACAGAATACCCCGCCATGCTGCGGGATACGGCAGGGGGAGAGG
>ENA-UAOI01000620-UAOI01000620.1-human-gut-metagenome-genome-assembly--contig:-NODE-620-length-13288-cov-6.962518_pt1 | contig 13288 bp, 10 predicted proteins | sample MGYA00243471_ERZ654561 | MGnify/ENA primary metagenome ERZ654561 (study PRJEB26926, sample SAMN06164393) | human gut metagenome | biome: ENVO:00009003; feature: ENVO:2100002; material: ENVO:00002003... | reverse complement strand
AAGAAGGCGATAACCGTTTAACTCCATAAGCTATGAATTTGGAGACAAAGATAACTATTTATAAATTTACCCCTCAGGTTTTTACATTGACCCTTTTTTTTACGTTGCAGTGCCTTTTACCACCATTTCCGCTATTTATAGCATGCTTTAACGGGAATAATAATGTATCTCGTATTCAGAAACAATTATAACACTCCCGGTTTTCCTGTCCACTCCTGATTAATTTTCCAGCCACTTTTCCGGTTTTTCTTTCTTATTTTTCAAAAACCAATCGGTTGTTTGGTTTTATATTTTCTTTCTTATATATTTGCATCAAAGGTTCTCGTCAGCACCTTTTAATTTGAGAGAGGCAAATAGTTTAAATCAGTTTGTATCAATGGAATACGCCATTAACTAATTATATGTACTTACTGTTTGGAAAAGAAAAATAATATTTACCGAAAATGAAGATAATCTTGTCCTATATAACGGCCACTATCATCCTTCTTTTTCTTCTTGCATTGCCCATTGCAGGAGTAGTAGCCTACATACGGTTAATCCGTAAAATGCGCAGAGAGCAGATAACTGCCATTCCGAAATTCTCTTTATTCATGCTTTTTCTTATCTGCGGAACTTTGCTCATGGAAATTCTGTTAGGAATAAGCGGCATGTGGTCGGGAGCATCGACAGCGGGATTCATATTCCTGCTGTTCGTTGCTCCCGCCTTGTGTGGAATGATAGCCTGGCGGCATCGGCATCATAGCGAAATATCCAAATACCACTGCACTATTTTGCATGCAGCATTAGGGTATTTGCTGGGCGAAGCGGTTCTGATAGGTGCAGTCAGCTTGTTTATCATCGGAGAACTGGCTTATATGGCGCTGCTCGGTTAGCATAAAACCGTATTTTCGCATACCGGAAAAGAAATTCCCGGAATATTAATTATCTTTGGTGAAAAATAGAAGGGAATGGATATACATACGTTTATAGGCAATTATCGGGAAACTTTCGGGCAGCAGGCCGGACTTCCCATCGTATTTTGGTACTCCGACCAACCGGAAGCTCCGGCAGAGAAAGTAAACGGGTGCTTCTTTAAAAGCATGGCGCAAGTAAGAAACGGAAAAATAATCAGCCTCAATGCCGAAACAATAGGCTGTGGAGGCGGCAAGTTCTACACAGGCTTCACGGATATGCCGGAACATGTGCCCGGCTTCGTCTCTTTGAAAGAGAAATACAAGAAAACACCCGATATGGTTGTTGACTTCATACAGGAATTGCAAGTGCCTAAAGCGGAAAAAGCCTACCTGCACTTTGCACGAATCGACAAGATTGGTTCTTTCGACAAAGTGGAAGGCATATTGTTTCTTGCCACGCCGGACATGCTGGCAGGACTTGCCACATGGGCTTTTTTCGACAGCAATGCAACGGATGCCGTATCAGCTCCTTTCGGTTCGGGCTGTTGTTCCGTAGTGACTCAGGCTATCCTTGAAAACCGGAAACAAGGCAAACGAACCTTTTTGGGATTCTTCGACCCGTCTGTCCGTCCTCATTTCGAGGCAGAGTTATTAAGTTTCACCATTCCGATGTCCCGGTTCAAGGAGATGTATCACACCATGCGCGAAAGCTGCCTGTTCGACACCCACGCCTGGAGCAAACTCAAGGAAAGGATACAGGACAGGCAGAAAGAGACAAAGCCTTTCAACCATTTAAATGTATCTTTTGAAATCCGTCCGGATATTGTGCTGCGTGAAGTAACGGTAGAAGATGCCGCTGCCATATACCGTGCCATAGATACCCACCGCAACTATATGCGGACATGGTTGCCTTTTGTAGACAACCTGAAGTCCGTAGCCGATGAGGAAAACTTTCTGAAAGGGGTCCTCTCCGCCCCTGCCGACAGCTACGAACCTATATTCGGTATTTGGAACAGAGAGAATGAAATTTGCGGACTGATAGGTTTTCATTTTTCCGACTTTGCCAATCACCGCACAGAAATCGGTTACTGGCTTCTGCCCGAATACCAGCATCAGGGCATCATGACCGATTGTGTCCGCTGCCTATGCCGATGGGCCGTCGAAACCAAAAACATAAAACGCATACAGATACGTTGTGCCACGGGCAATGTAGCAAGCAACGGCATTCCCATCCGGCTTGGCTTCCGCCTTGAAGGAACGGAACGGGCCGGAGAGTTATTGGCTTCGGGAGAATATGCGGACATACATGTATACAGTATTTTAAAAGAAGAACTTATGGAACAACAAACGAAACTCAATGAGCACAACAAACAGGAATACCCGCCTATGCACACCACCGAACACATCATTAATCAGACAATGATCAGATTATTCGGTTGCGGCCGTTCCGTCTCTGCTCATATAGAACGCAAAAAAAGTAAATTGGATTATCGGCTCAACGCTTGCCCCACGGAAGAACAAATAGAGAGTCTGGAAAAAGCGGTAAATGAAGTGATAGCACGACATCTGCCTGTCACTACCGAGTTCATCACTCAGGCAGAAGCCAAAGGACGGTTCGATTTGGAACGGTTACCCGAAGATGCTTCGGAAACCGTACGTATAGTAAAAGTCGGTGATTATGACGAATGCCTTTGCATCGGTACACACGTTGCCAACACTTCCGAGATAGGAACTTTCAAAATTATCAGCCACGACTGGGACGAAGAAAGCAAGTGCTGGCGAATGCGTTTTAAATTAGTATAAAATTCAATCAATTTTAAATAAAAAGATAGCAATATTGGCATTATACAGGTAAAATAGTCAGACCAACAATGACAATTAGTCAATAAAGTGAGTACAAGCCTGTTGGCATACAGTTTGCCATAACAGTAAGTGAACGACGGTTCAAGATACAGACGGTGAAAGCCGAAAGGTAAACATCGGGGAACATCGAAAGCCGAGGTTCAGAACAAACCGAATGTATAACTTTTTAAAGATAGGAGACTATGATTATGATGCCTGTAAGAAGAACTCAGAATTGGTTACCAAGTATCTTTAACGATTTCTTTGATAACGATTGGATGGTAAAAGCCAATGCAACAGCTCCCGCCATCAACGTATTTGAAACAGAAAAGGAATACAAGGTAGAGTTGGCAGCTCCCGGAATGACCAAAGAAGACTTCAACGTCCATATCGATGAAGAAAACAACTTGGTCATCAGCATGGAGAAGAAAACGGAAAACAAGGAAGAGAAGAAAGAAGGCCGCTATCTGCGTCGCGAATTCTCATACTCCAAATTCCAACAGACAATGATCCTTCCGGACGATGTAGACAAAGAAAAGATTTCCGCCCAAGTAGAAAACGGCGTATTGAACATAGACTTGCCGAAGTTTTCCGAACAGGAAAAAGAAAAGGCCAAAAGATTCATTGACGTAAAATAAGATAACTGGTAATTAGAGAAAAGTCCCGGTGCAGATTCTGAATAAACTGCATCGGGACTTTTTTATCATACCGGAACTGTATTACATTGTACATGCGTTTACCGCACTACACGAGAACTAACTTTTAACAGCTTTCTTTCCTTTCAGGAATCGGTCTGTCAGCCATTTGCGTATAGGTTCGTCATAGAGTTTCAGACAGGCATAGGCAAGAATGAAAGCACCGGCAAAGGTCAGTATCATATAAGGAATGCCTTCCGCTAAAGTAGCATTATTATTGCACACCCACGCCGTGTAGGTATACACCAACGGATAATGCGTTATGTATACCGGATACGAAATATCTCCCAGAAACTTGCACACAGCGGTAGAACGTTTACCCGTCACCTTACCGCCTGCTCCCATGGACACAATTACAGGGAAGACAAAAAGAATGCAGCAGGCCTCATAGAGTCCGTTCATCCAATAATGATTTTCACCGCCCAGACGAGGAAATGCCAAAACTGCCACAATCATCAGACTGCACCACCAGAACGCACGCTTCTCAATACGAACAAGCCACCCCAGACGGGACAGCAGTAATCCGCCAAAGAAAGGATACATCAACCGGACAAGCCCTACGTACTGCTGCTCCCAATTCAACGCCCAGCCGCCGACAATATCACCCGCAGGTGCGGTAAGGCAAAGGTGGACCGTAAAACATCCCGCCATAAAAACAAGAACGAACAAAGCTGTCTTGCTGAACTTGCGGATGAACAACGCATAAAGAATATTGCCTATGTATTCGTAGTAAAGCGACCACGCCGGTCCGTTCAGCGGATGCATCTCGGTCCAGCCGCGAATGTCCCATTTCAAAGGAAGCGGAAGCAGCGTACACCCCAGCAGCATTACCAGTAGCATAGTCCCTACCGATGTATCCTGAATAGCAGGAAAGCAGGACGACTCCTGAAAATAAAAGAATACCGCACCTACTATGCTTCCCACTATCACCATAGGATGCAAACGGATAATACGCCTCTTGAAGAAAGTACCGATGCTCATCCTGCTCCAGCGGTCGTCATAAGCATAACCGATAACAAAACCGGAAAGCATAAAGAAAAAATCTACAGCCAGGTAACCATGATTGATAATTTGTTCCAAGTGATTGCCGCCGGAATGCGCTTCCAGCAGATGAAAAGCGACTACCATTACGGCAGCTACGCCACGAAGCCCGTCGAGTATCTCGTAATGCGGCTTTGAAGCAAGATAAGAGTTTTGCGTGTTCATTCGGTATAAGATATTAATTATATGTACTTGCAAAGATATGAAAAAGATTATCTCATTACCTTTTTCAATTTCCAATTTCCGTAACTTTTCATCACCCGAATATCAGCTGTCACAGTATAAAGTCCACACGACGAATCTGACACCCCAGAACGCAATAGACAAAAAATGTCCGTTTTTTATAAAGAGAGGGCATAAACAGAACATTTTATAATGCTTATAAACCTTTTATATATAGAAGAGACTGAGTAATTTTGTCACAAAACTAATATACCTTGAATTATGAAACGAATTTATTGGATTTTAACAAGCATCTCACTCTACTCGCTGCTATCCTGTAGCAACGGAGCTAAAGACACGCAAGAATACCAGACTGTAAAAACAGATACGGTTGTCTCCGCCGGCGGGCAAACCAGCCTGCAATATCCCGGAAAAGTAAAAGCGGCACAAGACATCAGCCTCGCATTCAGAGTGAGCGGTACGATACAGAAGATATATGTAAAGGATGGAGCCCGCGTGCAGGCAGGACAACTGCTTGCCGAACTGGACCCTACAGACTACCAGGTGCAACTGGACGCCACCGAGGCCGAATACAAACAGATTAAGGCAGAGGCGGAACGCGTAATGGCGCTTTACAAAGACAACGGAACCACGCCCAGTGCCAACGACAAGGCCGTGTACGGACTGAAACAAATCACCGCCAAATACCGGTATCACAAAGACCAGTTGGGCTACACCCGCCTTTACGCCCCTTTCAGCGGCTATATACAGAAAAGGCTGTTTGAAGCACACGAAACGGTAGGAGCCGGAATGCCTGTCCTGTCCATGATAAGCAACAGCGCCCCGGAAGTGGAAATAAACCTTCCGGCAGCCGAATACATCCGGCGCGAGCAATTTGACCGATACCGCTGTACATTCGACATTTATCCGGAACAGACCTATGAACTGAAACTCATCAGCGTCACCCCCAAGGCAAATGCGAACCAGCTCTACACCATGCGCCTGCAACTGATTACAGACAACCGCCCCGTTCCTTCTCCGGGCATGAACACCATGGTTACCATCCTTTGCGACAATGACAGTTCACGCAACCTCTCCGTACCCGGCAGCGCTGTTCTGCAAAAAGACGACAAAGCCTGCGTATTCGTATACAACCCGTCCGACAGCAAAGTACACAGCCGCGAAGTAACCCTCGTGCGCCTGCTGAGTAACGGACGCAGCATCATCGCTTCCGACGGGCTGCAACCCGGCGACCAAGTGGTGTCGGCAGGAATACATCACATAAAGGACGGAGAAACCGTGAATCCTCTGCCTGCTGCCAGCGACACAAACATCGGCGGACTGTTATAGCATTGTTTCCCTCTAAAACTCAGCAATTATGGATATAAGCAAATGGGCATTCAAAAACCGCAATCTGGTTTACTTCCTGGTGACCGTCCTGCTTGTAGGCGGCATCCTCTCCTGCTACCAGATGAGCAAACTGGAAGACCCTGAAATAAAAGTGAAACTCGCCATGGTGGTAACCACCTATCCGGGGGCATCCGCCCACCAGGTAGAGCTGGAAGTGACGGATGTACTGGAGAAGAGCATCCGCAGCATGGGCAATATAGATAATGTGGAAAGCTACTCGTACAACGACCTCTCCCTGATACAGGTAGAACTCACCACCATTACCCCGGACGATGAAGTGGAGCAGTGCTGGGACATGCTGCGCCACAAGGTGAGCGACGCCTGCGCCCTGCTGCCCGACGGAGCGAGCATCCCCATCGTGAAAGACGACTTCGGCAATGTATACGGAATGTTCTACGCACTGACCGGTGACGGACTGTCCGACCGGGAGCTGTCCGACTATGCAGAGCTTATCAAGCGCGAAATAAGCGATATGACGGGCGTGGAACGGGTGGAACTGTACGGCAAACGTCCCGAATGCATCAACATCTCCCTGCTGCAAGACCGCATGGCAAACCTCGGCGTAAAGCCCGCCGAAGTCCTCGCCACCCTGAACGGACAGAACAAGACCACTTACAGCGGCTACTACGACAATGGCGACAACCGTATCCGCGTCACCGTCAGCGACAAATTCAAGACAGTGGAAGATATAGGCAGCATGCTGATACAAGGGCATGACGACGACCAGCTCCGCATGCGCGACATCGCCCGCATCGAGAAAGGATACGAAGAACCTACCCGCAACGAACTGTTCTTCGACAGCGAACGGGCGCAGGGAATCCTCATCGCAGCTTCCAGCGGTTCGGACATCGTGAAAGTGGGCGCTGCCGTAGAAAAGAAGCTGGCGCAACTGAAAGAAAGCCGCCTGCCCGCAGGCGTGGAGTGCCACAAGGTATTCTATCAGCCCGAACGTGTGGGAGCCTCTTTGGGTACTTTCGTCATCAACCTGATAGAGTCCGTCATCATCGTTGTGGTAATCCTGATGCTGGCTATGGGCTTCAAGAGCGGAATCATCATCGGCATCAGCCTCATTGTCACCGTATTCGGTTCGTTCCTGTTCCTGTACACGGCAGACGGAACCATGCAGCGTGTATCGCTTGCCGCTTTCGTGCTGGCAATGGGTATGCTGGTAGATAATGCCATTGTCATCGTAGACGGCATACTGGTAGACCTGAAAGCCGGCAAAAACCGCATGGAGGCAATGACAGCCATCGGCCGCCAGACGGCAATGCCCCTGTTGGGCGCCACACTGATAGCCATCATCGCTTTCCTTCCCATCTTCCTGTCGCCGGACACTGCCGGGGTATACACCCGCGACCTGTTCATCGTACTGGCGGTGTCCTTACTGCTGAGTTGGGTGCTGGCGCTGGTGCACGTGCCGCTGATGGCAAACCGCAAGCTGCACCCTGCCGTTGAAGTCAGCGCCACCGGAAAGCGCGAATACAAGGGACGTACCTATGCCCTGCTGCGCACCGCCCTCTACTTCGGACTGGCACATCGCTGGAGCGTCGTACTGGCGATGCTCACCCTGCTGGGACTTTCCATTTTCGGCTACGGCTACATGCGGCAGGGTTTCTTCCCTGATATGGTGTACGACCAGCTCTACATGGAGTACAAGCTGCCCGAAGGCAATAACTCCACCCGCGTGGCACGCGATTTAAGGGAGATAGAATCCTACCTGAAAACACGCAAGGAGATTACCCACGTCACCGCCTCTGTCGGCGGCACGCCGGGACGCTACAACCTGGTGCGCAGCATCGCCAATCCGTCCTTGTCGTACGGCGAACTGATTATAGACTTCACCTCTCCTGACGACCTGGTAGAGAATATGGATGAGATACAGGAATACCTGACACGGCGTTATCCGGATGCTTACATCAACCTGAAACGCTACAACCTGATGTTCAAGAAGTACCCTATCGAAGCGCAGTTCATGGGGCCCGACCCTGCCGTACTGCACCGCTTGGCCGACAGCGCGCGGTACATTATGGAACACACGCCGGAAGTCCGCCTCATCACCACCGACTGGGAACCGCAGATACCCGTACTCTCCATCGAGTACGACCAGGCAGCCGCCCGTGCGCTGGGTCTCAGCCGCAATGATGTAAGCATGTCCCTGCTTTCCGCCAACGGCGGCATACCCATCGGGTTCTTCTACGAAGGCATCCACCGCGACAACATCTACCTGAAATGTCTGGACGAGGAAGGAAAGCCGATAGAAGACCTCGGCAATACACAGGTATTCTCTGCCCTGCCCTCGCTGAACGGACTGCTGAACGAGGAAACCATGGTGAAACTGAAGGCAGGTACGCTAAGCAAGGAAGAACTGGTGGAAAGCCTCATGGGAAGCACCCCGCTGAAACAAATCAGCAAGCGCATCGACATCCGCTGGGAAGACCCCGTCGTACCACGCTATAACGGGCAGCGCAGCCAGCGCGTGCAATGCTCTCCCGCTCCCGGCATAGAGACCGAAAAGGCAAGGCAGATTATCGCCCGTCGGATAGAACAGATAGAGCTTCCGCAAGGCTATACCCTGCATTGGCAGGGAGAGAAGAGCGCCAGCGACGAGTCCATGGAGTATCTGTTCAAGAACTTCCCACTTGCCATCATCCTGATGATTGCCATCCTTATCATGCTGTTCAAGGACTACCGCAAGCCGATTATCATCTTCTGCAGTCTGCCCATGCTGCTTGTGGGAGTGGTGGCTGTGATGCTGCTTACAGACAAGACGTTCAACTTCGTGGCAATCGTGGGTACACTGGGACTGATAGGCATGCTTATCAAGAACGGCATCGTGCTGATGGATGAAATCACCCTTCAGCTCAACCAAGGGGTAGAACCTATTACGGCACTGGTGGACAGCGCCCAAAGCCGTCTCCGTCCTGTGACCATGGCTGCGCTGACCACCATTCTGGGTATGATACCGCTGCTACCCGACGCGATGTTCGGTTCGCTGGCAGCTTCCATCATGGGCGGCCTCACATTCGGAACGCTGATAACACTCCTGTTTATCCCTGTACTATACGCATTATTCTTTCATATAAAAAACGAACAATAATGAAAAAGACAACATTCATCCTCACCGCCCTGCTCTCCGCTGCCTGTATCTCCGCCCAAGAGACGCTGACACTGGAACAATGCAGGGAAATGGCACTGAAATACAATAAAGAAATGGCAGCAGCCGCCAGACAAACGGAAAGTGCACGCTACACCGCAAAGAGCTATAAGGGCAACTTCTTCCCCAACTTCAGCCTCAGCGGTACGGGTATCTACAGTACATCAGACGGCAGCCTCGGCATAGCCGGCGGCAACCTGCCTACTTTCCTGCCCGATGCCACAGGGCAATTCCTTCCCAACAAGGGGTTCGCCTACTTCCCCGGAATAGACCTGAACTACAAGATAGGCATGGTATATATGGGCGGCATACAAGTGGAACAACCGCTCTACATGGGCGGTAAAATCCGTGCGGCATACAAAATGTCCCTGCTGGGTAAGGAAATGGCACAGTTGAGCGAAACGCTTACAGCCTCGGAAGTCATTGTTAAGACAGAGCAGGCATACGCACAAGTCATCAAAGCCAAAGAGATGAAGAAAGTGGCCGACAAATACAGTGCCGTGCTCACGGAACTGATGAAGAACGTGGAAAGCGCCCATAAACACGGACTCAAGCCCCAGAACGACGTGCTGAAAGTGCAGGTAAAGCTGAACGAAAGCGAACTCAACATCCGCAAGGCCGACAATGCGCTGCGCCTGGCCACCATGAACCTCTGCCACTACATCGGCAAACCGCTGACGGCAGATATACGCACTGCCGACACATTTCCCGAAGTGGCACAGGACATCCGGCTGCAAACAGCCGACATCTCCGCCCGCCCCGAATATGCCATACTGAACCAGCAAGTGGCCATCGCCAAGCAGCAGGTGAAGCTGAACCGCAGCGAACTCCTGCCCAAAATCGGCGTGAAAGGTTCGTACGACTACATCCACGGCTTGGAAATCAGCGACCAGGACCTGTTCGACGGCGGCAGCTTCTCTGTGCTTCTGAACGTAAGCGTACCGCTCTTCCATTTCGGTGCAAACAGCAATAAAGTACGTGCAGCCAAAGCCAAACTGGAACAGGCACGCCTCGAACAGGAGAACATGAACGAACAAATGCTGCTTGAGCTGGCACAATCTGTCAACAACCTTGACGAAGCCCGGCTGGAAAGCACCATTGCCGAACGCTCCCTGCAACAGGCGGAAGAGAACATGAGAGTGAGCCGCAGCCAATACGACGTGGGACTGGAAACCCTGTCCGACCACCTGGAAGCGCAAGCTCTGTGGCAGCAGGCGTACGAAACCAAAGTCGATGCATGCTTCCGACTGTACCTGAACTACATCACTTATTTAAAGGCAACGGGAACGCTGCTGAAATGAAAACGTACATATATTACTAAAATGCAGATTACGGACAATTAGAAAATATATAAGGAGACCGACAAAGAATAAAATAACGGATACTCTTGCACCCTACCAACAAAATGTAAAATTATTTATTCGCCTCCCAAGCGACGCTCCTTATACTCGACAGGGAAAATGTTTTATCAGAAGCATTTTCCCTGTTTTGCTACTGGCAAGCCCCGTTATACCGTCCCCCCAGACATCCTTTCCACGAAAAAGCGCATTTTTTTTAAATCTTTTGGTAAAAATAAAACCATCTATAGAAAAATAATATATATTTGTTGCTATAAGCATCGTATTCAGAGATAATACGGACAAACAAAGCAAACAAACAAATATATACAGCCGCTCCACACAGCAATGTTTATCGGAAAAATGTAACAATCTTTTCGACAGCGGCCAAACCATTCGTCTTATGAATGTTCTTAATAAAAGTGCGAAAAGCATTATTATTGGCTGGGTGATACCTTTTATAATCATTCCATATTGCCATGCCCAGCAAGAAAGAAGAACGTATGTTCCCGCCCAACCGATGGAACTTCATTTTCGTTTCGACCGGACGTTGCCCGACAGCGGATACATGGATAATATACATGTCTTCAATGCTCTGGACAGCCTGTTTTCCAGCCATGATACCGTTCCACAAAAGATAAGTTCCATACATATCCTCGCTTTTGCTTCTCCCGATGGCAATACCGCCTACAACGAGCAATTGGCAGAACGCAGAGCGATAAACATCAAGAACTATCTGATACGTAAATTTCCCCATATCGATACCTGCCGCATACACACTTGTCCGCAAGGAGAAAACTGGCAAGGACTGCGGCGTCTTGTCGACGAAAGACGCCATCTCCCCCACCGTGGGCAGATACTGTACATCATCGACAACAGCAATACCGGCGTCCAACGTAAAAAAGCCCTAAAGTTGCTGGAGAGTGACTCCATCCACCCGCATATCCGTGCCCGGATATTACGTAGCCTGCGTTCGGCCATTCTGCAGATAGCTTGGGAAAAAACAGTACGTCTGCCGGCATACCCCGGATACCTTTGCCTTCAAGATACCGTCCCGAATCTCTTTCGGAATGTAGAGTATCCGCTACCGGCCAGCATGGAAATTCCCGACAGGTTTCTGCCTGCTTCCGGTTCCAGACATCCCGTCACACACCCGTTGTTCGCCCTGAAGACCAACCTGCTATTTGACGTTGCGCTGATTCCCAACTTCGAGATTGAAATACCTATAGGCAGACATTGGTCGGTAAACGGAGAATACATGTTTCCCTGGTGGCTGCTTGACGGTGATAAATACTGCCTTGAAATCATGGCGGGCGGACTCGAAGTACGCTATTGGCCGCAGCTATACAGACAACGGAAGCGACAAGACATACTGACAGGGCATTTCGTCGGTCTGTATGCCGGAGGCGGCAAATACGACCTGCAATGGAAAACCAATGGCTATCAGGGCGAATTTTTCATAGCAGCAGGATTCAGCTACGGTTATGCCCATAAACTTTCGCGCCACCTGCATTTGGAATTCAATATAGGTATAGGGTTGCTGCGCACAGACTACCGTCATTACCATGCACGCAACAATTACCAGACCCTGCAATGGCAAGAGAACGGCCGTTATACATGGTTTGGCCCTACCAAAGCCAAAGTCTCGCTCATATGGCTGCTTGCCCGCAAGCAGAAAACACAGGAAGGAGGCATAAAATGAAACACAAATACCCCGCTACCTTTCCATTACTGTGCATCGTATTCCTGCACATCACATTCCTTGCCTGCGAACGCCGCGAACTGACCTACTATGAAGTAGCCGAAATCAGCCTCAGTGCCGACTGGAGTTTATCCGGACTGGACAGTAAAGAAGCGGATTTCGGTGCCACCGCCCTGTTTTATCCGCAAACAGGCGGCGAACCGAAAGTATTCCTTTTGGGCGACCGTTCGGGAGACAAGATACGTTTGCCGGAAGGCATATACCATGTCCTTCTCTTTAATCGTTCCTTCAACGACTTCAGCAACATTACATTCCGTGGAAAAGAGGGTTATGAAACACTGGAAGCCTGTGCCGGCAAAATAATCACACGTCCGGATGAAGGAATGCGCACCCTTGTATCCTCTCCCGAAGAACTTGCCGTAGCCACAATGGAAGGGTTCGAGGTTACGGAAAAGATGCTGGGTAACTACGGCAGCACTCCAGACAAGCAAACCACCGTATATCCGGAGATTACCGCAACCGGCGATGACCCTTGTCATATTCACCTCACACCGCAAAAGATGACCCGTAAGATTATAGCCACATTCCACATAAAGGGGCTGAACAATGTCCGCTCACTCACCTGCCGTTTGGACGGTGTGTCTGAATCCGTATTTCTCGCCACCGGCAAGCCGTCGGCCAATACCGTGATACAGGAATTTGTGCCTTCCACTTACCAATTCACTCCCGAATCACCTGCCGACGGAACAATTAGCGGCACGTTCGAAATATTCGGCCTCCATACCGGAAGCGAACACAGGATATACATCGACGCATTACTTACAGACGGCAAAACCCACTTTACAGAAAGCTACGACCAGGTGGAAGTGACAGAAACGGATAACGGACAAGGAACAACCACGCTCCGGATAGAAGTGAACACGGGAAAGATACCGGATGTGGAACCCGAAAACGGTTCAGGTTCGAGCTTTGACGTAGACGTAAACGGATGGGAAAACGATATCAATACCGACATACCTATTATATAAGCCATCATACTATCAATATATACA
>ENA-UAOI01000562-UAOI01000562.1-human-gut-metagenome-genome-assembly--contig:-NODE-562-length-14041-cov-6.896039_pt1 | contig 14041 bp, 8 predicted proteins | sample MGYA00243471_ERZ654561 | MGnify/ENA primary metagenome ERZ654561 (study PRJEB26926, sample SAMN06164393) | human gut metagenome | biome: ENVO:00009003; feature: ENVO:2100002; material: ENVO:00002003... | reverse complement strand
GTTTCCAAGTCGTCCGGGGTAAGCTGCTTCTGCTCCTGTAAAAACTCCGGCACTTCCCGAAAACCTACACTGTCAACGAAATGCGCCGCGTCCTGTCCGTCCTGATGAAGCACTACCACGTCGGAAACGGAAAGGCTGTGTCCCTTAAAATCTTTGGGGTGGTCGATATTGAAACAGGTGTAAATATCTTCAAGGGAAGTTTCCGGCGCAAGGGGCGCGGAATAGACAAGCTCATAGTTCGCCCTGTCAACCACATTCCCCGCCGCCTGCAGGCGGTCGTAAGGCTCAAAGCGGAAGTCCCTTGTTTCGTCCCCGCCCTTTATCTGGTAAATGGAAAAGGTGTCCTTGTCCTGTCCGGCGGTCTGCGCCGTTTCCTGTGCCTTTGCGTAAAGCTGCTTCACGTCGCCCTCGGTCAGCTCGCCGCTTTTGAGCTGCCCCATAAGCTCGCGGCATTTCTCCGGCGTTCCCGTATAAAGCACGTCGCCCATTTTCGCCCGCCCGTTCTCCTGTGTCACATAGGCTTGCAAGAGGTAGCTGTTTTCCCGGCTGTCGCTGTAAGGGTTCCGGCGCACTCTGTAAATCGTTTCCGGGGTAAAGGCTTCTTTCGGGGCTGCGCCCGCTTTTTCCTGTGCGCCGGATTTTCCCGGTGCGGCTGCTTCCGGATCCGGCTTCTCCGGCGCGGCTTCCTGTCCCTCTCTGGTGGGCTGCTCCTGTCCGGCGGTCTGCTCCTTGTCCTGTGCCTTTTGCAGCTCCGCTAAGTTCTCGTCTATGGAATTGATAATCTCGGCGGCTGCGCTGCGTATCGTTTCAAGGGAGCTTTTCAGCTCGGACAGCTCCCGCCCGCTGCTCCACCCGGCGACATAGCCGAAAGAGTAGTCCGACGTGTCAAGCCCGTAATGTTGGCAGACGGTATAGGCGACGCTTTCCGCTTCGACTTCGCGGGTGCGGCGGTCAACGCGGGGCTGCTCGTCCTTTGGTGCGTTGAGGTCAATGTCGTGCAGCTTCGCATGGGCGATTTCGTGAATGGCGGTCTTTAAGGTCTGTAATTCGCTCATGCCCTCGTTGATAGCAATGCGCTTGTCCTCCAAGTGGTAGTAGCCATGAGAGCCGCCCTCGATATTCTCAAAGGCGATAGGAACGGGGGAAGTCTTTTCAAGGGCTGCGAAAAAATCCTTGTAGCGGTCAACGTCGCCTGTCAGCTCGTCAACCGCAATGTCCGGCAGCTCCTTTCCCTCGGTCTGGGAAACGTCAAAGACGGATACCACCTTGTAGGCGGGTATGGTGACTTCCTTTTCCTCGGTGACGGGCTTCCCGTCCTTGCCGATAACGGGCTTCTGCGTGTGCGGGTCGATTTTCTGCATTTCCTGTTTGATTTTATAGGGTGACGGAGCAATGATTTTAATTCCCTTTTGCCCTTTCATCACGTTTCGTTCAAAGTTGTTCTTCCAAGCGGAAAAGCCCGCCACAAGGGAAGCGTCCGGCTTCTGCATGGCGATAAGGACGGTGTTTCGGAAGCTGTAATTATGGAATTTTGACATGACTTTCAGATATTCCCGGTAACGCTCGCTGTCAAAGAGTTCCGCAATGCCCTGTTCCAGACGGTCGGTAATCTCTTTGAGCTTTTCGGCGGGCTTCTCGCTCGTCAGCACGATAGGGATAACCGGGCGCGGCTCCTGTGGCTGCTCTGCGGTCTGCGCCGTTCTCTGCCCCGGCGCGGCTGCGTCCATTTCTACCTTTGACGGGTCGGGTCTTTCCGGCTGCGGGGGCTGCGGCGTTACCCGGTATTCCTCCGGCACGTCGCGCCCGTCGTACCATTCTGTAAAGGTGTTGCGGTTGTTGTAGATATAGCCCTTTTCGGTAAACATACCGTCGTCGTTAATGGAAGCGTCCCGCCCGTATTCCTCATACATGAAATACTTTTTCGCTTCTTCGGGAAGTTCCGGTTCTTCCAGTTCATCAACCAGATAACGCCCGTATTCTTCTTCATTGTGGACGGACGGATAAATCCAGTAGCAGTCAAGGTTCTGTGCAAGGTTGATAATGTCCTGTAAGCTGTCGGCATGGTCGCCGTATTCAATGGCTGCAATGAATTTCTCCCGGTCGTCGTCAAACTGCATTTCCAAGAGCTTCCCTAAATAGTTCAGCTCGTCGGGGTGGGAATACTCGCTTAAATGTTCCGTCAAGCCGGGGATAGTGGATTGAAATTCTGTGAAATGCCATTCCTCATAGTGCTTGAAGTCAATCCCGATACGGTCAAAGACTTCTTTCAGATGTTCGGCAGTCGTGGGGAACGTCACCCATTCGCCCGCGGGTCTGCCCTCGGTGTACTTCCCAAGATTGGAAAGATAGCCGCTTAAAATCGGTTCTGCCATTTGTTCGCTCCTTTCTTTTTCAATCATGCGGTGCATAAGCTCAAAATCCTCAATGCTCATGCTCCCGTCAAATACATAGGGGTTAAAATCCTCCCCGTCCCGGTAGGGCTTTTCGGAAAAGGGAAGCCCCGCTTCATGGGCGGCTGCCCTCGCTTCCTCGATAACCTCCGGGGGAAGCCTGTCGTCATGCGCCCCGATAAAAGCGTCAATGTCGTTCATGCTGTTTTCGTAGTGGTAGCGCACTCCGGCGGTCAGCTCGTCAAGGCTCATGTCCTCGCCTAAATGCCCGCAATAGTAGCCGTTTAAGATAACGGCGGCGGGGTCAATGCTTTTTATTTCCTCTAACCGGCTCCTGTCCTCCGGGTAGAGCGTATCGTCCATATCAAGATGAAAATATTCCGCGTTCCATGAACGCCCCTGTTTCCAGAACGCCACCCATGCGATACCGTCCCTAAGCTCGTCTTGATAGTCCTTTACGGTGTCCCGTAAACTTGCCATAGTGAAAAACCTCCTTTCTCTGCGGCAGCGTCATAAGCTGCATTTTTTGGCTGCATGGTCTACTACGGGTACGCCCGCATTTCTGCCAAATATTTTTGAAAATTTTTAGAGGGTGAAGCCCTCCGCAAAAGAGGGTTTGGGAAACTTCCCAACAAGCAAAATCCCCGTCCGGCGCGTCAGCGTCGCAACGGGATTTTACGGAAGTGGGTACCCGCTTCCTATGCTTGCTATTCCAGTTCTTTGTCCTTTGAAATGGTTACTTTGTAATTCACATACTTACCGCCCGTGTCGGCTAACAGCACTGTTCCGTCGTAGGTTTTGCCCGTTTTTACGGAATACAGCTTTTTGACTTTTGCCTTGCCGGATTTCAAGAGTGCAGCGGCAATCTTCGGGGTAAAGACAGTTTTTCGTTCCTCAAAGAAGCGGTCATTTTTCCACATGGTAAAGCTGCACTCTTTGTTGGAACAGTAGTAGTTTTTCTTCCCCTCATAGACCGGGGATTTACAGCGGGGGCATTTCCCAAGCTCTGTTTTCTCTGTCTTGAAAAGCTCCTGTTTCTCGCCTAACACGGAAGCATAGGTTTTTACAAGCTCCTGTGCCATTGCTTCAATTCCCTGCATGAAAGCGGCAGGGTCGGCGTTGCCCTTTGCAATCTGCGTCAGATTGTTTTCCCATGCAGCCGTAAGCTGCGGAGAAGTTAAGCTGTCCGGCAGGACGCAGACAAGGTTTGTTCCGTCTTTGGTAGGAAGCAGCTGCTTGCCCTTTCGCTCCACAAAGCCGCCTTTTACTAACTTTTCAATGACGGCGGCGCGGGTGGCGGGCGTACCAAGCCCCCGGCGTTCTGCGTCCGGGTCGGTGTCCTCGTTCCCTGCGCGTTCCATAGCAGACAAAAGGCTTGCTTCATTGTGGGGCTTCGGGGGTGTAGTGTCATGCTCCGTCACTTTCGCGGCGGGTTTATCAAAGGTCTGCCCCTCGGAAAAGTCCGGCACATCTAACACAAGCTCGTTTTCGTCGTCGCTGTCGAGTTTCTTTTTTAGGGTAGCCCGGTAAAGCCGTTCAAGGTCTTTCCACCCGGCAGCGATTACCGTCCTGCCCTTTGCCGTAAAGTCATGGTCGGCGCAGGAGAAAACCGCCGTTACCGCTTCGTAAACGTGCGGCTCTGCGGTCGCCATAAGCAGCCGCGCCCCGGCAAGGGTAAGGATATTTCTTTCACTTTCCGGCAACGTGGTAAGGTCAGTTTTTGCAAGTTCCATAGTAGGAATGATTGCATGGTGGTCTGATACCTTTTTGCTGTTCAGCACCTTTGCAAGCTCCGGCGTAAAGGAAACGCCCGCCATAAAGGGCAGCTTGCCACAAAGCAGCGATACGATACTTTCTGCCGTGTCGCCCATGTCGTCGGTCAGATAGTTGCTGTCCGTCCTCGGATAAGTAAGCAGCTTCTTTTCATACAAGGTCTGTGCAAGGTCAAGGGTCTGTTTTGCCGTGTACCCGTAGATACGGTTTGCTTCCCGTTGCAGAGAGGTAAGGTCAAAGAGCTTCGGCGGGGCAATGGTTTTCTTTTCACGGGTCAAGGAAGTGCAGACAGCCGCCGACGCTTCGCAGGCTGCTTTCAGTTCGCCCGCTTCATCAGCGGTGCAGATCTTCGCGCTTGCCGCTTCTGCGCCGGGAAGCATAAGGCGCACATGGTAATAGGTTTCCTTCTTGAAGTTCATAATGGCAGTGTCCCGGTCTACAAGCATTTTTAGGGTCGGGGTCTGGACGCGCCCCACGTTCAAGGTCTTTCCATACAGGCAGGAGAAAAGACGGGTTGCGTTAATGCCGATAAGCCAGTCAGCCTTTGCCCTGCATAAAGCAGAATGATAGAGGGCGTCATACCCGCGCCCGTCCTTCAGATTGTCAAAGCCGCTTTGGATTGCGCCCGTTTCCATTGAGGAAATCCAAAGACGGGTAAATGGCTTTTTGCAGCCTGCCATTTCAAAAACGAAACGGAAAATCAATTCTCCCTCGCGTCCTGCGTCGCAGGCGTTCACGACTTCCGAAACGTCGGCGCGGTGCATGAGGTCTTTTAAGATTTTGAATTGTTTTCCCTTGTCGGCAGCTACGGTGTACTGCCATTCCTGCGGCAGAATAGGTAAGCTGTCATAGCTCCACTTTTTATACTGCTCCCCGTAGGCGGCAGCTTCCGCAAGCCCTACCAAATGCCCGATACACCAAGAGATTACATAACCGTTTCCCTCAATATATCCGTCCTTTTTTCCCGTAACGCCAAGGGCGGCGGCAACCGCCGCCCCGACGCTGGGCTTCTCACAAATGACTAACTTCATTCTTCCTCGTCCTCCTGTTCGGTGTCTGCGCTGTCAGTTTCTTCCTCCGGCTCGTCCTCGTCGTATTCGTCAAAATCAAACTCGTCAAGGTCGGTGCTGCCTTTTACGTTCTGTTTTGATTTCATAACCTTAACGTAGTAGAGGGCTGCGCCGCCGCCAAGAAGTCCCACAACAAGGAAAATCAAAAGCCCGCCCATGCTGTTTTTTGGTTTCTCCGGCTCTGCGGGAGCTTCCGGCTCGGTGTCCCTGCCTGTGCAGCTATCCATGTTGACAGAGCAGACAGGACAGGTTGTGTTGACTTCGCCCGCCTTGCATTTCTCGGTACAGTTGCAGACAGCCGGGGGCTGCTCGGTCTGTTCCTCCCCGATAATCGCCATAAGGTCGCTTTCGTCTACTTGATTTAGGAAGTGGACGGAATTTTCGCCCTCGGCTGCGCGGTCAACGATGATATAAAAATAGTTGCCGCCTTTGCTTTTCACGACGATAAACTGCTTATCCTCGGCAGCGTCCCCGTCGATGTCGTCCACAAGGGTCATGTTGCCCTCCGGGGTAAGTGGCTGCGGCTCGGTTTCCACGATTACACCGCTGTCGTCGGTTTCCTCTGTCGGGGTCTGCGCGTAGGCAGTAACGGAAAAGCCGCCCACAAGGACAAGGGCGGCGCAAAGTGCGGTAAGGCTTCTAAGGATTTTATTCTTCATTCTCGGTTTCCTCCTGTTCCTCATAGTCTGCGGGCATAGGGGCAATGCCCGGAATACCTCCGCCCGCAAGCATAGCGGTAAGCTCCTGCGGGGTAAGGCGCATAGAGCGCACAAGCTGAACGATTTGCAGATTTTCCGCTTCGGTTTTCTGTGCTTCCAGTCCGCGCAGCTTGTTCTGATACTCCGTGATTTTCTCACGGGTCTTTTGGATTTCCTTTTCAATTCTTTCGATTTTACTCATAGCCATAATGATTTTTCTCCTTTCGATTTTCAAATGTGTTGTTGTATGTCAGTTCCAGTTCATCAGCCCGTACCCTTTGATACAGCCATAGTCAAGGGGATAGCTCTTAATCTTGCAGGCGTCGCCGGAATTGCCCTCCACGGTATAAACGCGGTTTGCGTCCCTGCCGATAACAAGCCCTACATGGTCTGCGCTGCCGTCTAAGTCCCAGTCAAAAAAGATAGCGTCACCGGGGGCAATGTTTTCATAGCCCCGCGCTCCCCATTGTCCGTGAGAGGTAAACCACGGAATACCCTGCGACTGGCAGGCGGCAAAACGCGGCTCGGAAAGTCCCATTTGCCCGTAGCACCAGGACACAAAACAGGCGCACCATTCCACGCGGGAATTAAAGCCGTACCAGCTCCAATAGGGATAGCCGCCCACATTTCCGACTTGCTGCTTTGCAAGGTCAACGATAGCGGTATTGCCGGGGCGCGTTCCGTTTACAAAGTCCACGCCGCTTAAATCCTCGGACGCGGAAGTGTCAGCAGAGCCACCGCCAAAGATAAGGGGCTTGTTCCCGCTTGTCTGTAAGTACACCCGGTACATTTCCAGTTGTTCCGGGGTCAGATTGTTTTCCGCAATCGTAGATAGCGGGGTATTCGTCAGCTTGACGTGCAAGATGTAATACTCATAAGGTACTTGTACGGTGTAGGTGTCCGTATGCTCGTTGCCGTCCTCGTCTGTCCATGTGTCGGTGCGTTCTTCCTCCCGGTAGCGTATTTCCACTTCCTCGGTCAAGGTCAGCTTGTACTGCTGATTGAAAATCCTTTGCAGCTCGCTTTGAACGTCAGCGCGGGTGTAGGTCTGATATTTTGCGGTCAGATAGGACGCTAATTCGTGTGGATTGTGTCCGATGTTTTCAAGGTTATAGCGGTACTCGTCATAGCCCGGATTGTCGCGCTCGATATTGTCAATCCTGCTTTGCAGCTCGTTTTCCAATCCGGCGTAGCTGTTTTCCACTTCCACAAGGTCGCTGTCCTCGGAGGTATAGGACGTTCCAAGCACGCCGTTTAACGTGCCGGAAAACATTGCCCCACAAGAGGACAGCCCGGACATAACCATGATAAAGAGCAGCAGCACCCCGACAGCGATTGCCACACCCGCCGGGTGCCTTGCCACAAATGCTGCGGTCTGTTTCGTTTTTTCGGCGGCTTTGGCTGCCGCCTTGCGGGTGCGTTCTGCCGCGCCCTTGATACCCTTTGCGGTATTGCGGGCTTCCTTTGCATACTGCCGCTTGATTTTCTGCTTCTGCCAAAACCGGGAAATGGGGTTAGAGGTAAGCTGCGGGTTCTCATGCAGGGTCTTGTGATACTGAAAATCCACATTTGCCCGAAAAGCCGCTTTTTCTGCCTTTGCCGCTTCTCGGTAGGGTTTCAGCTTATGGCTGCGGTAGCCCTGCTTGATTTTCCGCGCCCCGTACTTCAATCCCCGTTCTGCGGCTTCCTCGCTCTTGTGTGCGCCCTCCACGCCGGAATTATCCTTTTCGACAGAATGGATTTTGTTATGTACCAAAATCCCGGCTTCCTGTGTGGGGCGGGATAGCGGGTTGTGCTTCTCCTTAAATCCGGGCGGCTTGTCCTTTTCCTCAAAGTGCAGGCGAGTCTTGCCTTTCCCGGTGGTTTCGTCAAAGGTGCGCTCTTTAGTAAGTTTCTTTTCTTTGGGGATAGCTGCCTTTGCCTTATCCAAGCGGTCGGCGGCTTTATCGGCTTTCTTGATATACTTTTCAAGCTCCGGGGCAGCGCGTTCCTCGTCGGTAAATTGCAGCCGGGAAGATTTCGTCCCGGCGGTAGCTTCTGCCTGTGCCTTTCGTACCGCTTTTTTAGACGCTTTGCGGGTATGGGCGGCTTCGATATGCTCCATGACGCGCTCCGTTTTGCCTGTGTCCGCTTTGGGGGCAGCTCCCGGCACACGGGGCAAGGGAGAAGTCGGGGAAGCTGCACCTTGTAGCTGCGCTGCGTCCTGTGCTGCCTGTTGCTCCGGGGATTTCTGTAAATCCGCGTCCTGCGTCCGTTTGCTGATACGCTCGGCGGTCTGCTGTGTTTCGTTTACTTCTACAAGCCCGTCGCGGGTCATTTTCTGCGTGATTTTATCACGGGGTTTTAATGGGTCTTTCAAGTGTTACCACCTCCAATCCGCGCTCCTGCAAGGGCGCAATACTCGGCGTTCAGTTCAATGCCGATATAGCGGCGGTCAAGGCTTTTCGCTGCAAGCCCGGTGGTGCCGCTTCCAAAAAACGGGTCAAGGACAACGCCGCCTGCCGGACAGCCCGCCAGTATGCACGTTTCCGCGAGCTTCGGGGGATAGGCGGCAAAATGCCCGCCCTTATACGGTACGGTATTGATAAGCCAAACGTCCCGCTTGTTCCTTGTGGTCGGCATAAGAGCGTCGTCATAATAGCCGCCGCTGCGGGTCTTATTGATACCCTGTACCTTGCCCTGTCCCGGTACTTCCTCGGCGTATTTGTGTCCTGCGCCGCGCCCCTGTCGGTACCGCGCAGCCGTTCCCGGCGCAATCGGCTCTGCAATGGCGGCAGCGTCATAGTAATATTTCTTTGATTTCGTCAGTAAAAAGATATGCTCATAGCAGCGGCTCGGTCGGTCGCGGCAGCTCTCCGGCATAGGATTTTCTTTCAGCCAGATAATATCGCTGCGTAAATACCACCCGTCAGAGCGCAGGGCAAAAGCTAAAAGCCACGGAATACCGATTAAGTCCTTTTGCTTGCAGCCCGCTTTCATGCCTGTGCCGCAGTAGGTATCTGCGATATTCAGCCAAAACGTCCCGTCGTCTTTCAGTACCCGGCGCAGTTCCCGGAATACTTCTACAAGCCTGTCAATGTACTGCTCCGGCGTGTCCTCCCGTCCAATCTGTGCGTCAAGCCCGTAGTCCCTAAGTCCATAGTAGGGCGGGCTTGTGACGCAGCAGTTCACGCTTTCGCTCGGCAGCTCCCGCAGGGCATAGAGGGCTTCACGGTTGATGATTACGTCCGTTTTCATGGCTTGCTCACTTCCTCCGGCTTTGTCGTAAGCAGACGGTAAAGCTCGGTGTCCGTCGGGAAGCGGTCAATGAATGGCAGCACCACATTCCCGTAAAAGATAAGCCCCTCGCCCGCTTCGGTATGGGTCACATACTTCATCTGCTGCGGGGAGATATTGAGCTGCTTTGCAAGGATAGCCCGGTCGCCCTGTGCCTGATTGAGCATGAGGACAAAATCAGAGTTTTCAAAGATATTCTCGACTTCGCGGCTTGATAAAAGGTCTTTGACGTTCTGTGTGATTGCCGTCGGTATGCCGCCCCATTTACGAAAACGCTTCCAAATCTCCACGGAATAGGCTGCGGTCTGTTCTTCTTTCAAAAGCAAATGAAACTCGTCCATATAGTAACGGGTTGCTTTTTTCTCTGCGCGGTTGATGGTAACGCGGTTCCACACCTGGTCTTGCACAATGAGCATACCTAACTTTTTGAGCTGCTTTCCAAGCTGTTTAATATCAAAGCAGACAAGGCGGTTAGAAAGCTCCACGTTGGTACGGTGGTTAAAGACGTTCAGAGAGCCGGAAACATAAAGCTCCAATGCCGCCGCAATGCGGGCAGCTTCCGGCTCCGGCTGTTTCAGCAGTTCGTTGTAGAGGTCGCCCAAGATAGGCATTTTTGCCGGGTCGGGTTCTGCAAGGAAAGGTCGGTACACATTCCTAACGGCGCGGTCAATGACGGTCTTTTCCACGGGCTGCAAGCCCTCTTTGCCGCCGATAACAAGCTCGCAGAGGGAAAGGATAAAGTCGGATTTCAAGGCAAGCGGGTTGTCGTCCTCGGAGTAGTTGAGGTTAATATCCATAGGGTTCACATACTGGGGCTTGCCGTCCATGCCTTTTCCGGCAGGCGACAGGCGTATCACTTGCCCGCCCAAACGCTGCACAAGGGAAAAATACTCTGCTTCCGGGTCGCAGATAATAATATCGTCGTCGGTAATGAGAAAAGCGTTTGTCATTTCTCGCTTTGCCGCAAAGGATTTACCGCTTCCCGGTGTTCCAAGAATAAGCCCGTTGGGGTTTTTCAGTTGCTTGCGGTCGCAGAGTATCATGTTGTTTGACAGCGCATTTAAGCCGTAGTACAGGGCTGCGCCCCGCTGAAAAAGCTCCTGTGTGATAAAGGGAATGAAGATAGCGGTGCTTGATGTGGTAAGCCCTCTTTGAATGGGGATAAGGTTCTCTCCAAGAGGGATAGAGGACATAAAGCCCGCTTCCTGCAAATAGTCAAGGCGGGTCAGAGCGCAGTTGTTTTTCTGTGCAAAGCCCGCCGTAGCAAAGATGTCATTATCCAGTTTCCGCTTCGTGTCTGCCATGTTTACCACAAGGAACGTCAGCAGAAACATTCGCTCGTTGCGGCTCTGTAAATCCTGCAACAGATTTTTTGCTTCGCTGCCGAAAGTAGCAAGGTCGGACGGAATTATATCCATGTCATACCCGCTGCGTACCGCTTTTTTCTGTTCCTCAATCTTCATCTTGTCGAGGTCAGTAATCTTGCGCTTAATGGTCTTGATTGCTTCGCTCTGGTCGATACTGCGGATATGCAGATTGACGATAATCCCGTTTTCAAGGTCAAGAATATCCGAAAGCATACGGTCGTTCAGCTCCGGCGCAAGGATTTCAAGGAACGATACCGCGCCTAATTTCTTTCCCATGCGGAACGTGCGCCCGTCGCCAAAGCGGAACGAGGACGGGGCGATAAAGTCCTTTGTGGTAAGCCCGGACGGTACAAGCCAGTCCCAAGAGAAGCGGAACGGCTCGCCCTCCGGGTGGAAAATCCCATGCAGTACGTTCAAGCGTTCCTGTCCGTTCATGGGGCGGGCGGTTACACCAAGCACCTTAAAATTATTGAGTACGTCGGTTTCGATACGGGAAAGGCGGGCTTTTGCGGCTGCGAGATTGTCCGCTTCAATGGAAAAGGTAATGTACTTGCACTTTTCCAGTCCGTTGTTGCCTTTTTCAAGCTGATTTTTCAGCATATCCGCGTACTCTTTGCGGATAGAGTTAAAAGCGTCGTCCCGTGCCGGGATTTCGATAGCTGCCTGTGCCTTTTCCTTTCTTGCGCCCTGATTGATGAAAGAGAGCTGCACCGATACGGAAGCGTCAAAGTAGTTAAGAAAATCGCACCAGTTTTCAAAAATGGCGGTCTTATCATCTGCCTGTGCAAGCTGATAGTTAATATCTTCAAAGACAAGGCTTTTACTGTATTTCTTTTCCGTTACCCTGCAAATCCCGTCCGGGTACATCTGCAAGTAGGGAATGGTCTGTTGTGCGGTGTGGGGCTTCCCGTCGCCCTTTGCCGCCTGTATCACGGCGGCGATTTCTTTCTTTTCTGCGCGGGTCAGCTTACGCTTCACGGGATTTTTTACCGCGCAGGTCATGGTTTTTTGTTCTGCCATTGACAATAGCCGATACCTCCTTTTCCAGTTTTCGTTGTTTTTCTATGACGGCATAAAAATTTTCCGTCTGATAGGGGCGTTCCTTTGGTCGGATAAACTTTGTCTGAATGACGTTTTTTATCACGACTTCAAGGGGCTGCCCGTGTTTTTCATACATTGCCAAGAGGAAGCAGGGAAGCATAACGACAATCATTGCAAATGCCGCCATGCTTGTTCCCGCGCTGTCTTTGAGCAAAAAGAAAAGCGGTAGTCCCATAGCGAGGGCTGCCGCAAAACATATAATCTGTCGCTTTGTCAGATTAAAAGCGACTTTCGTTTTGATTTTTGATAAGTCTTTGGGTACGGGTACATACGCCAAGTGAAAACCTCCTTTCGGTCTTTAATGGGCGTTAAAAATTGACTTCGCAAGTGTGCCTGTTTTGAATAGGGAGAAGCACAAAATCACGGTGTAGGCTGCAAGGGAGAAAATCGCGCTGTGCAGGTTGTCCGCTACAATCATGCTGCCAACCAAAACCGCATAAATGCCGACGCATATCATTATGAGGAAGCCTTGAAAACCGAGGGCGAACAGGGCTTTTAAGTAGTTGTTGCCTATCTGCCCCCACTCTCTGTTGGTCATAGTTGCAAACGGGATAGGCGATACCGAACAGTAAAGGTAAATCTCTATCATTCTGCCGTACAGGATAACCGTGATAAGCACCGACATGATTTTCATGCAAAGGCTCACAAGGCTTGTTTCCATAACGAGCAAAAGCAGTTCGGGGATTTCCATAGCGTCAAGTCCGGCTTGCATGGACGAGAGAGCGGCGTCAACGTCGATATTCGTATCGCCGCCGATCACGCCCGCCGCGCCGGAAACAACGTGCTGCGCCATATCGAACACCGCCATAGTGATAGTAAAGGTGTGGGTAACGAGATACACCGCTACCCACGCCTTGAAAAACCACTTAAAGAACATGAACGTGTCAATATCGTGCATATTGTTCTTTTCCGTTACCATGCTGATAAGCTCCACGCATAGAACGTAGGTAATGACAAGCCCCGCAATGGGTACAATCACATTTTCCGACAAGCTCTGTATCATGGAAAATATGCCTGCGTTCCACCCCTGCGGGGTCTTGCCTACCTCTGCGGCGATAGTTCCGACTTTTTCGTTTACGTCCCCGAACATAGTTGACAGATTACCGTTAATGGCTCCAATGAGGATTTCCTTTATCCATTCGTTAATCGCGTCAAGTATGCTCTCCATAGGCTATACCCGCCTATTAACCGAACAAGCCGGAAAGCAGAGGTACAAGGGTGCCGCCGATAAGGGCAACGCCGCCGCCCGCCATGAGCTGTTTCATACCCAAATAGGTGTAGGAAAACGGCTCGATGGCGGGCGGCGGCGTGTCAAGAAATATCTATGGAGTTTTTAAGAACCGCCCCGGCGGGGGCAGGTCAGGCTGTGACCTGCTCCACCTCCGGGATGGGTTTGAGATTGAAATGAATTTCGATAGAAATGTGTCTTGTCTTATCGCTGTCTATGCTCTCATGGACAACGATTTCTTTAATCAGGCGGTTTAGGGTGGCGGCGTCCAGTTCCGTGATGTCGGCGTATTCCTGAATGGCTTCCACCCACTGGCGGGCGTCACACGCAAGCCGGATTTCATCGGCCAGCTTGTCCCGGCCTTCCTCAACCTTTGCTTTCAACTCGGCCTGTTCCGCCTGCGTCTTTTCCATCAGCAGATTGAAGTTCGCTTCGCTGATACGCCCGGCAACCATGTCCTCATACAGCCGCAGCACCATCTTTTCCAGAACGTCAATCCTTTCCTCGTCTTTGGTTAGGGAACGCTCCAACGCTTCCCGTTGGCCTTTCTGCTCGGCTTCGCAGGTGTCGGTCAGCTTCCCGGCAACGGCTTCCCCGTCCATCAGGGCGGCTCTGGCGCACTCCCGGATTTTGTTCAGCACAAGGCTGTAAAGGGTGTCGTACTCAACCCGGTGCTGGGTACAGTGCTGCTTGCCGTAGGCGTTGTAGGTCTTACAGGAATAAATCTGCTTCGGGTGCTTGTCGTTGGTGTAGCGGATAGTCAGTGATTTCCCACACTCGCCACATTTGAGAAGCCCCGCAAACAGGCTGATTTCCCCGGTCTGGCGGGAACGCTGCCGGGATTTCAGCTTGTCCTGCACGATGTCAAAGCTCTTGCGGTCAACAATCGGCTCATGCCGTTCCTCCACCACAATCCAGTCCTGCGGCTTTTTTTCCCCGATGGTGCCGATTTTGAAGCGGTAGTCCTTCTTCTGGGAAGCGATAGCCCCGGTATAGACGGGATTCATCAGGATGTCCTTGATTACCGAAAAATCCCACATATACCGCCCGTTTACCGGGTCTTTCTTTTCCCATTTAGTGCGGACATTGCGGAAGCCCCGTTCCCGGTTCTGTCTCTTATACACATCTCCGAGCACAC
>ENA-UAOI01000558-UAOI01000558.1-human-gut-metagenome-genome-assembly--contig:-NODE-558-length-14079-cov-8.403023_pt1 | contig 14079 bp, 10 predicted proteins | sample MGYA00243471_ERZ654561 | MGnify/ENA primary metagenome ERZ654561 (study PRJEB26926, sample SAMN06164393) | human gut metagenome | biome: ENVO:00009003; feature: ENVO:2100002; material: ENVO:00002003... | reverse complement strand
CCTATAGGGAGCTCACTTTTGGATATTTATTACGGTTTTAATCTTAATTTCCCCTATCAAGTGGTCAGCGCCAAAGTAAATAACCGTTCCGAAGGTCTGAATTTCCGGGTATATAATAATAAAGATGTAGAATTTCTGGATGTACGAGATTCCTCCGGCATGCGTACGTATGTCCGCTCACTTTGTTTTATCCTATATAAGGCTGTCAGCGAATTGTTCCCGGAAGGAAAGCTGTTTGTAGAGCATCCCGTATCCAAAGGTTATTTCTGCAATCTCCGCATCGGACGTCCTATTGAGCTGGAAGACGTGTCGGCAATCAAGAAGCGGATGCAGGAAATCATAGCTGAGGACATCCCTTTCCGCCGTACCGAATGCCATACCACCGAAGCCGTACGGGTATTCAGCGAACGGGGAATGAACGATAAGGTAAAGCTGCTGGAAACCTCCGGCTCTATATACACCTATTATTATACATTGGGAGATACGGTAGATTACTATTATGGCAACCTGTTGCCCAGCACAGGTTTTATCAAGTTGTTCGACATCGTAAAATATTATGACGGTCTGCTGCTGCGTATCCCCAACAAAGAAAACCCGACCGTACTGGAAGAAGTGGTAAAACAGGAAAAGATGCTTGATGTATTCAAGGAACATCTGCATTGGAACTACATCATGGGACTAAGCAATGTAGGCGACTTCAATCTGGCATGCGAAGCCGGACATGCAACCGACCTCATTAATGTAGCAGAAGCCCTTCAGGAAAAAAAGATTGCTCAGATTGCCGATGAAATCTATCACCGGGGAGAAAACGGCAACCGCGTAAAGCTCGTATTGATCTCCGGCCCTTCTTCGTCCGGAAAAACGACCTTCAGCAAACGGCTTTCGGTGCAACTGATGACCAACGGTCTGCGCCCCTACCCCATTTCTCTGGACAATTACTTTGTAGACAGGGAAGACACTCCGCTGGACGAAAACGGCAATTATGACTACGAATCTCTCTACGCCCTCGACCTTGAGCTGTTCAACAATCAATTGCAAGCTTTGCTACGGGGAGAAGAAGTGGAACTTCCCCGATTCAACTTCACATTGGGCAAAAAAGAATACAAGGGAGACAAACTGCGCATTGACGAGCACACCATTCTTATCTTAGAAGGAATCCATGCCCTGAATCCGGAACTCACTCCACAGATTCCTGCCGAAAACAAATACAAAATTTATGTATCTGCACTGACCACCATCTCACTGGACGATCACAACTGGATTCCTACTACGGACAACCGCCTGTTGCGCCGCATCATCCGCGACTTCAACTATCGGGGATATTCAGCACAAGAAACCATTTCGCGCTGGCCCAGCGTACGTGCCGGTGAAGACAAATGGATATTCCCCTATCAGGAAAATGCCGATGTCATGTTCAATTCCGCTCTCTTATTTGAATTTGCCGTACTGCGTTGCCATGCAGAACCTATCCTTACCAGCGTACCACGCAACTGTCCGGAATACGCCGAAGCCTACCGGCTTATGAAGTTCATCAAATACTTCACTCCGGTACAGGACAAGGAAATTCCGCCGACATCCCTGCTCAGGGAGTTCTTAGGCGGCAGTAGTTTCAAATACTAACCCGGCACCCAAACAATCTCTTTGTCCGGAACCGGCAAACAGCTTCGGTCCGGACAAAAATTCCTGCCATACCAAACATTCTGTTAATTCTGACAAGGAATTACAAACATCCGCATACAACAAACAAAGAAAACTTTAACTTTGTAGGCAAACAAAACAAATCCGGTTATAATGAAAAAAAGCATTCCCATACTTCTTGCGGTTCTCCTTTGCCTGTGTACCCAAACATTTGCACAAAACCGCGCTGATGAACTGATGAAACAGGCACAGGAAAATCTGGCAAAGAAAGAATACATCAAAGCACGCTATCTCTTTTTACAGGCTTACAATGCCTTCGCCACGCAAGAAAACTATGCTCAGGCTGTAAAATGCGGTATAAATGCCAGTGCCCTCTATCACCGGGAAAATTATTATAAAGAAGCATTCGAACTGTTGCGCAATGCCGAACTGCTGGTGAGAACCGGCGAACAAAAGCTCAAAAAAGACTTTCCTGATTTACGTTTCCGCATCAACAAAGAACGTCTGCAAATGTACATCAGCCTCAAAAACCCCACCCGTGCCAAAGAACAGTTAAACAGACTGGAAGAAACAGCCAAAGCTGCCAAAAATGACTCTCTAAGCAATGACTTTCTGTATACCCAAGCCAGCTATTACTACACTTTCGGCATGAATTCGCAGGGAGATACAGCTTTCAAGAAACTGATAGGACAGTATAAGCAACAAAAGAACTACGCCAAAGTGGATGAATGCTATCAAAATCTCATAAACATTGCCCTTCGGGCAAACGATACAGAATTAATGGCGCGTACTTACGACAAATACATTACCTGGACAGATTCTGTTAAAGCACTCACTGCACAGAAGGAATTGAATGCATTGAAAAAGAAATATAATGAAAGTCTGACTATCATTCAGGAAAAAGACGACTCTCTTTCCTCCAAACAGCATATCATCACTGGTCTTTGCGTCCTGGCAACCGTTTTAGCGGCAGCATTAGTGGCAGGAGCCATCATATTACTACGCTTCATCCTACTGACACGCAAACAAAAGAAAGCAATCGGCATTGCCAACGAACACAATGAACTGAAGACCGAATTCATCCAAAACATCTCCGCCCAAATGGAGCCTACACTGGACACTCTCGACCCGAAGCTGCCCGGCGTACAGGCATTGCGTACTTTCTCCGCTCACATACAAGAACTGTCCGAACTGGAAAACAGCCTATCAGAACCGTATGAAATGCAAGAAGAGAATATTTCGGCTTTCTGTGAAAACGTTATGAACAAAATACGCGGCAAAGTACAGGAAGATGTATCCCTCATTGTCAATGCTCCCAAACTGAACATAAAGATTAATCCGGAACACCTGGAACGCATCTTACTGCATTTGCTTGAAAACGCGGCCGAATACACCCCCGCCGGCGGAAAAATAGGGCTGGACTTCAAAAAACGCGGCGCTCATACACATCAGTTCATCATAAGCGATACAGGCTGCGGCATCGCCGAAGAACAGCGCGAAAACATATTCAAGCCTTTCACCGAAGTAAAAGACCTGACGCAGGGCGATGGTCTGGGATTACCCATCTGCGCGCTGATTGCCGCTAAAATGGATGGCAGCCTTACATTGGACAGTAGCTATGCGAAAGGCACACGGTTTGTATTGGAGCTGCACGCTTAAAAAAATGAGAATTGAGAATCAAAAAAATTGAGAGTTGAAAATAAGTGCCGCCATTGTGCTACACGGTAATTTTCAACTCTCAGTTATCTTTAACTATCTCAACGCTTCCACTTCTTCCGGTGTCAGCGGAATCTTTTTGCCTAAACGGCGTGCGCCGGTTTCCGTTATCAGATAGTCTTCTTCATTGCGGATACCTCCGAAGTTACGGTATTCTTCCACTTTATCATAATTAATGAAGTCTTTAAACTTCTTCTCTCCTTTCCAAAGGTCTATCAGTTCGGGGATAAAATAAATACCCGGCTCAACGGTATGTACAAAACCCGGTTCCAGAGGAATGGCAAGACGCTGGCTCTTACGACCGAACTGCGTACTCTTAGGCTGACCGTTGTAACCGACCCAAATCTCGCCGAGGTTTTCCATATCATGCACATCCAGCCCCATCATATGCCCCAATCCATGAGGGTAGAACAAGGCATGTGCGCCTTCGCGTACAGCATCTTCGGCATTGCCTTTCATCAAACCGAGTTCTTTCATGCCCTCTACCATTACGCGGGCGGAAAGGTCATAAACATCCATATAAGGAATACCCGGACGAAGCGCTTTGACAGCCTCCAGATGCATTACATTCTGAATTTCATAAACAGCCCGCTGACGAGGGGTAAACGTTTTATCGGCAGGAACGGTAGAGGACATATCGCCCGCATAACCCGACTCCACTTCCGCACCGGCATCAATCAGGAATAAATCTCCCGGCTTCACCTTATTGCCATGATAATGATTGTGCAAAGTCTGTCCGTTGACGGTGGCAATCGTTGCAAAAGAAAGCTCGCAATTATTGGATTCGGCCACCCGGTTCATTTCTGCTACGACTTCGTATTCGTACATACCCGGACGAAGTACTTTCATAGCCGTAATGTGCATATCAGCCGTCACATTACATGCCTTTTCTATCTCTTCTACTTCTTCGGCAGACTTATAACTGCGTTGTGCCACAATTGCACGGATAAATGGAACAGAACCTTCCTGGCGTGCAGGCGGAATGCCCAACCACTCCATCAGTTTCAATTTATGCTCCGCCCTGTAGGGAGGCAGGTAATGCACTGTCTGTCCCTTGCGCACTGCTTTATGCAGATAGTTCATGATTTCGGCAGAAGGCATTACTTCCGTTATGCCCACACGCCCGCTTTTCTCTTTCAGGGTAGGCTGCGTTCCCATCCATACGATATGGTCAATCGTAAGTTCATCGCCAAATATAATCTCCTTGTCCTCATCAATATCGATAATCGCCGACAAACCGGCAAACGACAAACCGAAATAATACAAGAAGGTAGAATCCTGACGATAACGGAAAGTATTGTCCTCATAATGCAGTCCTTGTTCATCATTACCCAAGAACAGCAACACTCCTGAGCCTATATTTTTCTTCAACAGGGCCCGACGCTGTATATACGTTTCTTTAGCAAACATAATGTTCATAGTTTTAGTTGTTATACCACAAAGATAAAGAGAATATTTGAAAGGATAAGGAAAATCAGGAAATACTGACTTACAACCCAACAAGAAAAAACAACCGAGCCGCAGCTTTCTTGTTAAATATAACAGAAGAAGATTTTTCGTTCCCGAACTATTCACTATTTTTGCAAAAAGTGCGAAGATAAAACTTATCTTTGCAGCGGATAAATAATGTAACTTATGGCACAAGACTCCCGACAGATACAAACCCAAGCGCAGCAGCAGATACAGACGCTGTCACCACAACAGATTCTGGTAGTAAAGCTGTTGGAACTTCCGGCAATAGAGCTGGAAGACCGCGTACGTGCCGAACTTCTGGAAAATCCGGCACTGGAAGAGGGAAAAGATGATACATCCGGCGATGAATATTCCAATACCCCCGATGCAGACTCCAATGCAGAAGATGGTGGAGATACCGATTACGATTCTCTGAGCGACTATCTCAACGAGGATGACATACCCGACTATAAATTACAGGAAAACAACCACAGCAAGGGAGAACAAGCCGAAGAGATACCTTTCTCCGATACGACTTCCTTCTATGAAACCCTGAAAGAACAACTGGGTGAGCGCAACCTTACCGAACACCAGCGTGAACTGGCGGAATATCTCATCGGCTCATTGGACGACGACGGGCTGCTGCGCAAATCACTGGACAGTATCAGCGATGAGCTTGCCATTTATGCCGGCATCGAGGCCACTACCGGAGAACTGGAAGAAGCATTGAGAATCATTCAGGATTTCGACCCTGCCGGATTAGGAGCCCGCAACTTGCAGGAATGCCTTCTCATCCAGATACGGCGCAAGATAGAACAACAGCACTTCACTCCCAATCCGATTCTTTATATTGAAGAAGCAATCATTTCCGAATGCTACGAAGATTTCACCCGTAAGCATTGGGACAAAATACAACAGAAACTCGGACTGGAAGAAGATGCTTTCCAGCAAGCCATAAAAGAAATCTGCAAACTGAACCCGCGTCCGGGAGCATCTTTGGGTGAAGCTATCGGCAAGAACCTGCAACAAATCGTACCCGATTTTATTGTGGATACCTATGACGACGGCACTATCAACCTGTCGCTCAACAACCGGAATGTTCCCGAACTGCGCATGAGCCGCGATTTCACCGAAATGGTAGAGGAACACACCAAGAACAAGGCAAACCAGTCCAAGGAATCCAAAGAGGCCATGATGTTCCTGAAACAGAAAATGGATGCAGCTCAGGGATTTATCGATGCCGTCAAGCAACGGCAGAATACCCTGATGACTACCATGCAGGCCATCATCGACCTGCAACGCCCTTTCTTTCTCGACGGTGACGAGTCATTGCTTCGCCCCATGATATTGAAAGACGTTGCCGAGCGCACAGGACTCGACATCTCAACCATCTCCCGCGTCAGCAACAGCAAATATGTACAGACCAACTACGGCATCTACCCGCTGAAGTTCTTCTTTAACGATGGATATGTTACGGAAGACGGCGAAGAAATGTCAGTCCGGGAGATACGGAAAATACTCAAGGAATGCATCGACAACGAGGACAGGAAGAAACCCTATACCGATGACGAACTGACCGAGATATTGAAAGAGAAAGGATACCCCATTGCCCGCCGCACCGTAGCCAAATACCGCCAGCAATTAAACATTCCGGTAGCAAGGCTGAGAAAATAGAAACGGCACAAGGCAACCCAAACGGTAGAGTGATAATGCAAAAATAAAAAAATGGCAATAGAACAACATATTATAGCAGATAAAAACCTTATCAGGACAGCCAGGGTAATTTCGATGATATTTACACCATTCTCCATACCTTTCATGGCATTTCTGATTCTGTTCGTATTCTCATACCTGCGAATCATGCCCCTGCAATACAAGTTGATTGTATTGGGCGTGGTATATTGTTTTACAATCCTTATGCCCACACTGACCATTTTCCTCTTTCGCAAAATCAACGGATTCACTCCTGAAGATTTAACGGAACGGAAACGGAGATATGTGCCTTTCATCCTGACCATCACTTCCTATGTGTTCTGCCTGCTCATGATGCACCGGCTGAACATCCCCTGGTATATGACAGGAATTATCTTTGCCTCTCTTATCGTGACGATTATCTGTGTCATTGTCAACCTGAAATGGAAGCTCAGCGAACACATGGCGGGAGCCGGTGCCATAATAGGTGGGCTGGTTGCTTTCAGTGCCCTGTTCGGATACAATCCGGTGGGCTGGCTGTGTATATTCATTCTCGTAGCAGGCGTATTGGGCACGGCACGGATTATCCTGCAACACCATACGCTCGGTGAGGTAATGGGCGGATTTGCCGTAGGACTGATTTGTACCTTGCTGGTACTTCATCCGCTCAGCAAACTGTTATTCCGTCTATTCAGCATATTCTTATTTTAAATATCAAATATTAACTCTTAAAACTAACGATTATGAATTTTCCTAATGATGTAAAGTACACGAAAGAACATGAATGGATTCGTCTCGAAGGAGATGTAGCTTATGTAGGAATTACCGATTACGCCCAAGAACAATTGGGAGATATCGTATTTGTCGACATCCAAACCGTAGGCGAAACATTGGCAGCCGATGAAGTATTCGGCACCATCGAAGTAGTAAAAACCATTTCCGACCTTTTCCTGCCCGTTGCCGGAGAAGTGCTGGAACAAAACGAAGCATTGGAAGAGCAGCCCGAACTGGTTAACAAAGATCCGTATGGCGAAGGCTGGCTCATCAAAATCAAACCCGCTGCCGATGCAGATTTCGGCAGACTGCTGGATGCAGAAGCATACAAAGCACTGATTAATAATTAGCGTTTAGTGATTAGGGTAATGATTAGCAGTAATAATTTGTTTTAAAATCTTTTCTCATCAATCCCCTAATCACTAAACGCTAATCACTAACCACTAATTTAAATAATATGTCTCCAATTGTTAGTATCATCATGGGCAGTACTTCCGACCTTCCTGTCATGGAAAAGGCCGCACAGTTGCTCAACGATTTGCATGTACCGTTCGAAATGAACGCCCTCTCCGCCCACCGTACTCCGGAAGCAGTAGAAGAATTTGCCAAAGGGGCACGTAAACGCGGAATTAAAGTTATTATCGCGGCAGCCGGCATGGCAGCAGCCCTGCCCGGTGTTATTGCAGCCAATACCACACTGCCTGTAATCGGCGTGCCCATAAAAGGCTCCGTACTCGATGGAGTAGATGCGCTTTATTCCATCATTCAGATGCCTCCGGGCATCCCTGTGGCCACCGTAGCCATCAACGGAGCAATGAACGCAGCTATTCTTGCCGTGCAAATGCTCGCATTGAGCGACAAGGAACTGGCAGAAGCCTTTACTGCTTATAAAGAAGGTCTGAAAAAGAAAATCGTGAAAGCAAACGAAGACCTGAAAGAAGTTAAATACGAGTATAAAACAAACTGAAAGAAGTGATTGATAATCACTGACCATTAATCACTAATAACGTGGATATATTCAATTATTCCCGACGGGAAACATCAGAAGTGAATATCGGAGCCACCCCTATGGGCGGCTCCAATCCTATCCGCATACAAAGTATGACCAACACTTCCACGCAAGATACCGATGCGTGTGTAGCACAGGCCAAACGTATTGTGGATGCCGGTGGAGAATACGTACGTCTTACCACTCAGGGTGTCAAAGAAGCAGAAAACCTGATGAATATCAACGCTGCCTTACGTCAGGACGGCTACATGACACCATTGGTAGCCGATGTACATTTCAACCCGAAAGTAGCAGATGTGGCAGCGCAGTATGCGGAAAAGGTCCGTATCAACCCGGGCAACTACGTAGACTCCGCACGTACTTTCAAGCATCTGGAGTATACCGATGAAGAATATGCACAGGAACTTCGGAAGATACGCGACCGTTTCGTCCCGTTTCTGAATATCTGCAAGGCCAATCATACGGCTATCCGTATCGGTGTGAACCACGGCTCGTTATCCGACCGTATCATGTCGCGCTACGGAGACACTCCCGAAGGCATGGTAGAATCGTGCATGGAGTTTCTGAGGATCTGCGTTGCGGAGCAATTCATGGACGTAGTCATTTCCATCAAAGCATCCAATACGGTAATCATGGTGAAAACCGTACGTTTGCTTGCCCACATCATGGAGAAAGAAGGGATGCACTTCCCCTTGCACCTCGGTGTGACGGAAGCCGGTGACGGTGAGGACGGACGTATCAAATCGGCCTTAGGCATAGGTGCTTTGCTGGCAGACGGGTTGGGCGATACCATCCGCGTATCTTTAAGCGAAGCTCCCGAAGCAGAAATTCCTGTTGCCCGAAAATTGGCGGACTATATTGTACAACGCCGTAACCACCCTTACATACCGGGTGCTGTAGCTCCCGAATTCCAGTACCTGTCTCCTGAACGCAGAGCCACGACAGCCGTACGCAATATAGGCGGAGAAAACCTTCCCGTTGTCGTTGCCGCACGCTTGGACGGCAATATGGATTTCAATCCGCAGTTTATGCCCGACTATGTATACGTGGGCCGTCAACTGCCCGAATCTCCCATCGAAGGCATACAATATATTATCGATGCCGACCTTTGGGAAGGACAAGCCAACACATGGCCTGCATTTAAAGGCGAACAGCTACCGTTTATCAGCGGATGCAGCGCATCACTGAAATTTCTGTTTATCACCTATATGGGATTGAACGACGAAGTGATTGCCGGACTGAAATACCACCCGGAGGTGGTACTTGTCGCACAAAGCAACCATCCCAACAGACTGGGTGAATACCGCGCTTTGGCGCACCAACTGATGAATGAAGGATTAAAGAATCCACTTGTCTTCTTCCAGCATTACGCTGAGACTGAAACTGAAAATCTGCAAATCAAATCGGCTGCTGATATGGGAGCACTCATCATCGACGGGCTCTGCGACGGAATTTTCCTTTTCAACCAAACCGGCAAGGAAGGCGGTAAGGCGATAGACGACAAGGCTGTAGACACCACAGCTTTCGGTATCCTGCAGGCAGGGCGCATCCGTACCAGCAAAACCGAATATATATCCTGTCCGGGGTGCGGCCGTACGCTCTACGACCTCGAAAGCACCATTGCCCGCATCAAGCAAGCTACATCACACCTGAAAGGACTCAAAATCGGAATCATGGGTTGCATAGTCAACGGTCCCGGTGAAATGGCCGATGCCGATTACGGATATGTAGGTGCAGGACGGGGTAAAATCAGCCTGTATAAGAAAAAGGAGTGCATCGAAAAGAATATCCCCGAAGAGGAAGCCGTAGAAAAGCTGATTGAACTTATCAGAAAGAACGGAGATTATACCGAGCGGTAAGTTTCTTATCCTCCATCAAAAAAACAGAGTCTCACAGCGTTTTCTTTTGCTCCGGATGCACAGGCAATGCTTACCGGATTCCGGAAAAGGAAAAACGCTGTGAGACTCTGTTTTTTGATGGTAATCCTAATATCTGAAACTCAAAAATACGCGGAAGGATTTTGACTTCATCTTCCACTTGTCACTTTCAATTGCATCCTCAAAGTCCGGAGCATCATAATCCATTCCTTCCTCATCAAAAGAAAGTCCGTTATAAGTAGCTTTCTTCGCCCAACGATGCTCTATACCGACCGAAATTGCTTTATAGGCAACAGAAGCACCAAACGCAAAATTGGAAACATATCCGTGTCCGAAGCTGTCATCAATAACCACCATAGAATAAGTAGGCACATAATGGAAATAGGCAGCCACTTTCAAATCACCTACCGGATTGACGGTAACAGATGGTCCCACGTGCATGGAAGCGTCTATCTGATGAATACCCAAATCGATATCTTCCTCGTAATAGTCGTCATAATCACTGCTGTAATCATTATAAGCACGTGTGTACGAACCAGTTTCCGCAAAGACATCCGGTTCGGAATACTTGGCATACGAAAGCTCAAACCATGTTGCATCAATACCGAATTTAATCATATTCAGCAACGGTTTCTTATGCAGGTAATACGTTTTTCCGAAAGTCAGGGAAACACCGAAATCGTTCTTCCATTCGGCCTCATCATCCAGTTTATCCGTCAAAGTCTGGCTGGTGATATAGCCGATATTAAAGTACTTGGCTCTCTTTTTCCATATTCTTTCATTTCTCGTCTCCTCTTCAGCTTTCTGTATCCTGTCAGAAAGATTACTAACCACCTGCAACAAAGAATCTTCTTTTTGGAAAGATTGAGCCTGAGAATCAGTTTCCTGAGCGATGACGCCTTGTCCTGTCAAAATAGCGGCTGACAGCACCAACCAAAATAGCTTTTTCATCATAACGTTGTCTGTGTTTCGCCTATGGTTCCTTCGTTCGGCATACTATAAACAGTGAGAAAGCGCAGGAACACCAAAGGAATATCCTTTAACGCTTATTTGTTTTATTTTTGCAAAAGTAAAGGTTTATACACATACGCACAACGAGCCAAAAACGCAATAGAAACTAAAAAACCGGAATAGCGAACTATTCCGGTTAAAATAAGGATTATGATGATGTTTTTTTATTTTTCCTTTTTACTCTCATCCGGTTTAACCGGCGGGACACTGAGCATTTCTTTATATTTTTCCGGAGCAGTCAATATCCCGACAGCCTCTTTCAGGTCCTTATCATCTTTCAACTGTTGGATAATACTTCCACGCTGATAGTAGTAACGTTTGATAATTTCCACTGCAATCATCTCCTTTATATCCTTTGAGAAGTGGTCGAGGTCACGCTCCAGGTTATGAGATAGCTTTTTCTCCAAAGCCTTGAATTCGTCGGACGCATCCGTCAGGTATCCTTCAAACTCCGCCATTTCTTTCAAGTTCTTCAAAATCTTCTCAGTCTGCTGGTCGTACTTGAAATCTGCTTTCTGTACCATCGCCTTAAAGTCGGCATAGTCGGCATCCGTTATCTTAAAATCTTTAGGAGCCGGAATCGTGGGGTGCTTCAAACAATACTCCGTAGCGTAATTAAATATCAAGTTGTCATTCACCAAGTAGAACAGGATATTAGGCAACTTATCCTGCTTGACGGTAATATCGGGAGTAACTCCGCCACCGTCACGTACCTCACGTCCGGCAGCAGTATGGAATACGGTAGTCAAGCTATCCGGAATACGTCCTACGCTGCCGTCCTCATTGCGGTGTTTGTAGTCGATAGCCTGCACGCAACGGCCGCTCGGAATATAGTATTTGGAAGTTGTCAGTTTCATTGTGCCTCCATAAGGCAGCGGACGGGTGGTCTGCACAAGTCCTTTTCCAAATGTACGGTTACCCACCACTACTGCACGGTCATAATCCTGCAATGCACCTGCCAGGATTTCCGATGCAGAAGCTGTAGCACTATTCACCAGCACAGCCAGCGGAATTTCCAAATCCAGCGGCTCACGCAACGTCTTGTACGTATTGCTTGCCTGTTTGGTCTTTCCTTTCGTTGTCACCAGTGTTTTACCGCGCGGCAGGAAGAAGTTGGCTATTTCCACGGCTTCGTCCAGCAAACCGCCGCCGTTATTACGCAGGTCGATAACCAAAGAAGTTATTCCCTGCTTTTTCAAATCAAGAAATGCCTGCTTGAACTCTTTGGAAGGATTACCGGAGAAAGTGCTCAGGTTGATATAACCGATGTTGTTATCCAACATTGCATAATAAGGAATGAAAGGTAACTGGATAGAACGGCGTACTATATCGAACTCCAACGGCTGTTCCGTTCCGGGACGTTGCACCTTCAGTTTGAAGCTCGTGCCTACCTGCCCGCGGAGCATCTCGCTAACTTCCTGATTATTCTTTCCTGCAAGGTCCTTGCCGTCGATTTCCATAAGAATATCGCCTGCCTTCAGGCCTACGGTAGCTGCCGGCATATGTTCGTAAGGTTCGGCTATCATGGAACGCTTCAGTTTGGTATTCCAGGTTATGATAGAGCCGATACCGCCATACGTATTCTTCAACATCTGTTCCAGTTCGCTTTGGTCGTCTTCCGGAAAATATTGCGTATAGGGGTCAAGTGAATACAGCATGGATTCGATGCCGGTACGGATAGTCTTGTTCGGGTCTATCGTATCCACATAAAACATATCCAATTCCTTTACTATAGAATTGAATATATCCAAATTCTTTGCCACCTGAAAACTACGATTGTCTCCACTCTTAAACCCGAAAAAGAAACTTGTACCTACTGCTACCAATAGGACAGCTATCCAACGTATCTTTAAATATTTCATATATTCTAATTTATCATTATTATATCTTCCTTTATCTTCTCCCACTTTGAATCCGGCAGTTCCGTTCCAATCACCTGTATTACCTCACCCGACAGGATAGCACCTATTTTTCCGCACTTTTCCAAAGAATATCCGCAAGTCAGTCCATATAGAAAACCTGCCGCAAAAAAATCTCCGGCACCGGTAGTATCAACCACTTTCGCCACCGGCACAGCCTCAACACGTACTTCTTCCGTTCCCTTACGAATCAGCGAGCCGCGCGCTCCCACCTTTACAATGGCAATGCTACACATTTTAGCGATAATATCCAACGCTTCCTCAGGTTCTTTACCGGTAAACGCCTTCGCCTCTTCCTCATTGGCAAAAACAATATCCACATATTTATTTACCAGCAAAGAGAAGAACTCATGGTCGCCCGCCACGATGTTATAACTTGCCATATCCAGACAAACCTGCAAACCGGCTTCTTTGGCCAACTCAATAGCCCGGAGAATCATATCGTGCTCCTGTACCAGATAACCCTCTATAAACAGATAAGTATATCCCTTAAACATCTCCAGCGACAGTTCTTCCGCTTTCAACGTAGACGCTGCTCCCAAATATGTGCCGAACGTGCGCTCTCCGTCCGGAGATATAAAAGTAGACGCCACTCCCGAAGGCAATGTATCTGAAACTAATAAATCAGCTTCCGTTCCATGCTTCAGCAGACTTTCCCGAAAAAAGTTACCATAAGAATCATTATTTATCTTTCCGATGAACCCGGTTCCCGCTCCAAGCTGCGCCATGCCACGGATTGCATTTCCGGCAGAGCCACCGGTAGCCAAATGAGTTTTCATACGGCTAAATTCCTCATTGATTTTCAGTAACTTATCTTCATCTATAAGCGTCATACTGCCCTTGGGCAAGTCCATTTTAGTTAAGATTTCATCACTGTCAAGGGTTGCTAACACATCGACCAATGCGTTTCCCAATCCAATTATTTTATCCATTTCTGATATTTTTTTTGCAAAGATATTGCATATTTCAAAATATCCTATTACTTTTGCAG
>ENA-UAOI01000553-UAOI01000553.1-human-gut-metagenome-genome-assembly--contig:-NODE-553-length-14139-cov-5.534294_pt1 | contig 14139 bp, 10 predicted proteins | sample MGYA00243471_ERZ654561 | MGnify/ENA primary metagenome ERZ654561 (study PRJEB26926, sample SAMN06164393) | human gut metagenome | biome: ENVO:00009003; feature: ENVO:2100002; material: ENVO:00002003... | reverse complement strand
ATTTTTTAGATTTCGAATTAAAATAAGGAGAAATTTCTTCCCGGAACTGCTTGGGAGCAACCATCTCCGCTTTCGACCAAGCCTTACTTGCCTCCAAGGCTTTATAAGTTTCTTCATCGTGAGCGAAATTCACATATTTGATGGGTCGGTAATCGATATTGGACAAATACTGTAACTCTTTAAATATCGAGTGATTACGGGCTGCTATCTCCGCTAATTCGGGTAAGGAAAAAGCCGTACGTCCCCCGCCGATATTGCGCCAGGAAGAACCTCTATCCGCATTTACCAGAACAGGATTCATACCGGCCTCTGCCATGTAACGGAACAATGAACTCCCGGCCATACCTCCACCGGCAATAAGGGCTCCTACTTCAATTTTCTTAAACCCATCCCGGTTGGCAACCCTATAGACATCACCTTTCTTAGCCGGATGCAATTCTCCCAGACTGAGCTGATTGGAAAGGGGAGCCCGGGGAGTCGCATCTCCCGTCAGCTCAATTCCCCTACTCCTCAATGCCTGACGCAAACGGGGAATACAGCGTTTCCCCCGGCAAGGTCCCATGCCCAAATGCGTCGTATGCTTAATTTCATCTATAGAAATAAAGGAACGATCTCCTATCACCTGCAACACTTCCTCCAATTTCACATCATCGCAATGACAAATATACGTCTCTCCCTTTTCGTCCCGGAGCAACGGTTTTAGATCCAAAGGTTCCGGATAATTAGATTTTACGATAAATCCTCTTACCAAGGTCAGCTCTTCCCCGTGTATCGTCAAAGCTCTTACACGGGCTACATTGGTTTTATTCGGCTTCCGTAATATTTTTTCCAATACGCCCTCTCCCAGTTTCTCTCCGTTGTTATTGACCAAGTATACTTCCTGTCCTTCCTGCGCTTCATATTCTATAGGCAAAAACAGCATATCTTTTTTGATGTGATAACCAAAAATAGCCAGACCCGGGCATTGGTAAACACATTCCATACAACCGATACATTTATCATAATGCACCGTCGGTACGGCAGAGGTAGAAGACTTTGTGATTGCTCCGTGAGGACAGGCAAAAGAACAGGGATTACAAGCAAATCCATATAAACAGTCGGCTTGTACAAAGCCCCGGGCCAACATCCGTTCCGGATCGGGCAAATTCGGCTCATCTAAAATTTTCTCCGGATGTTGTTGAGAATCGATATATTCTTTGGACAATAAAAGATAATCATCATAATTTATATTTACTCCCAGTTCCATCATAATTTGCATAGCGGTATGCCTTCCTTTCAACACGGCGCTCGTCCCTTCCCCGATACGGATAGCATCCCCCGCTGCAAAACATTTTCCTCCAAATACTTCTTTTCCTTTCGTAAGCAATTGGTTATCCGGTATAAGTCCCGTACATATATTAATGACATCTATCCCTTCAATAATTTTTTCAGTCCCCGGCACCGGTTTAAAATTCTCACAACGGGCAATCACGGCTCCTACAATGCCATCGCAGGTTTTATTGGGAATAGCTTTCAGCAAAACATAAGACGTCATCACCGGAATAGCCAAACGACGCACCCGGTTTGCTTGCACCGGGAAACCGCCTTCCCGGGGCATTGCTTCAATGATAGCTTTCACCTTGGCGCCTGCCTGCATCAGCTGGTAAGAAGTCAGGTAACCTATATTCCCAGCCCCCACAGTCAGCACATTTTTCCCCAGCAATGTCATCTCATTATTCATCATTTTTTGTACCACGGCCGCTGTATAAACTCCCGGCAAATCGTCATTTTCAAAAGCCGGCATAAAAGGTACAGCCCCGGTAGCCACTACCAGATAATCGGCATCGACAAAGAATACCTCTTCTGTAGAAATATTCTTTACGGCAACCCTCTTCCCTTCCAGTAAATCCCATACCACGCAATTCAGATAAATCCCGTCTGCATTTTCTCCGGCCAATGTTTTAGCAATGTCAAATCCCCGCATTCCTCCAAACCGCTTCTCTTTCTCAAAGAAAAAGAATTGATGGGTTTGCATCGTAAATTGACCGCCAATTTTATCGTTGCTGTCGATCACAATATTATCTACGCCATGCTTATTGAATTCTTCCCGAACGGCTAAACCTGCCGGACCCGCTCCGATGATCACCACCCTCGTCCGCAAGATCTGTTTCTTTTCCGGAACGACACTGGATTTTTCCTTCGGCATACACTTCTCTGAAATCTCCTCCACTTCTTTTATGCCATCCACTTTGGTGATACATATACGCCGGATTTTCCCGTCTACCAACATCTCACAGGCACCGCATTTTCCGATGCCACATTCCAGCGACCGTTCCCGTCCGTCCAAACTGTGGCTGTGTACAGGATAACCTGCCCGATGCAAAGCTGCAGCAATGGTATACCCACTCTCCGCTTCAATTTTTTTCCCGTTATATAAAAAAACGACTTTATCCCTGACCGGGACATCCAATATAGGGTGATTTTCAATTTTAGACATGGTTTCTCAATGATTTTGATTATTTAGCAGGGTAAACCTAATCTAAAAAAATAAAAAAAAAGCTGACTTTCGTCAACTTTTCTATCCGATTTAAAACATCCGACCCGAAAATTTCTGTTACAAGCTTTTTCCCTATAGTCCACCCTTGAAAAATAAAACCCGAAAGTCAGGAAACCTTCTTTGCAATTTCTGTTATTTCCGAAGGCTCCTCTTCACATTTCTCAAACACGAAATAACCTTCTATCCCTTGTTCATCCATACTTATTCCTTTGATAGTTACCTTGTCTACCAATATGCCAAACCAGTTATCCAATTTATATTCAATCTTATGTTCAGAGTAGATCACATCGAATTCACGGGCTTGTATACGGACTTTAAGTCCCTCTATTTCTCCGCTTAAAAATTCCTGAATCATAGAAGTACCATCTCCTTCGGTTTTATCTGTAAAAATAATTCTGCCGGAAAGTTTATTCTTCTCTTGTTGCAATACAACTTCTCCTTCTGCCACTCCATATCCATAATTTTCCCGATATTTCCACTTTCCCGTAAGCTTCATTCTAAATCCCATTATATTGCAATTACAATTCCTGCTCCTTTTCCTCCAAACGCTTTGCTTCCTCCCAATAAGCTTCCATTTCCTCCAATTCCATCTCATTTAACTTTTTCCCTGCAACACCAGCTTTTTCCTCCACATAAGCAAAACGATTGATAAATTTATGATTTGTCTTCTCTAAGGCATTTTCCGGATTGATACCATACAAGCGGGCCGCATTGATCACGGCAAACAAAAAATCGCCCAATTCCGTTTCCATTTTTTCGGTATCACCTTTTCGCAGTTCTGCTTCAAATTCCCCCAATTCCTCTTTCACCTTCTCCCATACATCCTCCTTTTTTTTCCAGTCAAACCCGGCTCCCCTCACTTTATCCTGAATGCGATAGGCTTTCACCAAAGCCGGCAAAGAAACCGGCACACCTTCCAATACCTTGTGTTTCCGACCTTTCTCTTTTAACTTCAGTTGTTCCCAATTCTGCAAAACATCTTTTTCATCCTTCACCCGTACATCTCCATAAATATGCGGATGGCGGTAGCGCAATTTCTCACAAATACCCCTCAAGACGTCCGCCATATCGAAATCTCCCTGTTCTTCTGCCAGGCTGGCATAAAATACCATATGCATCATCAAATCTCCCAGCTCTTTCTTCACTTCCGGCAAATCTTTCTCCAGAATAGCATCTCCCAATTCATACACTTCTTCAATGGTGAGGCTTCTCAAAGATTCGAATGTCTGTTTCTTATCCCAGGGACATTGTTTCCTCAAGGTTTCTATAACTTCCAAAAGTTCGGCAAAAGCTTCTTTTTTCTCCTTCAAATGATTCATATATTTCTAACTTTTTCAATGGACAACGGAAACAAAACGCCATGCTACATGTTCTGATTATTTTCAGCCCTATAACACACATAAAATTCCCTTTCTCTCAACATTCTCCAAAAATTGACGTTTAAGCAAAAAGGATTAAAAACTTTAGTCCCCCAATGAACTAACCTTAATCGTTTTTTATTAATTTGCACCTGCAAAAATAAAGGTTTTATTTGAAGTTTCATGATAGAGAAAAGAATAAGTATCGGAAATATAGATCCCATTGATTTCTATGGCGTTAATAATACTAAATTCAATCTGCTAAAAGACTATTTTCCTAAACTAAAGATCACGGCCCGGGGAGATGAAATTATTATACAAGGAGAAGAAAATGATATTGAAATCCTCTACTCTAAAATTACAGCCTTACTGGAACATTACCACCGTTATAATATGCTCACTGTAGCCAATTTAAAACGGATTCTAATAGAAGACAATGCTATCGAAAATCCGGAAGATATGGAATCTGTGATTCTTTTCGGAAATTCCGGGAAAGCCATACGGGCCCGTACACCCAACCAACGTAAATTGGTCGAATTGGCCCGTACCAACGACCTGCTTTTTGCAACTGGTCCGGCAGGCTCCGGCAAAACGTACACCGCCATTGCACTCGCAGTAAAAGCTCTCCGCAACCGGGAAGTCCGCCGAATTATCCTCAGTCGCCCCGCCGTAGAAGCCGGCGAAAGTTTGGGCTTTCTTCCGGGGGATATGAAAGAGAAAGTAGATCCTTACCTACAGCCCTTATACGATGCGCTGTCGGATATGATTCCACCTAAAAAACTGGAAGATTATCTCGAAACCGATGTCATACAGATCGCACCCCTGGCTTATATGCGCGGCAGAACGCTGAACGATGCATTCGTCATATTGGACGAAGCCCAAAACACCACCCGCAACCAGTTGAAAATGTTTCTCACCCGGATGGGCGTAAGTGCTAAATTTGTGGTTACCGGGGACATGAGCCAGATTGATTTACCCAAACGAACCGAATCGGGCTTAATACACGCTTTCAAAATCCTTCACAGCATCAAAGGTATTGCTTTTGTTGAATTCGATTCCGGGGATATCATCCGTCACCGCCTCGTAAAAGACATCGTCAAGGCTTACGAAGAAAAAGAGGGGAAAAAAGGGGAAAATCACCACGAAAAACAAGAGGACCGATAAACAACAGAAGTTTTTTATTACTTTTGCCTCACTCATATAAATGAACATTAATTGCAAAATAAGCATGGAAGCTATTGTAAAAACCGATTTCCATTTTCCAAAGCAGAAAAGTGTCTACAAAGGGAAAGTACGCGACGTGTACAACATCAACGACGAATACTTGGTAATGCTGGTATCCGACCGGATTTCAGCGTTCGATGTGGTTCTTCCGAAGGGAATTCCCTATAAAGGACAAGTCTTAAATCAAATTGCTTCGAAATTTCTGGATGCCACTGCTGACATCGTTCCCAATTGGAAAATCGCTACGCCCGATCCTATGGTTACTGTCGGCCATATGTGCCAGCCTTTTAAAGTAGAAATGGTCATTCGGGGCTATCTTACAGGCAGCTCCTGGCGGGCTTATCAAGCCGGCGAACGGATGCTTTGCGGTAATCCGTTGGCAGAAGGGATGAAAGAAAACCAAAAGTTCCCTAGTCCGATCATTACTCCTACGACAAAAGCAGACGAAGGACATGACGAAAATATTTCCAAAGAAGAGATCATCGCCCAAGGATTAGTGAGCCGCGAAGATTACGAATTACTGGAAAAATATACGTTCGCCTTATTCCAAAGAGGCAGCGAAATGGCAGCTGAAAAAGGTCTTATCCTGGTGGATACGAAATACGAATTCGGAAAAAAAGACGGGAAAATCTACCTGATCGACGAAATACATACCCCGGATTCCTCCCGTTATTTCTATGCCCAAGGTTACGAGGAACGTTTCCAAAAAGGAGAAAAACAAAAACAACTTTCGAAAGAATTCGTACGGGAATGGTTGATGGAAAACGGTTTCCAAGGACAATCCGGACAACAAATTCCGGAAATGACACCAGCCATCATCAACGGTATTACAGAACGCTATATCGAGTTGTACGAAAATATTACCGGACAAAAATTCGTAAAAGACGAAAGTACGGACGTATTAAAACGGATCGAAAATAACGTAAACGCTTGCTTGAAGACGTTACTGTAGTTATTCCAACTAAAGAAAGAAACCGGATTTTGAGATTCTTACAAAATTCTTATTAATGGAAATCGTGATAAAAGACCTTTATTACGATTTTCTTTTTGCCTCTACCCAAATTTTGTATAAACGAACAACTTGTCAAAGTCAAGGAGTAAGCTCTCAATGGACTTTTCCCCCTTCTACCATTTCATTCAAAGTTCTGTACTTTAACTCATAGCCTGATCTCATCATCCGCATGGGCAGTACATGGGCAGAACTAGTTAATACCCCTTCGGCTTCTCCCATCACCATCCACAGCAACCAACGCGGAACAGAAAAAGTGACAAAAGGAGGGCGGCCTATCGAAAGGGTGTGCACAAACTGTCGGTAATTCACCGCATTCGGAATGACCATATTGTAGATTCCCCTTATTTCTCCGTGTCTCAGACTATAAAGCATAAATCTTGCGACGTCTTCTACGTGTATAAGGGGAAATTCCTGCCGTCCGTTCCCCAAGACGACAGCGATACGCGATTTCACCAAAGGCATTAACTTGCGCACAACACCTCCGTCTCTGCCGATTACAATTCCGAATCTTAGGACGACTTGACGGATCTGATACAAAGTATTCAATTCTTTTTCCCAAGCTTTTACCACAGCAGCCAGAAAATTATCCCCCAAATCAACCGATTCTTCGTCACAAAATACGTCGGGTTTATAAATTCCCACAGCCGAAGCATTAATCCACAAAAAAGGCTTCTTCTCCGAGGCATTGACGGCTTTTACCAGATTCCGGGTAATTACCCGGCGGGATTCCACGATTTCAATCATTTTCTCATTGGTCCAGCGTCCCATCAAATTTTCACCAGCCAGATTCACAATCACATCGGCTCCTTCCGTAGCTTCCTGTAATGTCTTTCCTCCGGGCAATAAAACCTCCCTTGGCACCGTATAAATCCGATGCCCTTCTCCTTCGAACACGCTCTTCACATGCTGGCCGATAAATCCTCCCAAGCCGGTAACCAATACATTCATAAGCTTTAAAGTTTGTAAAGCTTATTAACGACGATAGAAAAGAAAAGTTTCGGAATAAGAAAAAATGTAGAAGCGATTAATTCACAATAAATCCTGTAAAATCTTTGTGCAGAAACGTACGTAACTCTTCCGGACTGACTCTGACCTTATAACTCCCATCTTTTACAAAAGTAATATTTCCGGTTTCCTCGCTGACAACTACGATAAGAGCATCACTGACAGCACTCAATCCCAAGGCGGCCCGGTGCCGCAAGCCCATACTACCGGGCAGATCCGTCTTATCCGATACCGGCAAGATACAACGGGCAGCCAATATCTTATTTTCAGCAATGATGACAGCCCCATCGTGTAAAGGGGTATTTTTGAAAAATATATTCTCTATCAGATCAGCCGTTACTTTAGCCCTTAAAATCACTCCCGTCTGAGCATAATTAAACAATTCGGTATTTTGGGCAAATACAATTAAAGCTCCGGTCTTTGTCATGGAAAAATATTCACACGATTGGACAATGGCCTCCGAAACATCCTCCTTAATGGCAGGTTTAGCGAACAAACTTTCCAGATTAAAGATATTCTGCAAATTATATTTACTTCCAATCAACAGCAAAAAACGCCTCACTTCCTGCTGGAATACAATCAATAAAGCAATAACTCCCATCCCGATAAACTGACCCAGAATGGAAGAAATTAACTCCATATTAAAAGCCCTCACCAACAGCCAAGCCAGATAAAAAATAAATATACCTGCAAAAATATTAATTGCAGCTGTACCTTTTACCAAGCGATAAATCTGATAAAAGATAAAAGCTACAATTAAGATATCCAGGACATCGAATATACCGAACTTGATAAACAGAGGTATCATTTACAGGTTTCTTTAAATAATATACAAAACTAAATAAAATATACCAATCTACCAATAAGAACCGCGGAATGTAAAGAAGGGATTATTTTCTTCTTGCATCAAATTGTCTGTTGAATATCTGCCGTTGTTTCTTTTTATGCCGCTCGTTCATACTCAAAATAACAATCAATACAGCTATTAACACCAACAATAAACCGACAAAATTTTTAATTCCTAATTCCTCTTGAAAAGCAAAAACACCGATAATGATAGCTGTAATCGGTTCCAGGGTGCCCAGTACAGAAGTCGCTACCGATCCGATACGCTCCACAGCCGCCACCAAAAGCCGGGCAGAGATAACCGTACTCAAAATGCCCAGCATCGACATATCGAATAAAAAATGAGGCGTAAAATTCAATACCAAATTTCTCCTCAAGCCAGCTGTCAATAAATAAAACAAAGCTGTAAAAGCCAACACATAAAAAGTCAGTGCATCCGCATTCAAAGCTTTCAAATGAGGCCGGTTAAGGGCCACAATATAAGTACCGTAAGTAAAAGTCGTCAGTAAAGCGAATATCAAACCGGCCCATTTTATTTCGCCATCGCTCCAGGACATAAAATATACCCCTAAAATAGCCAGAACAATGGCTCCTTTCACTCGTATAGACAAATGCTGTTTGTAAAACAAAGACATAAAGACAGCGACAACTACCGGATAAAGATAATGAATGGAGGTAGCAATACCCGTAGGCATATAGCGATAGGACAGGAACAAAAAGTAAGCTGTTATCCCATACCCGCCGACGCCTGCCCACAATAATTCAATCAAAGTCTCGCGGTTTATTTTCAGTGAAATATTCCGGAAGGCCAGGTAAACTCCGTAAACAAGAGCCGCAATTACATAACGGTATACCAATATCGTATCGTTATTTACCCCCTCCCGCATAGCTGTGTTGGCAAATAAGGGAATCATTCCGAACGTCCCGGCCGAAATGCAAGCATAAATTATTCCTTTTATTTTCTCCATGCCCCGATTTTTAACCCCGCAAAATTAAAGAATTCATCCCGGTAAATGCCCTGCCTTCTAAAATATATTTTCTTTTCCGGAAAAGTTTTTAGGTTCCATTTGTTTTTTTCAACGAAAAAAAATAAAAAGAGGTTTTTAAAATCATTACCTTTGCGACTGTTAACTAAATGAAAAGTTATGCGATATTGGATTACAATTTTTATCTTGATAGCAGTATATCTGACAACTTATGCTCAAAATGAAGCGAAAACCTTATTGGACAAGTCGACTGCTAAAATCAAAGCATTACCGGCTGTTGAAATTGATTTTACCTTAACGATGGAAAATAAAGCCGAAGATATTCAGGAAGTGCACGAAGGGAAAGCCTGGATGAAAGGTAATCTATACAAACTCCATGTCATGGACGTGGAGAATTATTACGATGGAAAAAACATCTATACCTATATGCCTGAAGTAAAGGAAGTGAATCTTAAAAATCCTTCGGATGAGGAAGAAGAGATGTTAAGCCCGACAAAAATATTCGATATTCACAACACCGGATTTACACAAAAACTAGTTTCCCAAGAAAAGGGAATTGCCTATATAGAGCTTTATCCGCTTGATGAAGATAAAAATTTCACCAAAATCGGTATACAGGTGAAAACTGCCGATTCGTCTATCGAAGAAGTGAAATCTTTCGGAAAAGACGGCAACAATTTAATTATCAAAATAAAGAATATCAAACAACCTACCCCTGTTCCTGCCGATTCCTTTTTCAAATTCGACACTGCCGCCCACCCAGAGGTAGAAGTAATCGATATGCGGTAAGGAACCGTACTTTCTGCCAAAAGCTTACATCCAATCAGCAAGCCTGTCCGTTTTCGACAGGCAAGTGCTGGTTCGGTTCAAACCCAACCAAACAGGGATCCTTATCCCCTTCCTCCTCCTCCATTCAAACTATCTATACCCTTTAAACGTTAAACCGGAAATGCATAATATCTCCGTCCAGTACAACATAATCTTTTCCTTCCACCGACATTTTTCCGGCTTCTTTGCATTTTGCCTCGGATCCCAAAGTGACATAATCCTCGTATTTAATAACCTCTGCCCGGATAAACCCCTTTTCAAAGTCGGTATGGATAATCCCGGCAGTCTGAGGGGCTTTCATTCCTTTACGGAAAGTCCAGGCCCGCACTTCCTTAGCCCCGGCAGTGAAAAAAGTCTGCAAATTCAGCAAACGGTAAGCAGTGCGGATTAATTTATTCACGCCCGCTTCTTTCAGCCCCAGATCTTCCAGAAACATTTGTTTTTCCTCATAAGTATCCAGTTCTGCAATATCTGATTCGATTCCCGCACCGATAACCAGCACTTCGGCTTTTTCGTTCTTTACCGCTTCCCGTACAGCCTCCACATACTTATTCCCATTCACCACCGAAGCCTCATCTACATTACATACATACAATACAGGCTTATTGGTCAGCAATTGTAAATCCCGGGCCACCTCCTGCTGCAATTCGTTCAGTTCTACCGTCCGGGCTGAAAATCCTTTTTCCAAAGCAGCCTTGTAGAGATGAAGTACTTCTACCAATCGTTTGGCCGTTGCATCCCCTCCCGTCATTGCTCGTTTTTCTTCTTTCTGAAGACGGTTTTCCACCGTTTCCAAATCCTTCAACTGCAATTCGGTATCGATGATCTCTTTATCCCGTACCGGATCGACACGCCCATCTACGTGCACAATATTATCGTCATCAAAACAGCGCAACACATGGATAATCGCATCTGTTTCCCGTATATTGGACAAAAATTTATTGCCCAAGCCTTCTCCTTTACTAGCTCCTTTCACTAAACCGGCAATATCGACAATTTCAACCACTGCAGGCACGACACTCGCAGGTTTGTCGATTTCGACCAAACGGTTCAGCCGTTCGTCCGGCACCGTAATTACTCCTACATTTGGTTCTATCGTGCAAAAAGGAAAATTCGCCGATTGCGCCTTTGCATTGCTCAAACAATTAAATAAGGTCGACTTCCCGACATTCGGAAGCCCGACAATTCCACATTGTAATCCCATGAATTTTAGTTAAAGTTAAAAGCCAGAAGCTTAAAATTATCAGCCCACAAAGGTAATACTATAAAAGCAAAAACCCAAACCCCTTTCGAAATCCTTTTTTGTTTTCTCCTCAGCCGGTTGCCAACTTTTAACTTCTTTTATCCGCCCCCTTATACCTTTTATTCCGCGGCACTGGTATTCAACAGTATAAATACGAAAATAAGTCCGGATAAACACCGGAGACGAGAAAGGGGGTATTCCTGGAGCAAATTCTTACCGTACCGTGATATGGAAACATCCTTGCTTATATTCATAGCGGACATAACAACGCTTTTCATTCCGCAAGTCCCGTAAAACTTCGGCCAATACGGACTTCAATTTATCGGTTTCGGTTTCCCGAAAAGCAGACTTTTTAAAACGGGCATAAGCAATATCGAAAGTCGTACCGAACAAATGAGCTGAATTAGCGCTGGCATTCAAATTGCGCCGCCGCAATTTTTTTAGAGACTCGTTTGTACGCAATACGCTGGTGACAATAATGGAATACGAAGGCAGTCCTTTACTGGAAAGAGAATCCTTAAAATTAGCAGCAATGGTCCGTAAAAGAGTTGCAGCCCGCGGTACCAGATAAGGCTGGGAATGAGTCAGGGGATCGACAGCATACAAACGGCAAGATTTAATCTCCTCCACTTTCCCGGGTCGACGTTTCAACACTTCTGCTGCACTTACCGGTTCGATTCCCCATTGGCGGGCAGCTTTGAGATGCCGGTCGTTGAGGTCATTAAACGTACGGGAATAATTGCGGAAATAGACAAAACGCCCCGCTTTTTGACGCCCTTCACATCCCGCCGAAAACAGAAGAATAAAAACCAGAAATAATTTTAAATATTGCATCCCGCTCATTTTGGGGAACAAAGATAACCAAAATTGAAAACTTTTTTAAAAGAAATAGTTAAATTGACTTTGCTTCTCTCCTTTACAGCAGGAGTAATGCACCAGAAATAAACAGAACTTCCGGTTTCTGATCATTTTTTACCAAAAACCGGAAGTTCATTTCCCAGCATACCGCCTCCTGAATATTCATCAGGCATAACATTCTATTCTCCTCTCTCCTTCCCCTTTCAAATCATTTCAATAGCTGAATAGTCAAACTTTCGGACCATTTAAACTTTTGAACTTTTTCAATCCTTCTTTCAGATAGTTATAGAAAGCATCCCGGTTCAGATCATATCCTCTGGCAGGCATCAGCATATATTTTTCCAAATCTTCTCCTTCTGCCCGGCTATCCAACAAGATGTAATTCGGCTGGGCATTGGAATGAAAATATTTTATTTGAAAATCTGCATTTTTCTTTCCTAACGTTTTCTTTTGTTTTCCGTCGTAATCCGAAATGTACCATTCGTTTTCCGGTAAAGTCTTTTTATCATCCACATACAAAGCTACCACTACATAATCGTGCTTCAACATATCCAGAATGCGGGGATCCGACCAGACAGACTGTTCCATTTCCCGGCAATTCACGCAACCGTGACCGGTAAAATCAATAAACAAAGGTTTATTCTGAGCCCGTGCACACTTCAGTGCTTGCTGGAAATCATAATACCCTTCCAATCCGTGCGGCAAATGCAAAAAATCAGCATATTTGGGTTCTTCGCAGGCCTCCGACTGCACGGTTCTGTTCCGATCTCCGGCAGACAGCCCGCTTTTTATAATTTCTTTTGTATTGTCCCTGACTATCCGGTTGACATCGAAATCTATCGTCTCCTGAGGAGGCAGATAACCAGCCAATGCTTTTAACGGAGCACCGAACATCCCGGGAATAAGATAAACGACAAAAGCGAAGGTAACAATAATAAAAGCGAGACGGGGAACCCCGATATACGACAGATCGCTATCATTTTTAAATTTCAGCTTACCCATCAAATACAATCCCTGCAAAGTAAATACAGCCACCCAAATAGCAATATATACTTCCCGGTCCAGTAATCCCCAATGATAAGTCTGATCAGCCACCATCAAAAATTTCAGCCCCAAGGCCACTTCAATAAATCCCAATACCACTTTCACAGCATTCAGCCATCCTCCCGATTTGGGTAAATTACTCAATTTAGAAGGGAAAAAAGCAAAGAATCCAAACGGCAAGGCTACAGCGAAGGAAAATCCAAGCATTCCGATAATAGGCCGTAATACGGACCCCCGGGCTGCTTCTACCAAAACCGTTCCGACAATGGGAGCCGTACAGGAAAAAGAAACCAATACCAAAGTAAAAGCCATAAAAAATGCTCCTATATATCCTCCTTTATCCGCTTGCTTATCGGACTTGTTGACAAGCCAGGAAGGAAGCACAATCTCGAATGCTCCGAAAAAGGAAGCAGCGAAAATCATAAAAACAATAAAAAAGAACAGATTAGGCACCCAGTTTGTACTCAGCCAATTAATAAAATCAGGTCCTAAGAATATCGAAACGACCACTCCCAATATTGTATAAATAGCAATGATCGAAAAAGAGAAAAACAAAGCTTTCACTTTCGCTTTCGCTTTATTTGCATCCCCATGCATAAAGAAAGAAACCGTCATCGGAATCATGGGAAATACACAAGGCATAACGACAGCAGCTAAACCAGCTATAAATGCCAACCAGAAAAATGTCCACAGAGATTCATCCTTACTGCTCTCCCCAGGCATTGTTTGAATTTGCTCTGTCGCCGTTTTCTCATTGACATTCTGTTGTTGTCCGCCAAGGGGTATATCAAAATCCGTATCAAACAAGATACACTGCCCGTTCTGGCATACCTGGTATTCCAGGGTTCCTTTTACAACAGCTAAAGCAGGGTCTGTTACTTTCACCTTCTGCCGAATGATATATTCGCTTTCAAAATACCATACATCTACTCCGAACAATTCGTCAAAATGTTTCTGGGGTTCATTTTCGACAGCTTTCCCGATAAATTCAACCCCTTTTCCTTCCTCATTCAACGTCAAAGTAGTGGCCAAAGGTCCTCCTTCCGGCGTAAACATGGAATACACTTTCCATCCCGGTTCTAAAATTGCTTTCATTGTCAGCTCGTATTCCCCTTTCCCTAAATCCGTCCGGGAAAAAGTCCATGTGGCCGGATTCTCTACCTGAGCACTCAAGGACATCACAGCTAAAACTGTCTCTT
>ENA-UAOI01000507-UAOI01000507.1-human-gut-metagenome-genome-assembly--contig:-NODE-507-length-14753-cov-5.738672_pt1 | contig 14753 bp, 10 predicted proteins | sample MGYA00243471_ERZ654561 | MGnify/ENA primary metagenome ERZ654561 (study PRJEB26926, sample SAMN06164393) | human gut metagenome | biome: ENVO:00009003; feature: ENVO:2100002; material: ENVO:00002003... | reverse complement strand
AATGATACAGATTATACTTTTTATATTAAAGGGATTAAAGATTTATCTCTTATCTCTTTATTGAAAAGAGTTATATACAAAGCGGCATATTGTATTAATTGCGAATCATGCGAGGTTGAATGCCCAACAGGGGCGTTGTCCGTTTTTCCAAAAGTAAATATTGATTTAACGAAGTGCATCCATTGCCACAAATGTTTGAACTTTCACGACAAAGGATGTATCGTTGCTAATTCTATAAGTATGACAACAGAAACAAATATAAAAGCGAAAGCAGGAATTGATAGATACAACACCTTTGGACTCCACGAAGAATGGATGAGCGAGTTTCTATTAAATCCTACTGAGTTCTGGGACTATAATGGACTTGGACCAAAACAAGTTCCGAGTTTTAAAAACTGGCTCAAAGAAGCTGAAATAATAGACACTAAATTAAATCTCACTGAGATTGGGAAAGTTTTATCTGAAATATATGTTGATGACCCCAACTTGGTTTGGTCTGTGGTTCTTACTAATCTTGCTAAAAACTCATTCATTGTGAATTGGTTCTTAACTCATATTGTGCCCGGACAAATTTTCGATAAAAATTCTATTTCAGAAAACATTTCGGAAGAATATCCAGTTTACGGAAAGCGAACAGTTGACAATGCAGTCTCGGCGTTATTCCAATTATTTAAGTATTGTCCTACGGACAGTGCTTTTGCTATAGCTGAAGAAATTGAAGGTAAGCAATATCGACGTAAATCTTTTGAAGATTTATCCGATGCCGCTTTAGCTTATTCTTTGTATCGATATGCTGAAAATGTTGGATATAAATCTTTTCGCGTTTCTGATTTAAAAGATTCAAAATCAGAACTTGGTCCATTCGTTGAATTTGGAATTTCGCTTTCTGGATTAGAGAAAATATTACGAACCCTGAACTCAGCTAACAACCGTTTACTTGTCGCAGAGTTGAATATGGGGCTTGACCATATTACCTTGCGAGAAGATGTGAATCCAATCTCTATTCTTAAAACTTTGATTTAATTATGGCTACTAAGTATTCTGATATCGTTGATTTGCGCTCGGGGCGTAGCACATATTACCTCGAAGAAGAGAAAGCTGGGGATTGGAGTGTATTCATTGTAAACGACCAATTCAATGATATACTGCGTACTGTAGTCCGCTCTGTAATGAACAATGACCTCGATGCGCATAAGTCTTTTTGGATAGAAGGAACATATGGTACGGGAAAAACTCATGCCGGAGCGGTGCTAAAGCATCTACTTTGTGACGATGTTAGTGCTATTGAAGAATGGTTGCGTGAGGAATACAAATTACCGAAATTTGAGGGCTTGTGCCAGTCTGTTTTCGATCTCCGTAAAAAGAAACGGCTGTTTCCCGTTACCTTGTATGGAGCAAGTTCAATTGCCCATCCTGATGACCTCTCCCTACAACTTCAACAAAAGATACAAGAGGCTTTAATCAAAGCCGGACTTACAGACCTTGAAGTAAAGACCGACTATGATACCTATATCAAGCACATTGATGAAAATCAGCAGTTTTGGGAAATGCTTATAGAACAATCCCCAAAACTTTCAGCGGTTACTCCCAATGTGGATAAGTTGCGTAAAGAACTTTCCGACCTTGAACCAAAAACATTGCGTGTGGTGCAAGATGCTTTGCGCGATGCCGGCTTTCATATCCGTATGGAAAATGCCAATATCACACAATGGTTTTTTGAAGTTCAAGAGAAACTGAAAGAGAAAACCGAATATGACGGACTACTGATTATTTGGGACGAGTTTACAACCCTGCTCACTCTTGATATAGGTCTTAATATCTTGGTTCAGTTACAAGAGCTGACTGAACGTGCTATGGCACAAGAGAATGACAGTTATTTCCTTTTCATTTCTCACCCATCGGCTCTCAACTCTCTAAAAGCGGAAGAACGTCAAAAAACTATTGGTCGCTACCACTATATGAAGTACAACATGGAACCCGTGTCGGCATATAAGATTATGTCGCGCAAGTTCCGTATGACTGGTACCAATGAAGAATATTTGTCTGTTTTCAGTCCCGTTTTAGATAAGTTTGATAATCTTATCAACCACTATACGGAAAATTTGCCTAACGCAGTGGAAACGACACGCGATATCAAGAGTTTGATGCCAGTACACCCTGCAACCGCTTTACTCGCCACATTCTATGCTCGTGAAGCGGGTTCATCTTCTCGCAGTGTATTCCAATTCTTGGGAGAGAACGAAACCGTAAGAGAGTTCTTGAACAACGAAGTCGTTTTTGCCAAACGTGATACAATTACAGCAGATTTTCTTTGGGACTATGTGATTGGTGAGTTTAACGAAAATGTGACAAAATTCGGAGCAGTTACCGAACGCTACAACACCTACTGCTCAAACATTGAGAATGAAGGTGAAGTGGCAATGAAAGTATTCAAAGGAACACTTTTGCTTAATGCACTTAATAACATTGCTAATCATAAAGAGGTAACTCCAAGCGAGGAGAATATTCTTCGTTTGTTTGAGGGTACTTCGTTTGCAGAGCAAGTTGTCGATGTCCTTACAATGTTTGATAACAAAGGCTATATTCAACGTGCACCAGGCAACGTGTTTTCTATTCAGTTCACAGCTCTTCCCACTAAAGAAATCGAAGACGCAAAAGAATCGTTGCGCAACCGTGAATTTAAATACTTATCACAAGTTCTTACTTTCAACGACTCAGCATCTAAGGAAGTCGACAAAATTCTCATTAATCTTTGTCGTCCGTATACGTTTAAATTCTATTCGTTGGATATAAATGAATATACCTTATTCAATAAGATAGAGAACGGTAGAAAAGATACTAAAGGTTACGAACTATTCTTAGCTTTGTTGTTTGGCAAGACAACTACTGAAATTCAGACTTTGCGTGAATATGCAGAACATGCTTCTGTTGATCCACGCTTTGCCGACACTTGCTTTATCGTTTTCGATGCTCCTTTCGGAGAAAAAGAATATGAGCGTTTCATTGAATATCAGGCAAATGCTAAGTGTGCACAAAAATTCAATTTCACCGATCAATATCAGGCACACGTTAAGAATGCGGCAAGTATTCTCACCGACTATATCATTAAGAATGTGCGTCGTGAAAATTTCTATCTGTATTTGGGAGAAAGTCATAATACGTATTCGGCTTCAAAATTGACCTCTACACTTGATCGTGTCATTGCGCCACGACTGTTTTGCAAAGGTCCAGAAGCGTTGGAGCAATGTGTGGGTAAATCTAAAACCTATTGGAAGAAAGAATCTACCAAAAAGATTGTGCAGTTAGTGTTGAGTTTTAACACGAAAACAGACATTATAAATCAGCTCAATGCTCAACAATCATTGGTAAAAATACTTCTTGAAGCAAGCGTGGACGAAAATCTTGAGTTCAAGCCGGATATTGACCAACAGCGTAATCCATTGTATCTTGTTTACAAGTTTGTAGAGGACAAGATAAAAAGAACGGATAAGCAGAATCTTTTTAATCTTGCTGAAAAGTTTGAAGAACTTTCATATCCTCCATACGGCTTGTTCCAAACGTGTTCTTGTATGGCGATGTTGGCTTTTGCCCTCCGTCCGTATATCGGCAAGATGTTTGACACTAACGGTAAGCCTCGTGAAGCACAGCATTTGGTTGAAGATGTAGTAGCCACATTTGATTGTTGGGAAAAGGGTAATAAAAACCCAAAAATTTCATTCAAATTTGAAACCAAGGAAGAAGGACAGTTATGCAAGTCGCTTATCAAATGTTTTTCTTTAGATTCATTGAATGGCTATCACGACATAAGCAGTTTGAAAGATGCTCGTTGGGCTATTTTGCATGAATACTCCGTTCTAAAGGGGTATCCTCTTTGGGCGTTGAAGTATGCCATACCAGCAACAATAAAGAATGCAGGTCTTGAAGAACCTGCTCAAAAGCTCATAGATGATGTACTTACTATTTGTTTTGAAACCACACACCGCAACCCATCTATGATGGTTGACATTGTGGAGGGTATCAAATCAATGAACTTTGAAATCAGAGCATGGTTCAAAGATAATACCTACTTCAAACAAGGCTTTGAGCAATTCCTTATGTCAGAGCCGAATGTTGCCCTTCAGTCCGAAGATTTAGATAAAGCATTTGCCTTTATCAAACAGAATATGCAGGGAGAAATTGGACTTTGGGGAGAGACTGAAGTGCTTGATCAACTTAAGAACTGGGCATTGTCACAAAAGCCAGCACCTACTCCTACACCTCCTATACAACCTATACCGAGTGGTGCAGCCCCTATTCCCCCTGTGCCACCGACAGCGCCCGCACCGGGAAGACGTGAACAGGCTAAAGATAAAGTTCAGCTTATAAACAATGTAGAAGATGCTAAAGACATACTTCTTCGGCTTATAGAACTTGATATGGAAACGATTATAGACACCATACTCGAATAATTATGTACCAAGCATTCGAGAATTTTGACTATCTTCTACAATGTGTCGAAGAGGATAAAATTTCGACAGGGATAAACGCTGCTTCGGCAGGGCGTTTCCCCGTCAGGTTTGTCATGTTCAACAACTTCAAGGATTGCTATGATTTTGTTGACCACCTGACCGATAATGGTGTGGAACTTCAAAGCGTGGATTGTTGGTTGGATTCACAATATCCGGATTTATTGATTACATACAGCAAACTTTCTGATAAAATTTGCTCTTTCGTCCGCAGTAAGGAAGACAATGATATTGTCATTGCACCATTCTCCGAACTTGCTCGTTTTTATAACAACAATAAACCCGATATAGAATTTGATACGCTGATTTCTGACATTAAAGCGATTCAAGCATCGCATATTGCCTATAAAAATCATCAACGAGTTTACATTCCTATAGTGGGATTGGAAGCGAAGATGTCGAAGTTTTATAATGATAGTCAGATAACGGTTTGGGATTATAAAAATCCTAAACCACAGCGAAATTATCGGTTAATACTCACTAATGGTTCTACGTATGGGGTTAATGGTTTGGATAATAATTATAGCGTGGTAAGCTCCGTTTCAGAATGGCTACGCCTTTGGCGCGACCAAAAAATGAAACGGGATATCATTTGCACCTCTCGCTCCATATTTGCTTATGCAGAGTACGCACAACCCGACAATGCTTTCGATTTTGTGCCATGTAATTCAGTCTATAAGTTTCTCACCAATGGATTAGGACTTCACCTTAGTTTTTTATCTAGCAAAGAAGCAGATAAGCATTGGTTGGAGTTAGCTAAAGAAATCAATATTGAGTCTTTTGATTTCAAGACTTTTTTCAATGCTAAATTCGACATACACGCTCTTGCTGGTTTTGAAGTTTTTGTCAAAACTTGGTTTGAAAACGAACTTCCATTTGATCGTTGGTTACTCACTTCATACTATCAGGAAAAGTTCTGTTCAAAAGGATATATTTGTGAGTCCATTAAAAATTTGAATGGATATACCAATTCTGACTTGACTCAAGCAATAGCTCTTACAATCTTCAACCTTGAAAATCCCGAAGATTATTTGTATGAGCGAAGTGCTATCCTATCTCATATATACAAAGAGAAAGTGGTACTTTCTGAAATAATTCAGCACAAACTGATTGAAAAAATCAATCAAGTTGTTGAAACTTCCGGATATAGTACAGCCTTGCAATATGTGTCACTTGTCACTAACGCAGAAAAAGCACTTTTGATTGACTGGGTTAGCCATTCCTATATTTCAAAAGAAGATATTCGAGAACTTTATCCGCAGTTGTACTACTATCTTGGCACTTCCTTTGGTATAAAAGAAGCCGAAAGCAAGTGGGTTCTCAAATACATAGATGCTTATAAAAGAGCGAAAGTCTGTAACGTGTACACAGATGAAGTGCTTAATACCATCTGTGAAAAGAATCATGACACTATTAAATTCAACTCTTGGTATCATAATTTCAGTACCACTCGAACCGTACTCAATAGTCGCAAGGATATTGATGTATTTTATTGGATAGACGGTTTGGGATTGGATTGGTTACCATTCATCCAATATGTGATAGGGCTACGCAAACACGACAATTTCTTTTTGAATGAAGTTTATGTTTCTCGTGCAGATATTCCTACCAAAACAGAGAATAACAAAAAATCATTGTTACTTCTTGCAAATGACAACTTGCCGAAAGAGGGAGATTTAGACACTATTTCTCATAAAGTTCGGCAATATCCGCAATACATCATAGATGATATGGAGAAGATTGCTGAAATTATCAACAATATTCTTGATAACAATCCTGATAAGAAAATAGCTATTGTTTCTGACCATGGCATTTCTTATCTTCCGCAACTCTGTTCCGGTCTGAATTTGCCCGGATTTGAAAGTGATCATGGTGGAAGAATTGCCTCGGTGAAGAAACCTACTATTGATAATCGCTATATTATTCTTGATGATAACACTACCGTTTGTGCATTACAGCACAATTCGTTATGTGCAAAAATTCATGACGGTTCAGGTTGCCATGGTGGATGTACTCCCGAAGAAGTACTCGTACCGATATTGATAATTTCTTCGCAACCAAACGCCACTAATTGGACTGCAAAATTGCAGGATTTTGAAGTCTCTGCTTCAAATCCCGTTCTCAATTTTGACATTCGCGGACTTTCATTTAATGACATTCCGATTGTTGAGTATAATAATGTACACTATGAATTGATTGCTCAATCAGGGAATAGTTACATTACCCCATGCCTGCCGTTGTTGCAAGATGCTAAAAATATTCGATTGATTATTGGAGATAAGTACCGCGACTTCAAACTCGAACTTAAATTAGGTTTAGAGGAAGAAGATTTGTTCTAACTGCAAAATTTTTATATTATGCGCGAAATAATATCAGAAAAGGTGCGTCAGCATTTTGCACCAATGTCTATACATAAAGACCCCAATTCAACAGATAGTTTGTTTGCGGGGCGAAATCTTCCTGCATTTGTTAAGGACTTTCTGTTAAAAAAACATCTAAGTCCAGACGGGAGCGTTGATAGAGGAAAACTGACATCATTCTTGGATATAGTTATCCCCAAAAATTCAACGGATGTTAAAGATAAATTAGCACAAGGCGAAACCCTCACTTTGTTGGTTCGCTTCATTATTTATATTGACCTCGTGAAAGGTGTTCGCCGCTTTGCTATTCCTGACATGGGTATCAAACTTAACGAGGGCGTTATCCCTGAATATGTTTATAGCCAACATACAGGAACACTTGTTGACGGAGAACGTTGGGGTATCATTAAATTGGCTCTCTTGCCTGATGATGACGGCAAAAAGAACCATGTAGAAATGGTGGACTATAAGCCATTTAAGCCTTACAAGTCAGTTGACGTTAATTATTTACGTGATGCTCGTAAATCGTTTACTACCGATGAATGGATTGATTTGTTGCTATCCGCAATGGAATACGATGCAGATTCTTTTGAGAATATGCACCAAAAATTGGAATTTCTTACTCGTCTGTTCATCTTCGTTGAGCCTCGATTGAACGTAGTTGAATTAGCCCCTAAAGGAACTGGTAAAAGTTATGTTTTCGGTAACCTCTCCAAATACGGATGGCTTGTCAGTGGCGGAAAAGTTACTCGTGCAAAACTTTTCTACGACAAGCAGAAACAGCAGAATGGTATTATAAAGAACCATGACTTTACTGTTTTTGATGAAATTCAAACAATCACTTTCCAAGAGCCTTCTGAAATTCAGGCAGCGCTAAAATCATACCTTGAAAGCGGTAAGACCACCATAGACAATAATGAATTTTCGTCAGAGTGTGGCTTAATGCTGATGGGAAACATCCAACTTACTTCCGAGCGTCTGCCTCAAAGTAAGAGATATTTTGATGCATTACCTTTGTATTTCAGAGAGTCAGCTTTGCTTGACCGCTTCCATTGTTTTATTGAGGGGTGGTATTTACCGCGCATCAACAAGAGTATGATTTATAAAGGTTGGACTATCAACGTAGAATATTTCTCTGAAATATTACATTCGCTCCGTACCGAAAATTCATACGGGCTTTTGTTTGACGACCTTGTCATATATGACAAGAAAGCAGATATGCGCGATTTCAAAGCTGTAAAGAAGATAGCCACAGCAGCTATGAAATTGTTATTTCCTCATTGGAAATCCGTTGAAGATGTTAATCTTGAAGAATTCGACCTTTACTGTTTGCAACCAGCAATAGAAAGACGCGGCATCATTAAGGAACAATGTCACTACATTGATTCAGAGTTCAAAACTTCTATGCCTAATTTTTGGATTAACAAGGGCATCATGAATAATACAGACCCGGATGGTCAGGGTATGGAAGAAAATGAGTTATTTTAAAGATTGAATTATTTTCAAGTGATTTTATAGGCATATGGAGAATTTGGATAAGCTTGTACTTGAATTATGTAAACTGCCACAAGAAACAGGTTGGGTAGAGTTTAAACATAATAATTGCGACCCCAAAATGGTTGGAGAGGACATTAGTGCCTTAGCCAATAGTGCAGTTATTGCGGATAGGAGTTATGCCTATATGATATGGGGTGTTGATGATAATACACACGAGATAATTGGCACGAAAGTCAGTTTGAAAAAAGAAAAGAAAGGTAATCAAGAACTTGAGAACTGGTTACATTATCTGCTTTCCAAAAATGCCGATTTCGAAATGCACTCTGTTGATATTGATGGAAAGCATATTGAAATGCTTATTATCTCAAAAGCAGTAGGAGTTCCTGTTACTTTTGAAAAGGTAGATTATATCCGAATAGGTAGTTACACAAAGAAAATCATTGAATTTCCTGCATTACAGGCTCAATTGTGGGATAAATTGAGAAATCAGCAATTTGAAGATGCTTATGCTCTAACCGATATACAATTGCAAGATATTTCTCACTACTTAAATTGTGAGATGTATTTTGATATCCTAAATATGCCGATTCCAACAAGTCCTGATAAATATGTGCATTATTTGGTAGAAGACGGTATTATTGCCAAACTTGATAATGGTTTGTATGCCATAACAAACCTTGGGGCTATTCTCTTCGCAAAGAGACTATCTGAATTTCCACGTGTAGGACGAAAAGCAATAAGAATTGTACAATACGATGGGCTTAATAGACTTGTAATATTAAAAGAAGAAACAACGACAGAAGGGTATGCCATTAGCTTCGAGAATGCAGTAAAATATGTAAATACACTGTTGCCTTCAAAAGAAGATATTGACTCTGTTCGCAGAAAGTCAATAAGTACATTCCCTATGCCTGCTATTAGAGAGGCTATAGCCAATAGTCTTATTCATCAGGATTTTTTCATTACCGGAACAGGACCGCTTATCGAAGTATTTGAGAATCGGGTAGAGGTTACAAATTCGGGAACGCCATTAGTTGATATTATGAGAATTGTGGATAATCCACCTAAATCTAGAAACGAAAAATTAGCATCTTTAATGCGTCGGTTGAACATGTGTGAAGAATTGGGACGTGGATGGGATAGAATGGTTATTAGTTGTGAATTGCAAAAGTTGCCAGCTCCACGAATCCAAATTTATCAGGAATCTACTAAAGTTTCATTGTTTTCTCATTTGGATTTTACAAATATTCCAATGGAAGATAAAGCATGGGCAACATACCTGCATGCTTGTGTTAGATATATAGAGGGAAATGCATTGACAAATAGCTCTTTAAGGGAACGATTCGGTGTCGCGGAATCTTCATCAGGTAGTATCTCACGATTGATAAAAGACGTTTTAAATAGTAAATTAATAAAACCTGTAGATCCTAATACCGCCCCTCGTTATATGAAATACATTCCAATATGGGGTTGATTTAACTTGCTGGTAACTTGCTATATTAGTGGTATATATATTTATATTACTGATTTGCAGTTGTTTATATATCAAATCTAACTTGCTGGTAAGTTGCTGGATGGAGTTGATGGCAATAATGTAATTACTGATTTTGATAAAAGTCAGAAAATAGAGAATCCATTATTTTCCATACCTTTATCATCTGCTAGCCATTATACTTTTATTTGAAGCAAGATAAAGAAGATAGCACGTTACAAATCCATTACCTATTCCCTTAAGATGGATTTGCAGACATTTGAAAGATAGTGGCATACATTTGAGAAAAAGAATTGTTGTTAATTCGTTTCTCTCTTTTTATGCCTTCTTTCAAACCTCCTAAGACAAAGGAGATTTGAAAGATCTTTTAGAATTAAAACAAAAAAATTTTAGTATTGAAGGAGATTAAAAAATGATAAATAAATCGTTGTTGTTTTATACATGTTTTATTATTTATGGTTACAATATATTTGGATAAGCAAGTATTCAGTTATCTATTCAATGTAAGGGAAGAGAAATACTCCCTCTTGCGTGAAAAGATATTATCTCACAAGGATGAGTTTATTTTTCTCTATTCAAATGCTCATTTGTTTGATTTGCAAGATGATAAAACGGATATTAAATATGCGGAAATGGAATTTATGCAATCGATAGTTGGCGAAAATCGTTTAATATATGAAAGCAATAAACTGGAAGTTCTGAAGCAATCCCCACGCAAGGCTTTTGAGACTATAGGCAAAGTAGGTGATTTCTCTTGGCTTGAAAATTTTAATTTCTCACAAATAACAGAAGAACAGCGGAATGCTATCAACAATATTGTTGATATTAGCATTAAGGATTTAAAAGGAGAATTGGATTTTGATTGGCTAACAAAAAGAGTTCCGGTTTCAGCTAATGAACTCCAAATAGATCCCCCATTTTTTACATCATTAATAAAATTTGTATCCCACAATTTTTATGAGAATAAGGAGTCATACAAAATTATAAGAGACAATACTATTGCTAGATATAATCCTACATTAATTACAGCGGAAAGTGAAAATGTTTTTAACGAACAGTTAGCCTCGTCCCCATTAGGATTATCCTTTCTAGATATAATTAAAGCCACTTTAACTCAAATTGGGTTATCATCTACTGATTTTGCAACGGAATATTATATGTCCTATATGATTCTTGACCTATTGGGAATAAATAAAGAAACTCGGAAGAAGGTTAAGTTTAAAAATATGCAAGCTGATTGTTGTCATAGTTTCTTCGGCTCATACTGCGATTGTATAGTTAGTGATGACGAAGGTATGCGCCGAAAGAGCAAAACATTATACAAACTTTTCAATTTCGGTACTAAAGTATATTCAATAGATGAGTTTATAGAAAAATTTGATGAAGCAATAAATAACAATAAAAAATCTGCGCGTGAATATTTTGATGAAATCCTTTGCGATTATACTAAAAGGCAAGTAATTAGAGTCGAAACAAAACCTGGGCAATCTCTAACTTATTTGAATACTTTCAATAAGTACTTCGGATATTTCAATTGTATGATAGAAAGAAAATCAAAAGATGAAACAGTTATTATACTTCATAAGAACAATGACCTGAAGCAACCTATTCTGATGAGAGAAATAGAGATTATAGTTAATCGAATTGTTAGAGTATTTAATGGCATGGGAGCTGCTTTTGCTTTATTCGATGAAGCAGTGGAAGTTCCTCAATTAAATGCTAACAATTGGAATAGAATCCTAATGTTAAATGATGCTGATGTGTGTTTGACTAAATTCAAAGATACACCTATGTTGTGTTTATGGGTCAAGTTAAAACGGCCAATATCACAGAATCAAGATTAAAGAAACAAAAAAATCTTGCAACAAGCTACTTTCTTTTTTGACATAATACCATAAAGCAAGTAGCTTCTACCCATAATTTCTATATCCGGAAGGTGGTTTCACGGAATAAAAGCAACTTTACGAGGGTAGATTCAAGTTTTTCTATTCATACGGTACGCCTCCTTGTACCCGTCCATCAAGGTGCGTTCTATGTCGGAAGCCCTGTACAGGATTCTGCCACCGATCTGGCTATATGGCAGTATGCCGTTGTTGCGGTAGTCCTGGAGGCTCCTGCGGCTGACTTTAAGTATCACTGCCAGTTCCTTGTCGGTATAATAGCGTTCCCCGTCCAGCGAGGACTTGCGGTTGTCGCGTATTTTTTCCACCTTCTTTGAAAGGTTTTCAAGCGACGAGAAAAAGGATTTTATGCGCATGTCGTTTTCCGGTGTCAGCAGCCGGATATTTCCATTGTCGTTCATAAGTCTGATATTTATTGGTTGATTATATTACATTCTCTTCCCTTAACGGCGGTCATACGCCGTTTCATTCCCACTGAGGGAAAGACGGCCTTCACGTCCTCCGGCTTATAGTACACCTTGTGGCTTATCTTGGTGTAAGCCAGCGTTCCGTTCTCCCTCATCGTCTGTAGAGTCCTCGGACTGATACCGAGCAGCCTGCACACGTCATTGCTGTCAAGCCATTCCCTTTCTCCCAAGTCCCCATGTTCCCGGCAGAGCCGCTCCACCTTTTCCGCTAAATTCTCAAAACCCGAGAGCATCCTCTCGAAAGTTACCTTGTCTATGACCACTACTTCCATATTCCTGCAAATTTAAGTTTGACATTGATTTTTGCTGTGAAACGAAACGGAAGACAAATGGTATCGGAAAGAGACTCATGAGCCCGCCAGACCGTTTCGGGAGCGAAGAAAATAAAAAAATCAAGACGGGCTGCAAACCGGACGAGAGGTGTCACCGGCAGACATTCCTTTTCACCGGTAGGTGATAATTCCAAAGGTGGAAAACAAGAAAAGACACCCTCATTTCTTTGAAGCAAAGGTAGCCGTTCCCCACCGGGGCGCAAGGCCGGGCCCTGCGGGTCGGCGTGGAAAAAATCATCCTCGCTGCGCTCCGGTATTTTTTCCTGCCGAGCCTTGACGCCTTTCCGGCGGGAGAACGGCTGTAAGGCATACAAAGAAACAAGAGTGCCCGCACCACGGGCCGGATGTCTAACAGATAAAACCAAAAGGATATGGCAACAAAAGAGGTAAAAGAATTCAACGAATGGTTCAGCCGTTCATACGCGAGACTGAAGGAGAGAATCTCCATCTATGGAAAAATCGACGAGGACATATTCCATGACGCTTATCTGGCAGTCAGGAAACAGGTGATGTTCTCCGATGGAATCGAGGACTGGGAATCCTACTTCTTCGGGTGTTACCGGAGGATGCTACAGGCGGGAACGAGGGACAGCAGCCGCTACGACTTTCCCGGGGACGAGTATTTCGTGAAACTGGGAGAGACCGACGAGGCGGAAGAGCCGGAGAAACGGGAAGAGGTGCTCACCGGGTGCGACAGGCTGGTAAGGGACATACAGAATTTCCTCAGGCGGCACTTCTCATACGAGGATTACAGGATATTCATGCTGCGGTTCTACGAGACCGGCAGTTCGTTCCGTACCATTGCCAGACACATGGGCGAGAAAACCTCGGTGGTGACACGCCGGGCACAGGCGATGATGGAGTCCCTTCGGGCAAACCGGAAGTTCATCGCCAGAAGAAGGCTGATAATGGCCGGAGAGGCGGCATGACAACTATGATGACAGACAATGTATAACTATAAAATACGAATGATTATGAGACTGACAGTTTATGACAAGAGCAATTCCCATCCGGCACTGACCTACAAGGGGAAACGGATCATCACGGTATGCCGTGACGGCAGCATGTACCTGAGCAGGATACTGAGCAGGGAGCTGAGCCTGCATGCCGGAAACAGGCTGTGCATCGCAAGGGACGACGACAGGCCGAAAGACTGGTACATGTTCGTCTCGGACAATGAGAACGGCTTCACGATATGGAACGACCCGCGTTGCGCCCGTTTCTCGAACAGCTTCATAGCCGGCATGATACTCGATGCGGCGAAGGTCGAGAAATCCGCCGGTTTCATGGTGGCAAGGGAACCGGTGAATGTGGACGGCAAGTTCTGCTACAGGATAATCCTTGACAACCCGATACCGAAAGGGTTGAGAACCACCAGTACGAGATAAGCCCGATACCGGGAAGAAAAAGCGAGGGACATCCGGAGGAAGGAAGAGATTCCGACCTGCGGGTGTCCCTTTTTTCATGCGACAGAACGCGGAATCATAACGGTTTCAGGTTAATACGGCTGCTGTAGATGGCGTTCAGCTCGTCACGGTACTGCTCCAGATGGGCCGAGAGGATATTGTCGATATAGCACGAGATGCTGAGTGTAGGCGCGATCACGGAAAGCAGGGTACGCACCCGTTCGTAGTTGTCGCTGCTGACATAGGTCTGGCGGCGTTCCTTGACAACATTGTTGTCAAACAGATGTCCGGGATATTCCTGAAGGACGTTCCTTCTCCGGCGGGCTTTCTCTCGGATGACAGGGGATGGCGTTTCTTCCTCATTGCCGGACACACCGGAACCGGGAGCTTCCACCTTGTCGGGTTCGGCAGGAATCCCGGACCGGTTTTCCGTTTCCGGTTCCTTGTCATCTTCTTTTGGGGAACCGGCAGCGTTGTTCCCATAACGATTTTCCAGGACAGAGGCGGGAATATCCCCAGTCATTACGCGGCGTATCTGCTCCTCGTCGATCTTGACTTCTTTTCTCTTTACCATAATTCCATATTTTAGATAGTTGAACAATTCTTTTCCGGCACTCCTGCATTTTCCTCACGTTGTGAACATAGGGATACGACCATTCATACCTGTTTACAATATCTGATGGGTATGTACATCCATTAGGTAAGTCGGTCATGTGCCCAATCCCCCACGTGTTCCGTCTGCCATTAAGCCATTCACGCATTCACACATGGGGGAACGGTTACATTATTATGT
>ENA-UAOI01000491-UAOI01000491.1-human-gut-metagenome-genome-assembly--contig:-NODE-491-length-14935-cov-6.170833_pt1 | contig 14935 bp, 10 predicted proteins | sample MGYA00243471_ERZ654561 | MGnify/ENA primary metagenome ERZ654561 (study PRJEB26926, sample SAMN06164393) | human gut metagenome | biome: ENVO:00009003; feature: ENVO:2100002; material: ENVO:00002003... | reverse complement strand
TATGAAATCAATGATTCATCGGTTGCTATAACTAAATATACAGGAAGTGCAGAAACTGTTACAATCCCGTCAAAAATTGCTGGGTATAGGGTTGCATATATTGATCAGTACGCTTTTTACGCCTGTACAAACCTTTCTAGTATAGTTATACCAAATAGTGTTACGACTATTGGTTGGGGAGCTTTTAGTAGTTGTACAAGTCTTTCAAGTGTTATCATACAAAGAGGCGTCATAAATATTGATGGTGATGCTTTTTATGGTTGTTCAAGCCTTTCAAATATAACTATTCCTGATAGCGTTACAGAAATTTATGAACGCGCTTTTTCCTCCTGTACAAGCCTAAAAAGCGTTACTATACCAAACAGCGTTACAAGTATCGGTAATGCTGCCTTTTCTAATTGTGTGAGTCTTTCAAGTATAGTAATACCTAACAGTGTTAAAAGTCTCGGACATGATGCCTTTGAAAATTGTACAAGTCTTTCGAGTGTTATCATAATGAGCGGCGTTACAAGTATTGGCGCCGATGCTTTTTATGGTTGTTCAAGTCTTTCAAATATAACTATTCCTGACAGCGTGACAGAAATTTATGACGGTGCTTTTTCAAAAACTAAATGGTTTGATAATCAATCTGATGGCGTAGTATATGCAGGTAAGGTTGCATATACATATAAAGGAGATATGCCTAAGAATACAAAAATACTGTTAAGGCAAGACACAAAGAGTATTTCTAGATATGCATTTTCCGATTGTACTAATCTTACAGATATTGTTATTCCAAATAGTGTAAATCGAATTGATGTTGGAACTTTTGGGAGATGTACAAGCTTAAAAAGCATTACTATACCAAACAGTGTTATAAGTATTGGCAGTAAAGCTTTTTCTGACTGTACTAACCTTTCAGATATAATCATTCCTGACAGTATTACATATATTGCGTCTGATGCTTTTAAAAATACAAAATGGTTTGATAATCAACCTGACGGCGTAGTGTATGCTGGTAAAGTAGCATATGAATATAAGGGCAATATGCTTGAAAATACAAAAATAGTTTTAAAGCAAGGGACAAAGAGTATTTCTAAAGATGCATTTTCCAGTTGTATCAATCTTACGAATATTGTTATACCAAACAGTTTGTTAAGTGTTGGTGGGGGCGCATTTATGAACTGTTCAAAGCTAAAAAGTATAACTATTCCTAGAAATATGGAAGATATTGGCGAGTATGCATTTGGATATAGTGATATTGGTATTCATTATGGGTCTCCTGTAAAGTACGAAGATTTCACAATCAAAGGTTACAAAGGCACAATTGCAGAAACCTATGCAAAGGAAAATGGATTTAAATTTATTGCACTTGATGTTTCAGAACCAACCTCGGTATTATTAAACAAAACATCATTAACTTTAGATGTCGGAAAGAGTTATACTCTTACAAAGACAGTTTCGCCGTCAAATGCTGTGACTTCTTATACTTGGAGCAGTTCAAACACAAGTGTTGCGACTGTTGACGGCAACGGTAAAGTAACCGCCAAAGCGTCAGGTACTGCAACAATCACGGTAAAAACTTCAAACGGCAAAACAGCCACTTGCAAAATTACCGTAAATCTTCCCGCTCCGCAGATTACAGGTCTTGCAAACACAACAGGCGGTATCAAGATTTCGTGGAACAAGGTTGACGGCGCTTACGGCTACAGACTTTATTACAAGCCTGCATCAGGCGTTTGGAAACGCTTTAAGGACACAACCGCAACATCGTTCACCGATTCGGGAGTAGTACCGAATAAAACCGAAACATATACAATCCGTTGTATTGACAAAAACGGCAACACAATCAGCGGATTTAACTCGACAGGCTGGTCGAAAAAATATACACCCGCTGCTCCGACAATTTCAAAACTTGAAAATACAACAGGCGGTATCAAGCTTAGTTGGAACAAAATCGCAGGTGTTTACGGCTACAGACTTTACTATAAAACATCATCAGGCGGTTGGAAGAGATTTAAGGACACAACTGCCACATCGTTCACCGATTCGGGAGTAAGTCCTAACAGAACCGAAACCTACACAATCCGTTGCATTGACAAGAACGGCAATACCGTCAGCGGTTTTTATTCAAGGGGTTGGTCGAAGAAATACACTCCTGTTGCTCCGACAATTACAAGGCTCTCAAACACATCAAAGGGTGTAAGCGTAACTTGGAATAAAATCGCAGGCGTTTACGGCTACAGACTTTACAGAAAATATGACGGCGGAAGCTGGACAAAGGTTAAGGACACAACTTCAACCTCTTTCACAGATTCAGGTGCTAAAAAGGGTAAGAAGGCGACCTACACAGTCCGTTGTATTGACAGAAAAGGCAAAACGGTAAGCGGTTTCAACTCAAAGGGTTGGTCAATTACAAGAAAATAGTATTTTAATCAGAAATCCCGACAGGTTTTGTGCTGTCGGGATTTTTGCTTGTTTTTACCATTGAAAAGACTGAATAATAATGTTATAATAAATCCGAATATCGGAAATTGTGAATAACTTTATCGAAAATGGGAGATGAAAACTAAAAATGGCAATAAAGGTAACGCTCCTTACACACACACCTAACCCTGAACAGACGGTTGCAATGGCGGCAAAGCTTTGCTACTCACCGTCAGGGATTGAAGATATAAGAGAAGGTCTTGACGAGGAAAAAACTTCCTCATTTATTGATATGCTTGCAAGCCTCGGTCATGCCAGTCCGACCGAACACGCATATTTTACATTCGGCATTGAGGGCATTTCAAGAGCTTGCTCACACCAGCTTGTCCGCCACAGAATTGCATCCTACAGTCAGCAGTCACAGCGATATGTTGACGGCACAAGGTTTGACTTTGTAACTCCGCCCGAGATTGCAAAGAACGAAAAGGCTCTTGCCGCCTATGAAAAGGCTCTCAAGGTTGAGGCTGACGCTTACAAGGAAATCAGAGATGCGCTTGCTGTCGGTTACATCAACGAGAAATGTCCCGATAAGTACAGCGGAACGGATGAAGAAATTATCAATGCCTACAAGGCTGACGACAAAAAATCCTGCAATGCTTTCATCAAGAAAGCCAATGAGGACGCAAGATTTATTCTTCCGAATGCATCGACAACAAAAATTGTCTGCACTTTCAATGCAAGAAGCTTGCAGAACTTTTTTGCACACCGTTGCTGCAACAGAGCACAGTGGGAAATTCGTGAGGTTGCCGAACAGATGCTTTTGCAATGTCTTGAGGTTGCTCCGCACCTTTTCAAAAACTGCGGCCCGTCATGCCTGTTCGGACCATGCCCCGAGGGCAATATGTGTTGCGGAAAGCAAAAGGAAATGCGTCAGAAATACGGCAGAGAAAAGTAAGGTATATATATGAAAAGCAAAATTATTGTTATTGAGGGACTTGACGGCAGCGGAAAAGCTACGCAGACAAAGATTTTGTGCGAAAAATTTTCCGCTCTCGGCAAAAAGGTCACAAAGCTTGAATTCCCGAATTATGAAAGTCCTGCCGCCGCTCCCGTGAAGATGTATCTTGACGGCGAATTCGGTGACAAGCCCGATGATGTCAATGCCTATGCGGCGAGTGCGTTTTATGCGGTTGACCGTGTTGCAAGCTATCTTCAGTTTTGGAAAAAGGAATGTGACAACGGCGGTGTGATTTTAAGCGACCGCTATGTGACTTCAAATATAATTTATCAGATGTCCAAACTCCCGAAAGAGGAGTGGAACAGCTTTATTGATTGGCTGAACGATTTTGAATACGAAAAGCTCGGGATTCCGAAACCCGACCTTGTAATCTACCTTGATGTTGAACCCGAGGTTTCGCAGAAGCTTATGGAAAAACGCTACGGCGGTGACAACAGCAAGAAAGATTTGCATGAAAAAAATCTCCGTTTCCTTCTTGACTGTCGAAAAAGTGCAGTTTATGCCGCTAAAAAATGCGGCTGGAAGGTTATTAATTGCTGTGAAAACGGAGAGATTAAGAGTATAGAAAAAATATCGGAAGAGATAGAGAGGGCAGCGGCTGAAATTTATGCTGAGCTTTAAAAAAATTGAGCAAAGTGACATAAACAAACTTAAAAAATACTACGATTATGATGAGTGCATGGGTTGCGATACCAACCTTTTGAACGCTTATCTTTGGCGAAACGAATACAATATTAAATTTGCTTTTTATGATGATACAATTGTCAAGGTGTATTGTAATCCCGACGAGTCTGTCTGGGGTTACTGTATGCCTACAGGCAAAAATATAAAGGGTGCGCTTGAAGAGGTTTTCAAAGATGCCGAGGAGAGAAACGGCAATTTGCAAATTGTTATGCTGACAAACGGCAATCGTGCAATGCTTGAAACAATGTTTCCCAGCAAATTTGATTATGTCCGTTCACCCGAAAATCAGGATTATATCTACACTTCCCGTGACCTTGCAACCCTTGCGGGCAAAAGGTTTCACGCAAAGCGTAACCACATTTCAAAATTTTACAGAACCTACACCGATACCCGTTTTGAAACTTTGTCGGATTCAAACATTCCCGATGCATTAACGGTTGCAAAACTGTGGTGTGCGGAAAATGACACCGATTCCGAAGCTTCAAGCGAAATTATGGCAATCAGGGAAATGTGCGACCTCAAAGACGAATACAATGTCAAGGGCGCTGTACTGTATGTTGATTCAAAGCCTGTTGCCATGACTCTCGGAAGTGAAATTTCACCCAAGGTGTATGACATCAACTTTGAAAAGGCACTTCGTGAATATGACGGTGTTTATGCCGTAATCAACAACGAATTTGCCAAAACTCTTACGCAGTATGAGTATATAAACCGTGAGGAAGATATGGGACTTGAGGGACTCAAAAAGTCTAAACTTTCATACAATCCCGTTATTATCCTCGACCGCTGGAATGCAATACCGAAAAAACGATGAAAACGATATTTCGCAAAACCGAAAAATCCGATACCGAAAGCCTTAAAAAGCTGTGGCTTTCGTGTTTTGACGAGGATGTAACTGCCGTCAACCTGATTTTTGACAGCGACCTTTTTGACGGCTGCTGTGCCGTTGTTGACGATAGAATCGTTTCGGCTCTTTACCTTGTAAAAGGTACGCTCAACGGCGAAAAATCGCATTATCTTTGCGGTGCGTCAACCGATAAATCTTTCCGTGGCAACGGGATAATGTCAAGGCTGATTGATTTTGCACTTAATGACGCAAAGAATAACGGTGATGTCTATTCTCTGCTTTTTCCTGCAAATGACGGCTTGTACGGCTTTTACGCAAAGCTCGGATATGCTTTGAACTGCACCGTAAAAAGCCGTGAAATTTCAAGGCAAACGCTTGAAAGTTTTGCAGAGAAGGGCTTGAATATCGGCTGTTCAAAAGAAAATTCTTTCATATATAATGAGAATTTTTTTGAATTTGCAAAGTCTTATTATGAGATTTACGGCTCAAAGGTGATCAATAAGAATGACTGCTTTGCCGTATTTGATGAAAACGAAAATACTGCCGATGTTTTTTACTCGGCTTATGAAAATATAAACGAACTTTCCGCACTTTTGCTTGAAAATACAAAATCAGAAAGGTTTGTGTTTACGGGCAAATCCGACAACGCTCTTTTTGAAAACTGTAGGTTACAAAAATGCGGAATGATTAAATCACTCGACAAAAACCATAAAATTCCCGACGATGTCTATATCGGGATTACTCTTTCCTGAAAGGAAGTTTACTATGTTCTATGTATTTCTTGCAGAAGGCTTTGAAGAAACAGAGGCGCTTGCCCCCGTTGATGTAATGCGCAGGGCAAAGCTTGATGTTAAAACAGTCGGTGTAACAGGCGAATGTGTTACAAGCTCACACGGTGTGCCTGTAAAAGCCGATATCACAATTGACAATATTGACCTTGACGATGTTCAGGGTGTTGTACTCCCCGGCGGTATGCCCGGAACTCTCAATCTTGAGGCAAACGAAAAGGTTATTGAGGCTGTTAAGTATAGCTGTGAAAACGGCAAAATCGTTGCCGCAATCTGTGCCGCTCCGTCAATTCTCGGTCATCTCGGAATCCTTGACGGCAAAAAGGCAACCTGTTTTCCGGGCTTTGAAAAAGAACTCAAGGGTGCAGACTATACAGGCACTCACACCGTAACGGACGGCAATATTATTACCGCAAAGGGTGCAGGCTGTGCAATTGAATTCGGTCACGCAATTGTTTCTCTCGCAGTATCAAAGGATGCCGCCGACAAGGTTATCGGTGATATGCAATGCCTGTGAAAAATGTTCGTGAGCTGAAAAGTCAGCTCCGTGCAAAACATAAAAAAATCCGAAAAAGCTGTCCTCCCGAAAAAAAGCAACAGCTTGACCTCGCCTTGCAGAACGCTTTTCTGGCAAGTGAGGAATACAAAAGCTGTGATGTGCTTTTTGCCTTTGTTTCATCACCGATTGAGGTTGACACCTCGCTTATTCTTGAAACAACGCTGAAAGACGGCAAAAGACTTGCTTTGCCAAAGTGTAAAAATAATTTCGGCGAAATGGATTTTTACCTTGTAAATTCACTTTCTCAGCTTGAAAAGGGTGCGTTCTCAATCATGGAACCAAACCCCGAGGTTTGCGAAAAGTACGAGGATTTCTCACACGGACTCTGCCTTGTTCCGGGACTTTGCTTTGATATGCAGGGATTCCGCCTTGGATTCGGCAAGGGTTACTACGACAGATTTTTACAGAATTTTTCGGGAACAAGCGTTGGGCTTTGCTACTCCAAATGTATAGAGCATACTCTGCCCTCGGGAGTGTTCGACCGCCCCGTTGACGCCGTGATTACCGAAAAATATACCAACCGAACAAATAACGAGTTTGTAAAGGAATGATACATTATGAACCCTGATAATTTTAATATGAGCGAACAGGAGCTTAACGCTCAGCGTCGCAGAAGAGCCGAAAACTTTAAACTTAATATTGATGAAAGCGAGTATGAGGACGATAATTTCGTCAAGTCTGAGGATGAACCGTCAAACCTTAATTCATACAGCGGTCAGGATGTCAAAAAGCAAATGGCCCGTGAATCAAAGCAGGTTTTAAAGCAGAAGAAAAAGGAAGAAAAAAAGGCTCTTAAAGCAAAGAACAAGTATAATCGCAGAACCTTCCGCTTTATCTGGATTATCTCGGTTTTAATTGTCGGAGCAATGGCGGCTGTATATATGATGACAGGCATGAACGATTTGCTTGCCGTGAACAGAACCGACTCCTCAACCGTGAAAATTGAAATTCCCGAAAATCCGACTGTTGACGATGTTACAAAGGTACTTGTTGACAATAAAGTAATCGGTGAGCCGTCATATTTCAAGCTTTTTGTCAATGTCACAAAGTCTGCCGATGATTTTACTCAGGGTACATATGAAATTCGCAGAAATATGGACTACGAGGCAATCATCAACTTCCTTTCGAGTAACAATAACAGAACCGACACGGTTTCCGTTACAATTACCGAGGGTGAAAGCGTTCTTGAAATTGCCAACACTCTTGAAAAGAACGGTGCTTTGGGCGATAGGGACGAGTTTCTTTCGCTTTGCAATTCCGAAAAGTTTGACAGCGACTTTGACTTTATCAAGGCTGAAACAAATGCGGACAAGCGTTATTACAAGCTTGAGGGCTATCTCTATCCCGATACCTACGAATTCTACAGAAATGAAAATGCAGAATCCGTAATCTACAAATTTCTCAACAACTACGAAACAAAGATTAACGAAAAACAGACTGTTGACGGATATTCAAAGAAAACAACAGTTTTGAAAATGGTTGAAGAGAGCGACACAAAGTATTCGCTTGATCAGGTTATGACAATCGCATCTATCATTCAGGCAGAGGCGGCTGACAAAGAGGATATGTACTACATTTCCTCAATCCTCCACAACCGTCTTACAGCCGACAGCAGTCTCGGCGTGTCAAGTCTCGGTCTTGATTCAACAAAGTTCTATCCGTACAGAAGCCTTGAGGATGTTCCCGAAAATGACAGAAGCACCTACAAGAGCAGATATGATACATATGACAGGAAGGGACTTCCTTACGGTCCTATCTGCAATCCCGGTATGGATGCGATAATTGCCGCACTCAATCCGAACAGCTCGGATTATTACTTCTTCTGTCATGACAGCAAGGGACAGGCTTATTACGCATCAACACTTGAACAGCAAAACGCAAATCTGGAGTATATTGAAAGCTATGATAACTAATTTTGAAAAACCCGAAATTTTGTCACCGGCAGGTGATATGGATTGCCTTAAATCCGCTTTAAACTTTGGCGCAGACGCAGTTTTTCTTGCAGGGAAAATGTTCGGAATGCGTTCCGCACCGCAGAATTTTGATAACGATCAGCTCAAAAAAGCTTGTGACCTTGCCCACGCAAAGGGGGCAAGAATCCATGTGACCTGCAACACACTTCCACGTAATAATGAAATTCCTCATCTTCAGGAATTTATGGAAAATGCTCAGGCTTGCGGAGTTGATGCGTTCATAATTGCCGACCTCGGTGTTTTTGAGGCGGCTAAAAAGTATGCGCCAAAGGTTCAGCGCCACATTTCGACTCAGGCAGGAGTAACAAACTATGCGGCGGCAAATGTGCTTTACAATATGGGTGCGTCAAGGGTTGTGCTTGCAAGAGAAATTCCGCTTGATGAAATTGCCGAAATGCGTGCAAAAGTTCCGAAAGAGCTTGAAATTGAATGCTTTGTACACGGTGCAATGTGTGTTTCATTTTCAGGCAGATGCCTTATTTCAAGCTATATGACAGGCAGAGATGCTAACCACGGCGACTGCGCTCAGCCGTGTCGCTGGAAGTATCATCTTTACGAAGAAAACCGTCAGGGACAGTATTTTCCTGTTGAAGAAACAGGTGACGGTACATATCTCTACAATTCAAGAGATCTCTGTATGATTGAGCATATCCCCGAGCTTGTAAAGGCAGGTGTTTCAAGCTTTAAGATTGAGGGCAGAGCAAAGTCGGCTTACTATGTCGCTGTTACAACAAACGCTTACCGTCACGCTGTTGACGATTATTTTGCTGAGGGTGACGATTATGTTCTCAAACCGTGGATAAGGGAAGAACTTGAAAAAATCAGCCACCGTGAGTACAACACAGGCTTCTATTTCGGCAGAGAACCCGGTCAGGTTACGGGCAACGGAGGATATATCCGTCATTATGACAATGTTGCATTGTGTGAAGAGCTTGTTGACGACACAACCGCAGTGATCACTCAGCGCAACAAATTCTATGTGGGCGACACACTTGATGTACTTCCGCCAAGCGGAGTGCCGTTTGAAATCAAGTGTGAATCACTTACAACCGACGAGGGTATGCCCGTTGAAAGTGCGCCGCACCCGATGCAAAGACTTACAATGAAATGCAACGCTCCCGTTCCGTCGGGCTCGGTTATCAGAAAAAAGCGTGATTAATCCCGAATTTTGCTATTGACAACACAAAGAAACAGTTCTATAATCTATGTATTGAAATTGAATTACAATATTCGGCTGTGACGGGATTAACCGAGATGTCAGCATTTCAGAGAGAAAGCCGTTTTGGTGCAAGGCTTTTATGTGAAGTTTCGGTGCGCTGCCCCTGAGCTCTGTGTGATTAAGCACAGCGTATTTCTGCGTTAAGGAAATGTAATCTATTATGACGATTACTCAAAGCGGACGCTTGGCGTCAATTTGGGTGGTACCGCAGGATATTCCTGTCCCATTGTATTTTTATACAATGGGATTTTTTATTTTGCTCGGTTGCATACTTTAAACAAATTTGAACGAATATTGTATTCCCCTGTGAATTTGTATAAGGAGAGATTTTTTATGAAGTGGACAGGACTTAACGAATTAAGAGAAAAGTTCCTTGAATTCTTTGAATCAAAGGGTTGTTTAAGACTCCCCAGCTTTTCACTTGTTCCAAAGGACGACAACAGCCTTCTGCTTATCAACAGCGGTATGGCTCCTATGAAAAAATATTTTACAGGTGAGGTAACACCTCCTCGCAAGCGTGTTACAACCTGTCAGAAATGTATCCGTACTCCCGACATTGAGCGTGTCGGCATCACAGCCCGTCACGGTACATTCTTTGAAATGCTCGGTAACTTCTCATTCGGCGACTATTTTAAGCACGAGGCTACAGCATGGGCATGGGAATTCTTTACAAAGGTTCTTGAAATGCCGCCCGAAAAGCTCTATGTTTCAATCTATGAGGACGATGACGAGGCTTTTGACATTTGGACAAAAGAAGTCGGCGTTGATCCGTCACATATGGTAAGACTCGGCAAGGAAGATAACTTCTGGGAACACGGTTCAGGCCCCTGCGGTCCGTGCTCCGAAATCTACTTTGACCGTGGCGACGAAAAGGGCTGCGGCAGACCCGACTGTCATGTAGGCTGTGAATGTGACCGTTTTGTTGAGGTTTGGAACCTTGTATTTACTCAGTTTGAGAGTGACGGCAAAGGTAACTACACTCCTCTTGAACATCCGAACATTGATACAGGTATGGGACTTGAAAGACTTGCCTGTGTTATGCAGGGTGTTGACAACCTTTTCCTCGTTGACACAATTCAGAATATTATGAAACACATCTCACAGATTACAGGTGTTGAGTACGGCAAAAATGAAAAGAGCGATGTTTCGCTCCGTGTTATCACAGACCATATCCGCAGTACAACATTTATGATTGGTGACGGTGTTCTTCCGTCAAACGAGGGCAAGGGCTATGTGCTTCGCCGTTTGCTCAGAAGAGCCGCTCGTCACGGCAGACTTCTCGGTTACAACGAGCCTTTCCTCTATAAGGTTTGCGATACGGTTATCAAAGAAAATCTTACAGCTTATCCCGAACTCAAGGAAAAGCAGGAGTTCATTACAAAGGTTATCAAGGTTGAGGAAGAAAGCTTTGCCAAGACAATTGATCAGGGCTTTAAGATGCTCAACGGCATTATGGACAGCGAAGATGTTAAGGTTCTCAGCGGTGAGGACGCATTTAAGCTTAACGATACCTACGGTTTCCCGATTGACCTTACAAAAGAAATTCTTTCCGAAAAAGGCATTAAGGTTGATGTTGATCGTTTTCGTGAGCTCATGAAAGAGCAGAAAAAGCGTTCCCGTGACGCAAGAAAGAACGCCGGCGCAGACGCTTGGATTTCTGACACAACAGACCTTTCGGATGTTGCAAATACAGAATTCGTAGGCTACACAGACCTCAAGTCAACTTCAAAGGTTCTTGCAATCGTTAAGGACGGTGTGAGAGTTGACAGTATCGGTGAGGGCGAAAATGCTATCATTGTTCTCGACAAAACTCCATTCTACGGAGAAGGCGGCGGTCAGGTTGGCGACACAGGTGTTATGGAGTCTGGCAGTTTTTCAGCTGATGTTGACAACACAACAAAGAATCCGTCAGGCACAATTTACCTTCACGCTTGTACAGTAAAGAGCGGCAGCATCAATGTAGGCGCAGAGGTTTCAACTGCTGTTGATGAAGAGCGCCGTGCGGATATTACAAGAAACCACACAGCGGCTCACCTTCTTCAGTCGGCTCTCCGTGAGGTTCTCGGCAACCATGTTCAGCAGGCAGGTCAGCTTGTTTCAGACGATTACTTCCGTTTTGACTTTACTCACTTTGAGGCTCTCACGGCAAAGGAACTTATTGAGGTTCAGAATCTTGTGAATAAAAAGATTCTTGAGGCAATCCCCGTTACAACACAGGAAATGCCTATTGAAGAGGCTAAAAAGCTCGGCGCAATGGCACTCTTCGGTGAAAAGTACGGCGATGTTGTCCGTGTTGTAAGCGCAGGCGACTTCTCTGTTGAATTCTGTGGCGGTACACATGTAAAGAATACCGCAAACCTCGGTCTTTTTAGAATCAGACAGGAGGGTTCGGTTGCCGCAGGTGTAAGAAGAATTGAGGCTCTCACAGGTATGGGCGTTCTCAAGTACATCAGCGGTATGAGCGCTGTTATTATGGATGTTTGCTCATTACTCAAAATTGCAAATCCAAAGGCAGTTGTTGAGGGTGTTCAGAAGGCTGAACAGCTTATCAAGGAACAGCAGAGAGAAATCAACGAGCTTAATTCAAAGCTTGCCGTTGCTCAGATCGGTCAGCTTTTTGCAGGCACAACGGAGGAAAACGGTGTAAGAGTGGTAACAGGCAGAATTGACAAGGCTAATGCCGACATTCTTCGCACAATGTGCGAAAAGGCAAGAGATTTTGCCCCGAAGTGCGTATGTGTTCTTGCAACTGAAAATGACGGCAAGGTGACATTTGCCGCAGCCTGCGGTAAAGAGGCTCTTGCTCTCGGTGCAAATGCAGGCAAAATCATAAAGGCTGTTGCTCAGAAGGCCGGAGGCAACGGAGGCGGAAAGCCCGATATGGCTATGGCAGGTGCTAAACAGCCTGAGAAGATTTCAGAGGCTCTTGACAGCGTAAAAGAAACTGTTTATGCAATGTTAAAATAATCGTTTAATGTGTATTTATGGCTTACTTGCCGGTTGAATTGTGGAAAATAGCCAAACGGTTACATAAAATCTTGTGCAATTAACAAAAACGGTTTTAAATCAAAACTATTGCAGTTTTGTTATTTTTATAGTATAATAAGCAATACTAAGATATGAAAATCTATCTTGGATATTTATGAACAATTTTAGGAGGAGATTAAAAATGTTCAAGAAAATTGCAGGTCTTTTTCTTGCAGCAGCAGTAATGTGCAGTTCAGTTGCCATAACAGCTAGCGCTGCAGAAGCAGAGGATGACGCTGCTGTTGCTGCAGCAGATCAGTCAGGCGAGGTTTCAGCCGACGGTTCATCAGAGGTTTCAGCTGACGCTTCTTCAGAAGTTGAAGCAGGCAATGTTGTTAAGTTTGATGTTAAGAAGTCAGGCTGGAATAATGTTAAGTCAGTATTCTGTCATATTTGGAAAGCTGACGGTTCAGGCGATTGGCCGGCTTGGCAGTCAAAGAAAGAAAAATGTAAGTACGATTCTTCAACAGGTATCGCTACATATGATCTTTCAAAGACAGGTAACACAATCTCTAAGTCAGACGGAAGAGTTTACTGTGTAGTCTTTAGTGCTAACACAGGTATGCAGTCATACAACGCTATCATGAGCGGCAAGTGCATCGGTGACACACTTTATTGCACAGGTAATCAGCTTGAAAACCCTGAGGATTCAGAAAAGAAGGCAAACGAAGCTAAGTGGGAAAACAACTCAGACTGCGGCCCTGAAAAGAAGATTACATCAACAGGTAACGTCATCGGTTCTGCTTTCCCTGAGGGCGAATCAGATGTAACATTGCTGGCTACATACCTCGTTGCTTACTACAATGATGACGCTAAGACAAGTCTTACACAGAAACTTCTTGACGAACTCAAGGTTAGTCCTGTAGATGTTATGGGTGCTGTAACAGATAGGCTCAATGCTACAAACAACGAGGATAAGGATAAGATTGCTCCTGCAGTTGAGAAGATTCTCGCAGGTTGCACAGATCCTACAACAGGTAAGAAGGCAGATACAGCTAAGCTTGACAGCGCTAAGAAGACAGGTGCTAAGGCAGCAGGCGGTAGCTCAAGCAACGGTTCAAGTTCTTCTTCAAGCAACGGTGGCTCAAGCTCATCAGGTTCAGGTTCTTCAAGCACAGGTGCAGTTAAGTCAGGTGTTGAAACAACTATCGTTTTCGTAATGGCAGGTCTTATGGTTTCAGCAGCGGGCGTTATGTTCCTTGCAAGAAAGAAGAAAGAAGACTGATTTTAACGAATTAATCTTTGATTAAGCATTTTTCGGACACTGTCAATCGGCAGTGTCCGTTTTGCTTTTTTAACTCATGGTGCAAAAATATTCAAAAAGTTTTTAAAACATCTTGACAACGCTCGCTGTGTTTGTTAAAATATTAATGTTGCAACGGGATGTAGCGCAGTTTGGTAGCGCACACGTCTGGGGGGCGTGGAGTCGCAAGTTCAAGTCTTGTCATCCCGACCAACTAAAGCCTTTTTGTCTTTTGACAGAAAGGCTTTTTTCTTTACGATAAACTGCTTACTGCAAATAAATTAACGCAAAAGGAGAAAATATGCTTAATATCGGCTCTCATCTTTCAATATCAAAAGGTTTTTACGCAATCGGCAGAGATGCACTTTCAATCGGAGCAAACACATTTCAATTTTTTACACGCAACCCTCGTGGTGGATCTGCAAGAAAAATTGATATCGAAGATGTCAATGCACTTATAAAACTTATGACGGAAAATAATTTTGCAAAAATTCTTGCCCATGCACCATACACAATGAACCTCTGTTCGGCAAAACCCGAAACCCGTGAATTTGCTCTGAACACGCTTACGGATGATTTTAAACGAATGGAATATCTCCCGAATAATCTTTACAACTTTCACCCCGGCAGTCACACGGGACAGGGCGTTAAAGCTGCGGTTGAGCAAATAGGCACAGCATTGAATACTGCAATGTTCGATGATATGACAACCACGGTATTGCTTGAAACAATGGCGGGCAAAGGCACGGAGGTCGGCAGAACCTTTGAAGAACTGCGTATGATTATCGACCGTGTGGAGCGAAACGATAAAATCGGTGTCTGCCTTGATACCTGCCATGTTTTTGACGCCGGTTATGACATTGTGAATAATCTTGACGGAGTTCTTGAAGAATTTGACCGTGTAATCGGGATTGAAAGACTCAAGGCAATTCATCTCAATGACAGTATGAATCCTATCGGCAACCACAAGGACAGACATCAGAAAATAGGCGAGGGCTACATCGGAATTGATGCGTTCGGAAAAATTATAAATAATGAAAATTTGCGAAATCTTCCGTTTTTCCTTGAAACCCCGAACGAGCTTGACGGTTATGCCAAAGAAATTTCGGCTTTGAGAAATTTGTATTTTGAATGACATTTAGGTCAGTTTACAAGGAACTACACGCAGACC
>ENA-UAOI01000479-UAOI01000479.1-human-gut-metagenome-genome-assembly--contig:-NODE-479-length-15238-cov-6.328723_pt1 | contig 15238 bp, 9 predicted proteins | sample MGYA00243471_ERZ654561 | MGnify/ENA primary metagenome ERZ654561 (study PRJEB26926, sample SAMN06164393) | human gut metagenome | biome: ENVO:00009003; feature: ENVO:2100002; material: ENVO:00002003... | reverse complement strand
ACACTGTACTAACCCCTGAAATTGTTGTATAATATAACCGAAGCAATGAAAGATTGCTTGATGAATTTTTAATATTTTAAAGCGAAAGGGGCTTTATTATGAAATTAGATACAGTTCTTGCAAAAAGAGAGAACAAGGTAGTTTATAAAGACGGTGCGCTTGCAGCCAAAGTTTTTGACGAGTGTTATCCGAAATCAGATATTCTTAACGAGGCTCTTAATCAGGCAAGAGTTGAGGAAACAGGACTCAATATTCCGAAAATTGAAGAGGTTACAAAGATTGACGGAAAATGGGCAATTATCTCCACCTTCATCGAGGGCAAAACTCTTGCGGAGCTTATGGCAGAGCATCCCGAAAAAGAGGACGAATACCTCAATCTCTTTGTTGACATTCAGGTTAAAATCCTCAGCCAAAAAGCACCGTTGCTTAACAAACTCAAGGATAAGATGAAACGCAAAATCAGCGAAACCGACCTTGACGCAACAACAAGATATGAGCTTGAAACCCGTCTTAACGGTATGCCGAACCACACAAAGGTTTGTCACGGCGATTTCAACCCGAGTAATGTTATCATTGACGAGTCGGGTACACCGTATGTTATTGACTGGTCACACGCAACACAGGGTAACGGTTCAGCCGATGCCGCAAGAACTTACCTCTTGTTCCGTTTGAATCATCAGGAAGAGCTTGCAGAAAAGTATATGAAGCTTTACTGCACAAAGACCGACACAGCCCGTCAATATGTTGACCGCTGGCTTCCGATTGTAGCCGCATCACAGTCTGTTAAGGGCAAACCCGAAGAGAGAGAGTTCCTTCTCAAATGGGCAAGTGTTTGCGAATACCAGTAATGCCGTAATTTTTAATTCATATTTTACTCAGCAAAATTTCATTTTGAAATTTTCTCTCCTCTGTTTTTTTCATAATTGTATTACGGAAACCGAATAAAAGCAGCTCCCGCTCCAAATGCTTGGTGCGGGAGTTGCTTTTTTGATGCGAAATTTATGTTGACGGTACGCTGTAAATATTACAAAAGGTTACAAATTTTGTAATAATTCGCTTTAATTTGGTGCTTGAAATGAAGATTTTGTGAGTGAAACTGCATCAAATTTTCTGAATTAGCAAAAAATACGGGCTTTGGGGTTGATTTTTTAAAAGGGTGATGTTATAATGGTTACAATGTTGTTATCAAGGTGTAACCTGATTTGTAATTTACTGTCAGATTTGGTAACAATTTTTCGGTCAAATCTTCCGTACAGATTAAAACGGACTGTACTTTGAGTCGGTAGTTATTTTTCTGTAAGAGCTTTGACTCTCTGAAAAATGGAGGTAATTAACGATGCAGAGAATAAAAAAGATTACTGCAATCATTCTGAGTGTTCTCACACTTTCAAGTGTATGCGTATTCGGTTCTTCATTTTCTGCCGGTGCAAAAGGCACGGGTGCAGGTCTTGCAGAATGGGCACTCAATGCCTATAACAGCGGATGGTCATATGTTTACGGCGGTTCAACTCCCGGAGCAGTTGACTGTTCAGGTCTTATCTATTCATATGCCGGCGGCGAAAGATGCGGTAATCCACAGCTTGAAACAGCTACCGAAACAGGTTCGGTAAGTGCAGGCATTCCTAATGTTCACGGTCTTGGACTTTGGCGTCCCGGTCATGTCGGTGTTTATGTCGGCAACGGTATGGAGGTTGACGCAAGAGGTGATGAATACGGTGTTTGCTACGAGGCAATCGGCGGTTATAACAATTGGACATACTGGTTCAAGCTTGCCGCAGTTTCATATGTAACAAACGGTTGGGAAAGCTTTAACGGCAACTACTACTACTACGAAAACGGCGAGTACATTGTAAATACTTCAAGAACAATTGACGGTACTACATATTACTTTGACTCACAGGGCAGATCGAGCAAGACTCCTTCAAACACTTCTTCAAGCAGTTCATCAAGTTCAAGCTCATCAGGCTCATCAGGTTCTTCAAGTTCATCAAGCAGCTCATCATCTTCAAGCAACACACCGAGTGTTTACAAGAACGGTTCATCGGGTGCTGAGGTAAAGAAGATTCAGCAAAGACTTGCTGACCTCGGCTATTATGACGGTGCAGTTGACGGTTACTTCGGTGACGCAACAGAAGAGGCTTATAAGGCATTCCAGAAAGCCGCAGGTCTTACAGTTGACGGTATTGCAGGCGATTCGAGAAATACACTTTATTCGGAGAATGCTCCCGAAGCTCCAAAAGCCGATACAACACCAAAGACTGAGGACAAGCCCGAAGAAGAAACAACTGCTCCCACAGAGGCAACAACAGAGCCTGTAACAGAGGCAGTTCAGTATCAGAACGGTGACGAAAACGATAAAGTAACTGCAATTCAGCAGCAGCTTATAAAACTCGGCTACTTTGCAATGGATGCAACAGGCTACTACGGTGAATATACAGCGCAGGCAGTTGCAAATTTCCAGAATCAGAATTCACTCGATTCAACAGGTATTGTTGATGAGAAAACATACAACGCACTGTTCAGCGACAAAGCAGTTGCAAATCCCAAAACAGAGGTTGTAAGCGGTGAGGTTTCTCCGGCGGTTTCAGCCGCTCCGATTGAGATGCCTTCTTCAACAGGTGCATCGCAGTTCATTCTTTCAAACGAAAAGAATCAGAACTACTCGGACACAGCATCAAGCGTTGCCGTTCAGTCCGTAAAATCTGCCGACAAGGCTCTTGCAAAGTCAAATGCCGCAAGCACACCGACTCTTGTTGCCGCAGTTCAGAGATCCGCAAATGTAGGTCTTTGGTTTGTGCTTGTTGCAGTTATCCTCGGCGCAATCGCTTTTGTATTCTTCCTTCGTGACAGAAAGCTTTCAAGATATTCAAGATATGTCGCAAGAAAGAAAAAAAGAGCCACCAAAGCCGAGCTTGACGCAAGATGGTAATTGATATATAATCCGATTATTAAACAGTCGATTGCAAAGCAGTCGGCTGTTTTTTGTTAATTGAAAATGGAAAATTAAAAATGGAAAATTGTGGTCGGCGGTGTGCCACCGCAATCTATTCGAGAAGATACTCGGATAAAGAAATTGCATCAGATGCCCGAATACGGCATTGATGCAATTTTTGCTTTATATGGAAGTAAATGTATACTTGTAGGGGTAGCCTTGCGACTATATTTCAGACGGGAGGATATTATCCGCCCCTACGACACGAACGGGGAACGGCGACATACCGTACGAATAAAAATGTGGACATTTATTGCACATTCGTGTTAAAATACAAGATGAAAAAGTGTGTGGAAAGAAAGCGGTGACTGTTAATGAAAAAATCCGAAAAACCAATCGACAAAATAAAAGTCAAAAAGTCGATTTTCAAAAGGCTTTTCTTTCACATACTTGTGCTGTTTATTTTGGCGGTGATTGTTTCGGGTACGCTCAATTGCATTGAAAACATTCAGCGCACAAGGCGGTTTACACGACAGCTGACCGAAAGTGCGTCAAAGGTTGCAACAGAAACTTTTGAACGCTGTGATATAAACGCATTGCTTGATAATCCCGATTCCGAAGAATATCGGAAAGCCGTTAAGACCTTGAGGTGGATTTGTCAGACAAATCACCTTGAATATATGTACATTTACATTCCGAATTTTGACGAAAACAAGGTTACATATGTTATGACTGTTGCCGATGATGACAGCGAAAACGAGAATGTTTTGAATGTGAGAAGTGCAGGTGCAGAGGTTGACCACAGCTTGTGGGACGCTGAAAAAGAGGCGTGGGAAAATCCTAACCTTGTCACGGCTTACGAATATCAGAACGACAGCTTTGGCAGTTTTTACACGGCATTTTCAGCGATCCAAGGCAAGGACGGCAAGCCTGTTGCATTAATCGGTGCGGACTATTCGCTGACGCAGATTTATACGGAAATCATTTTCTATACTGCAATGCGAGTTCTTGCGTTGTTTGTTGTGCTGGCAATTGTATTCTTGCTTGTAATGCGGTTTGTCAGAAAAAAGATGTATAATCCGATACTTTTGATTTTTGAAAAAATTCGAGGATACTTTTCCGACAAGGCTGACGGCACAAATACAAAGAAAGCGTTTGTGCCGATAAAACTCGGCTCTGACGATGAAATTCAGCTTTTGGCTGATTATTTCAACGATATGGCTCACGATGTAGAAACTTATGTTGAAAAAAATTCCGCCCTTGCGAGTGAAAAGGCTAAGAATGAAACCGAGCTTGAGGTTGCAAGGCGGATTCAGTACGGAATAATTGCGAGAGAAAAGAATGTTGTCTTTGCCGATTGTTTTGATGTTTCGGCAAGAATGGAGTCTGCAAGACAGGTAGGCGGCGATTTTTACGATTGCTTTGGATTGCCTGACGGCAGAATATGTGCCGTAGTTGGCGATGTGTCGGGCAAGGGTGTTGCTGCGGCAATGTTTATGGCTTTTGCAAAAACTCTTATCCACGAAAAAATGACCGAAAATGCAGAACCCGACAGGGCATTTGAAGAAATCAACAGGGAACTCTGTTCGTCAAATCCCGAGGGAATGTTTGTAACTGCATTCGCCGTGATTTTTGACAAAAACAGCGACAGCTTTTTGTACATAAATGCAGGTCATAACAAGCCTGTTGTGGTGAGCAACGGCAAGGCTGAATTTTTAGAATGTAAGCCCTGTATAATGCTCGGTGTGTTTGATGATGCAAGGTATGTTGTGAACAGCGCTGAATTTGGAAACGGTGATATAATCTGCCTTTACACCGACGGTGTGAATGAGGCAACAAATGCGGATAATGAATTTTTCGGCAACGATAGACTTGTGTCTGCCTGTCAAAATTCCGGTCAGACTGCAAAAGGTGTGTGCGACGGAGTTTATGACGCTTTGACGGACTTTACCGAAAATGCGGAGCAATTTGACGATATAACAATTGTTGCAATAAAAAACAGCAAAAACAGAGATTGAAGGGTTATGAATGTTTAAATCGGAAAACAATCAGATTACAATAGAACAGGTGAGAAAGCTTGACGAGGAATATACTCTTGTCGATATCCGAGATGAAATTTCGTTTGAATACGGTCACATTGACGGTGCAAAGAATGTTCCGCTTGCAAAAATCAAAGAGGATAATACACTTTTGCCAAAAGACAAGCTTGTTGTCCTTTGTTGCAAAAGCGGTCAGATAAGTGACGAGCTTGCAGAAAATCTGCGTGATGACGGATTCAATGCCGTGAATCTTGAGGGCGGTTATTACAGTTGGTTGAGAAGTCAATTCGAGAATGAGGACTATGCAACCGATGTTGAAAAGAGCATCCGTAAAAAGTTCAGCAAGACGATTTGGAGCAGATTTACTGCGGCGATAATCGAGTACAAGCTTGTTGAGCCGAACGATAAAATTGCCGTCTGCATTTCGGGGGGCAAGGATTCAATGCTGATGGCAAAGCTTTTTCAGGAGTTGAAAAGACACAATAAATTTCCGTTTGAGCTTGTCTTTCTTGTAATGGACCCGGGCTACAGCGTTGAAAATCGTGATGTAATCGAGAGCAACGCCCGTAGGCTGAACATTCCGATAACTGTTTTTGAAACAGATATTTTTAATTCTGTTTACAATGTTGACAAATATCCCTGCTACCTTTGCGCAAGAATGAGGAGAGGTTATCTCTACAAAAAGGCAAAGCAGCTCGGCTGTAACAAAATCGCACTCGGTCATCACTATGACGATGTTATAGAAACTATTCTTATGGGTATGCTCTACGGCGGTCAGGTTCAGACGATGATGCCGAAGCTCCACAGCACAAACTATGAGGGAATGGAACTTATCCGCCCTCTCTACCTTGTTCGTGAGGCTGAAATCAAGCATTGGCGAGATTACAACAAGCTGAATTTCATTCAATGTGCGTGCCGTTTTACGGACACCTGCACAACCTGTTCACCGAACAGCAACACAGGCTCAAAACGACAGGAAATAAAACAGCTTATAGCAAATCTGAAGAAAATCAATCCCCAGATTGAAAGCAACATTTTCCACAGCGTTGAAAATGTCAATCTCGATACGATTATTTCATATAAACAGGGCGATAACAAAGTTTCGTTTCTGGACAGATATGATGATATGGGGAAGGGCAAGTAATTAAAAATTAAAAATTGAAAATTGAAAATGAATGTCGGGAAGACAGTTTGCAAAATGCAAAGCAATGTCTTCCCGACTGTTTTTGTTTGTGTAAAAGCTGTTGTTTAAATGTAGGGGAGAACCGTGTTCTCCCGTTAGTAACGGTAGAAATTATATTTAAAAACAAACTTTATAAATTCGACAAAGCGATTGTAATACTGTAGCGGTGGTCACTGACTGCCGCTACTACTGATTTTTTTCTTCTTTTATTATGACTGCGATATTTTCAACAATTTCTGCAATTCGCAATTGTTGTGTGTCAGGAATTTGTTTTAACGCTTCTTCAATTCGCATTTTTGCCTGATTATTAGTTGGCGATGAGTCGATTTTGGAATCAAAACAAATAAGTTCATTGATTGTTATACCGAGCGCACAGGATATTTTATACAGTGTGTCTATTGTGGGACACTTTTCACCTCGCTCAAGTCTGCCGAGATATGCAGGATAAAGACCTGCCGACATAGCAAGATTTTCTTGGCTGATATCAATTTTTAAACGATATTTCCGAATGTTTTGTCCTATCTTTTTGTTAAGTTCGGTGCGTTCCATATGCTTCATCCTGCTCTTTAGGGTACTTTTTAATTATACTAATACACATTTATTTTGCACACAATGTAATAAAAAGCATAAAATATGCACTATAGTGTTGACAATGCCTATACTATAGTATATAATCTTATTGTAATCGTTAATTGAACATTGTTGAAAAACAAATTAAAGCAATAAATAATATATTATGAATTGAGGAGAGAATTATGTATTGTCAAAAATGTGGAAAACAAATTGATGAGGGAAGTGTGTTTTGCCAGCACTGCGGTGCACAAATAGGAAATTCTGTATCGGATAATTTTTCTAACCGAAATGCAAATCTGAATTTTAATGTACAGCATACAGAGAGAAAGACTGAGCGAATTAAAAGTAAAGAAGAATTTATGGATGACTATCATACAAAACACCCTGAACGAATGGTGTATGTAGTTCTATTCATTATTTTAGAAATTGCTGCAACAATTGTCTTTATAATGAATGTATCATCTTATATAGATCATCACCGTGATGAAAATATCACAGGCATGATGATTGCTGCATTTCTCGAAATAATTGCCGTAATTTTTGCATGTGCAATTCAAAAAGTAAACTCATCGGCAAACAAAGCATATGATATGTACTTAAACAATATAAATTCCCGATCAAATAATATTGATAACAAAGAATGTCTTTTTCCATCTAATCAATGGGAATGCCCTAAATGTGGACGCTTAAATGCAGATAGTGTTAAATATTGTTTGAATTGCAGTTCGCCAAAAGTAATAACCTTTACCAAGCCGCAAACAGGTGAATGGCAATGCCCAAAATGCGGAAAGATAAATCAGAATTATGTCGGAACATGCGGATGTGGAGAGGTAAAACCAAAATGAAAAAACTTATAATTTTAATAACAGCCATGTTTATTATTTTACTGACCTCTGCCTGCGGAAAAGTAGAAAATACAGAAAGCTCCGTCGTGATTACAGACGCTGATGCTAAATATATTGAACTTGTTTATGATAATATTGAAAATTGGGATGTTACAAAGGATGATAGCGGAAAAACATTTTCAATCGACAAAATCAGCTTTTATAATTTTGCCAACGGAGAACAAATGGCATTTTACATCAATTACCCAATCGGAGGTTATTATGGATGCGGTTATTATCTTAATGTTGACGATGGTACAATGGAGAAAATAACTTATGATATATATGACCACGATATTAAGGAGTGGAGCACTTCATATATGATAAAAAACGCAACAGATGGAACAGATTGGAACAGTGATGCAGATAAAGACGAAAAACATTCAGTTATCAAAGAAGCCTTTGAAAACTATCTAAAGTCAAAACGAGAATAAGGGTGTTCAGGTACATAAACATAAAAACGGCATAACCGATTAAATTTCGGTTATGCCGTAATTTTTCACTCAGATTCCAGTTGCTAATAGTAGAAATTATATTTAAAAACAAGCTTTATAAATTCCGCAAAACGATTGTTATACTGTAGCGGTGGACCGTGTTCGCCAATCGAAACGATTGTAAAATCGGTTCGATTTAATCCAAAGCATTTATTATATAAAATTCATATTTACAAATATTTACAAAAAATTGGCTTGCTTATTTTGGCTGTTCAACCAAAACAAACGGTAGCCTTGCGACTGACGGTATAGGTGAATGGTGGTTTACCCACGCTGTTTAAAACCATACACCGTGTCGGGTGTTGCATTGAGATGTAAAAAATAGCCCGAAAAGGAAAATAATTCTTTTCGGGAAATAAAACCTGTAAAAATATAAAAAAGTCAGTAAAATCCGAAAAAAATCCGAAAATTCTCTTGACTTATTGATTATTTCAATATAGAATAATAAAATGTACCATAATGGGGATATGTACCGAAGAGGTCGGGAAAATCCGCAAAAAACTTTATCCGACAAGGGGATATTATCACAAAAATCCTTTTGTGTCAAGAGCTTTTTATGAGCAGATTTTCAGTACCGCTTGCCCCGTTTCATAGATTTTTTAAGGAGTGATACGCCTATGGTTAATGTCAAACCCGTAAAGCTTGGCAACACCGAAAGAATGAGTTTTGGTAAAATCGATGAAGTAATTGATATGCCTAATCTTATCGACATTCAGAAAGCGTCATACAAATGGTTGCTTGACGAAGGTCTTAAAGAAGTATTTAAAGATGTTTCGGGCATTACCGATTATCAGGACAACCTTGTTCTCGATTTTATCGACTACACACTTGATGTTGATCACCCGAACTACAGCGTAATTGAGTGTAAGGTTCGTGATGCAACATATTCAGCTGCTCTCAGAGTAACCGCAAGACTTTTGAACAAGTCAACGGGTGAAATCAAAGAGAGCAATGTATTTATGGGCGATTTCCCGCTGATGACCGCAAGCGGCACATTCGTTATCAACGGTGCTGAGCGTGTTATCGTTTCACAGCTTGTAAGAAGCCCGGGCGTTTACTATAAAATGGATCACGATAAAACCGGTAAGGAACTGTATTCAACAACAGTTATCCCGAATCGTGGTGCATGGCTTGAGTATGAAACCGATGTAAACGATGTTTTTTATGTTCGTATTGATAAGAACCGTAAGCTTCCCGTTACATCATTCATCAGAGCACTCGGTCTTGGCTCGGATGCCGAAATTCTCGACTATTTCGGTGACGATGAAAGAATGAGAGCTACTATCGAAAAGGATGCTGCTTCAAATGTTGAAGAAGGTCTTATCGAGGTTTACAAAAAGCTCCGTCCGTCTGAGCCTCCGACAGTTGACAGTGCGCAGACACACATAAACAACCTGTTCTTTGACCCCGGTCGTTATGATATGTCAAGAGTAGGCAGATATAAATACAACAAAAAGCTCGGTATTGCAAACCGTCTTGAAGGTCAGGTTCTTGCAGAGCCGATTGCCAACCCACGCACAGGCGAGGTTATGGCTCTTCGTGATGAAAAAATCACAAAGGAAAAGGCTTTTGAAATCGAAAACGCAGGTGTTAAGATTGCCTATGTAAAGGCTGCCGATGAAACAATCGTTAAGGTTATTTCAAACGGTATGGTTGACATCGCTTGCTATGTTGATTTTGACGCAGAAGCAGAGTGTGATATCAAGGAAAATGTTCGTTTTGATGTTCTTTGCGAAATTCTTGATTCCTGTGAGAATGAGGATGACCTCAAGGAAATGCTCAGAAGCCGTGCAGATGAGCTTGTTCCTAACCACATCACGGTTGATGATATCTTTGCAACAATCAACTACCTTAACTGTGTTGCTCACGGTGTCGGTAATACAGATGATATTGACCACCTCGGCAACAGAAGAATCCGCTGCGTAGGCGAACTTCTTCAGAACCAGTTCAGAATCGGTTTCTCCCGTCTTGAAAGAGTTGTAAGAGAGAGAATGACAACCCAGTCACAGGATATGGAGTCGCTTTCGCCTAACTCACTCATCAATATCCGTCCCGTAACAGCGGCAATTAAAGAATTCTTCGGTTCTTCACCGCTTTCACAGTTCATGGATCAGGGTAACCCACTTGCAGAGCTTACCCACAAGCGTCGTCTTTCAGCCCTCGGTCCGGGCGGTCTTTCAAGAGATCGTGCAGGATTTGAGGTTCGTGACGTACACTACACACACTATGGCCGAATGTGTCCTATCGAAACTCCTGAAGGTCCTAACATCGGTCTTATCTCATATCTTGCTTCATTTGCCCGTATCAACAAGTACGGCTTTATCGAAGCTCCTTATCGTAAAATTGACAAGGAAACAGGCGTTGTAACCGACGAGGTTGTTTATATGACAGCCGATGTTGAGGATAACTACGCTGTTGCACAGGCTAACGAACCGCTTGATGAAAACGGCAGATTTGTTCATTCAAGAGTCGTAGGTCGTTACCGTGACGAGTTCGTAGAGTATTCTCCCGAAAGATTCGACTTCATGGATGTATCTCCTAAGATGGTTGTATCTGTTGCTACGGCTATGATTCCGTTCCTTGAAAACGATGACGCAAACCGTGCTCTCATGGGTGCGAACATGCAGCGTCAGGCAGTTCCGCTTCTCCGCAGTGAAGCTCCTATCGTCGGTACAGGTATGGAGTACAAGGCAGGTACAGACTCAGGCGTTTGTATCCTCGCTGAGGAAGACGGTATCGTTATGAGCGTTGACGCCCGTAACATTCGTGTACAGTATGACTCGGGCAGAGTTCAGGACTTTGAGGTTATCAAGTTCCTCCGCTCTAACCAGGGTACATGTATCAACCAGCGTCCTATCGTGTCAAGAGGACAGAGAGTTAAGAAGGGTGAAGTTCTCGCAGACGGTCCGGCTACCGAAAACGGTGAAGTTGCTCTCGGTAAGAACGCTCTCATCGGCTTTATGACATGGGAAGGTTACAACTACGAGGATGCTGTTCTTATCAACGAAAAAATCGTTCGTGATGATGTTTATACATCAATTCACATTGAAGAATATGACACAGAGGCAAGAGATACAAAGCTCGGACCCGAAGAGATTACAAGAGATATCCCTAATGTAGGTGAAGATGTTCTCAAGTATCTTGACGAGGACGGTATCATTCAGATCGGTTCTGAGGTTAAAGCAGGCGATATCCTTGTCGGTAAAGTAACTCCAAAGGGTGAAACAGAGCTTACAGCCGAGGAAAGACTCCTTCGTGCAATCTTCGGTGAAAAGGCAAGAGAAGTCAGAGATACATCTCTCCGTGTGCCTCACGGTGAATGCGGTACTGTTGTTGATGTTAAGGTGTTTACCCGTGCAGACAGCAGAAACGAACTCCAGCCCGGTGTAAACAAGGTTGTAAGAGTTTACCTTGCACTCAAGAGAAAAATCAGCGTAGGCGATAAGATGGCAGGTCGTCACGGTAACAAGGGTGTTGTTTCAAGAATTCTCCCAATGGAAGATATGCCGTTCCTTCCTGACGGTACTCCGCTTGACATCGTACTTAACCCGTTGGGCGTACCTTCTCGTATGAACATCGGTCAGGTTCTTGAGGTTCACCTCGGTTATGCCGCAAAGGCGCTTGGCTGGAAGATTATGACTCCTGTATTTGACGGCGCTCATGAGCAGGACATTTTCCAGTGTCTTAAAGACGCAGGTTACAGCGAGGACGGTAAGACATGGCTTGTTGACGGTCGTACAGGCGAGCGTTTCGATAACCCTGTAACAGTAGGTTATATGTACTACCTCAAGCTCCATCACCTCGTTGATGAAAAAATCCACGCAAGAAGCACAGGTCCTTACTCTCTCGTTACACAGCAGCCACTCGGCGGTAAAGCCCAGTTCGGCGGTCAGCGTTTCGGTGAGATGGAAGTTTGGGCACTTGAGGCTTACGGCGCTGCTTATACACTTCAGGAAATTCTTACAGTTAAGTCGGACGATGTTGTCGGCCGTGTTAAGACCTACGAGGCTATCGTTAAAGGTCAGAATATTCCTGCTCCGGGTATTCCTGAGTCATTCAGAGTTCTTATTAAGGAACTCCAGTCACTTTCACTTGATGTTCGTGTTCTTAACTCTGACGGTGAAGAAATTGACATTAAGCAGAAGTTTGATGAGGACGAGGATATTGTTGATGCAACAAATCCGGAATTTGAAGAAGACCACGTAATGACATCAATGGACGGCTACACTCTTGACGAGGGCGGCGAAGAAGGCAATATGTTTGACGATTCACTTGCCGATGTTGAAGAGGACAGCTACACATCGGATGATTTCAGCGATGACTTTGGCAGTGACGATATGTAAGGAGGAAATGCAATGATAGATAATAATGTTTTTGACTCAATTAAAATCGGACTTGCTTCTCCTGAGCAGATGAGAGAATGGTCTTACGGCGAAGTTAAAAAGCCCGAGACAATTAACTATCGTACTCTCAAGCCTGAAAGAGACGGCTTGTTCTGCGAACGCATTTTCGGACCGACAAAGGACTGGGAATGTCACTGCGGTAAATACAAGAGAATCCGTTTTAAGGGTAAAATCTGTGACCGTTGCGGTGTTGAAGTAACCCGTTCAAAGGTCAGAAGAGAGCGTATGGGACACATTGAGCTTGCCGCTCCCGTGTCGCACATTTGGTATTTCAAGGGAATTCCTTCAAGAATTGCCCTTATGCTTGATATTTCTCCCAAGCTTTTGGAGAATGTACTCTATTTCTCACAGTACATCGTAACAGATCCCGGCGACTGCCGTGACCTTGCAAAGTATCAGTGTCTTACCGAGGGTGAGTACAATGATATGCGTGAGAAGTATGAAAATGACTTTGAAGCAGGTATGGGTGCCGAGGCAATCAAAAAGCTCCTTGCCGAGATTGACCTTGATGCTCTTTCCGCTTCACTTAAAGAAGAACTCGAAACTGCATCGGGACAGAAGAGAGTAAGACTCCTTAAAAGACTTGATGTTGTTGAAAGCTTCAGAATGTCGGGCAACCGTCCCGAGTGGATGATTCTCGATGTTGTTCCGGTAATTCCGCCGGATATCCGTCCTATGGTTCAGCTTGACGGCGGTCGTTTTGCAACAAGTGACCTTAACGACCTCTATCGCCGAGTTATCAACCGTAACAACAGACTTAAAAAGCTCCTTGAGCTTAACGCACCTGAAATCATCATCCGCAACGAGAAGAGAATGCTTCAGGAATCCGTTGACGCACTCATCGACAACGGCAGACGAGGCAGACCCGTTACAGGACCTAACAACCGTGCCCTCAAGTCACTTTCGGATATGCTTAAAGGTAAGCAGGGTCGTTTCCGTCAGAACCTTCTCGGTAAGCGTGTTGACTACTCAGGCCGTTCGGTTATCGTTGTAGGACCTGAACTTAAAATGTATCAGTGCGGTCTTCCTAAGGAAATGGCACTTGAACTCTTCAAGCCGTTCGTTATGAAACGCCTTGTTGAAACTAAAGCAGAGCAGAATATCAAATCAGCAAGAAAAGCTGTTGAGCGTGCAAAGGACAATGTTTGGGATGCACTTGAAGTTGTAATCAAGGGACACCCCGTTCTCCTCAACCGTGCTCCAACACTTCACCGTCTTGGTATTCAGGCATTTGAGCCTGTTCTTGTTGAAGGTCGTGCTCTTAAACTTCATCCGCTCGCTTGTACAGCATACAACGCTGACTTTGACGGCGACCAGATGGCTGTCCATGTACCTCTTTCGGCAGAGGCACAGGCAGAAGCAAGATTCCTTATGCTCGCAGCAGGCAACCTTCTCAAGCCTTCTGACGGTCAGCCTGTTACAGTTCCTACACAGGATATGATCCTCGGTTCTTACTACCTTACACTTGATAAGGACGGTGAGAGAGGCGAAGGAAAGGTATTCCGTGATGTTGATGAGGTTATGATGGCTTATCAGACAGGCGTCATCGAGCTTCACTCAAAAATCAAGGTTCGCCGTGAGCTTGAAATTGACGGAAAAATCGAATCCGGTATTGTAGACACAACAATCGGTAAGATTATCTTTAACAATCCTATTCCTCAGGATCTCGGCTTTATCGACAGAAGTATCCCCGAAAACAGATTCAAGTTTGAGGTTGACTTCCTCGTTGGCAAGTCGGGTCTTAAGAAGATTATTGATAAATGTATTAAAATTCACGGTCCGGTAAGAACAAGCGTTGTTCTTGACCACATTAAGGCACAGGGCTATAAGTATTCTACAAAGGGTGCTATTACCGTTGCCGTTTGTGACGCAGTTATTCCTCCTCAGAAGAAGGCGATTATTGCCGAGGCAGAGAAGGAAGTTGATGTTATTCGTGATGAGTTTATGATGGGTCTTCGTTCAAACGAGGAGCGTTACGAAGAAGTTCTTCGTATCTGGGAAAAGGCTACTAACGATGTAACCGACGCCCTCCAGAAAAACCTTGACCGCTACAACCCAATCTTCATGATGGCTGACTCAGGTGCCCGTGGTAGTATGAGCCAGATCAGACAGCTTGCAGGTATGCGTGGCCTTATCGCCAATACATCAGGTAAAACAATCGAAATTCCTATCAGAGCTAACTACCGTGAAGGCCTTAACATCTTGGAGTACTTTATTTCATCTCGTGGTGCTCGTAAAGGTCTTGCCGATACAGCTCTTCGTACAGCCGACTCAGGTTACCTTACCCGTCGTCTTGTTGATGTATCACAGGAAGTTATTATCCGTGAAGAGGACTGCGGTACTACAGAAGGTCTTGAAATCTTTGACATCAAAGCAGGCGAATCAAATGTTATCGAAGGACTCCACGAACGTCTTATCGGAAGATATCTCCTTGATGACTTCTGCGATTCTAACGGTAATGTTCTTGTTTCAAAGGATGTTATGATGGGCGACAAAGAGGCTGACATCATCGTTAATTCGGGTGTTGACCACATCAAGATTCGTTCGGTACTTGAATGTCGTGCAAAACACGGTGCTTGCCGTAAGTGCTACGGTTCTAACCTTGCCAACCGTCAGCCTGTTACTGTCGGTGAGGCTGTCGGTATTATTGCCGCTCAGTCAATCGGTGAGCCGGGTACACAGCTTACAATGAGAACATTCCCTGTCTCTTATACACATCTGACGCTGCCG
>ENA-UAOI01000469-UAOI01000469.1-human-gut-metagenome-genome-assembly--contig:-NODE-469-length-15337-cov-6.363892_pt1 | contig 15337 bp, 18 predicted proteins | sample MGYA00243471_ERZ654561 | MGnify/ENA primary metagenome ERZ654561 (study PRJEB26926, sample SAMN06164393) | human gut metagenome | biome: ENVO:00009003; feature: ENVO:2100002; material: ENVO:00002003... | reverse complement strand
ATATTATGTACTATACAATAACAACTTAAAGGGTGTTATAATATGAATATTGACATTTTTTCCCAAAGGTTAAGAGATACAAGAAGAAAAAAGAATATTACACAAGCACAGCTCGCAAGACAGTCAGGCGTCACCGCTGCCACAATTTCAGCATATGAGAATACAGACAGTAAAAAAGGCTGTAATCCGTCACTTGAAAACGCCGCAAAACTTGCGGAAGCGTTAAGCGTTTCCCTTGATTGGCTCTGTGGCTTTGCTACCGATAAAAAGTCAATAACAACTGTGGATTTTTTGAAAGTACTTGTAAACCTTAGCAAAACAACAAAAGTTGCAATTGACATTGTAGATATTTGCAACGAGTACGATAAGCGTTTAATTTCCGCAGCTGCAAATCTCTTTACTGACGAAGAGTACAACGAAAATCATTTAGTATGTGAGGCTAACAATGTTAAAGACACTTGGCTTTTGCCGCTTGCGAGTTTTAGAAACAACTATATTGCAGAATTCTTAGCCGAGTGGAAAAAAATGAAAAGCCTTTATGAAGACGGCACAATAGACGAAAGCCTATACGATTTGTGGCTTGAAAAATTGTTTGCTGACATTGAAAATAGAGAAAAAGCAGATAAATGATTGCATTTTTACAAGGCGGTGATTAAATGGCAAATATACGCAAGCGTAACAAAAGCTATGAAATAACCGTGTCTTGCGGTTACGGGATTGACGGGCGACAGATACGCCGCACAATGACTTATACACCCGAAAAGGGAATGACTGCAAAGCAGATTGAAAAAGAAGTGCAGCGGCAAGCGGTGCTGTTTGAAGAGCAATGCCGTGACGGTGCTGTCGGTACTGACGGAAGAATGAAACTTGCTGACTATGTACCCGTGTACCTCGAAAACGCAAAGCACAGACTTTCACCCGTTGTCTATGAAAAATACTGCCGTATGCTTGAAATCTGCATAGTGCCTATGCTCGGACACTTTAAGCTGAAAGATATTAAACCTATACACATTCAGAGGTTCGTAAACGCCCTTGAAGAACGCACAACCCACCTTGACGGCAAAGAGAGAAAGTTGACACCGTCCACAATTCGCAGATATTACACAATGGTTCAATCGGTGTTGCACAGTGCGTATAAGCTCGGTTTAATCGGCACAAATCCAGCCGACAGCGACAGAATAACATTGCCGAAAATTGCAGAGCAAACAACGGAAATCTTCACACAGGAAGAAACAGCCGTGTTGCTTGATAAGTTGGAAGATGAGCCGCTACAGTTCAAATTACTGATACACCTTGCATTAAATACAGGGTGCAGGCGTGGCGAACTTGTGGGCTTGAAATGGTCTGATATAAACTTTAACACGGGCGTTCTCACGGTCAGCAGGAGCAATTACAAGCTGACAGGCGAAAAGGAAATCAAAAGTAAACCCACAAAGACAGGCAAAAGCCGCACAATCATTTTGCCGCCGTATATGTTGAAAATGCTAAGACTTTACAGAACAGAGCAGATGAAAACAAGGCTTTTAATCGGCGATAAGTGGCAGGGTGACGAATGGGTGTTTATACAGGCTGACGGAAAACCTATGTACCCCACAACTCCGACACTGCAATTTTCAAGATTTTTAAAGCGTGCAGGACTTGAACACCGTAAATTTCACGCACTCCGCCACACTTCGGCAACGCTCTTGCTGAGTAACGGAACGAATATCAAAAATGTTGCGTCAAGGCTCGGACACGCACAGCTTAAAACAACTAACCGCTATGTACACGCCGTTGAAGAGGCAGACCGACAGGCGGCGAATACGCTTGAAACAATTCTAAACACCAACCGCAAAGCAAATGCAGGATAAAAAGCATTGCTTTAAATGCCTTGTAAGCAAGCAAAGGCGTAAAATGTAAACTTATATCAAAACATAGTGAAAGCCCCGTACAGGTCAATTCTCGGCTTGTATGGGGCGTTTTTGCGTTGATTATTATATTGTTCAGTCAATAAACAGCAAATAGGGCGTGTTAAACTGCATTTAGGGCGTGTTAAAATTCGATCCGACAGCGGCATAGCAGAAATACAGGAATCCACAGGCAAAAGAAAAGCAAGCCCCATATTTCAGAGCTTGCCTTATTTAGTGCATATGTTTTTGGTGGGGCGACACTCCCACATCTCCTAACCTCTTGCGAGGGGCAACGGCTGCCCGTTCCGTCCTCAAAAGCATATGTTATACTGTGGAATTACTCGCCGTCACGCTGCATTGTTTCGCTTATGGCACGCTTTACAAAACCGTTTACGCTCTCGCCTTGTTTGTCAGCGTGTGCCTTGATTACTTCTTTTTGTCCTTTGTGTACACGCACCTTTATTTCTTCATATGTTTTAGCATTGTACTTTTCATTAGCTCTACGCCTTGCCTCTGTATATTTATTTACTGCCATTATTTCACCGCCTGACCGTTAAAAATCTATTGACTTCAAATTGTTGTTGTTGTATAATATAGGTGAAAAGGAACAGCACAGGCTGTTCCGCATTTAACCGTTTTATTTAAAAACCGTCTTGTGGTGCGAACACAGGGCGGTTATTTTTTTGCGTTATTTATGTAAGCCGTAGCAAATATAAGTATCAATACTATCATTGTCAAGTATTCCACGCAATCACCCCCTTTTAGAGGTGTCAGAACAACCGCCGCCGTTCCTTTACAAGTATTATTATAGCATACTGCATATACTGTGTCCAGTGTAATTATTCACAAAATACACTGGGCATATTTGTTTATTATGCCTATTGAAATTGTACTGTGCACAGTGTATAATATAGTCACAGGATAAGGAAAGGGGAAAGCGAAATGTTAAACCGTTCAATCATCTGCAAGGTAGCGAACAAGCTCCGCAAGGGTGGCTATACACTTTCACAGGCGTTTAGAATGGCGTGGAAACTTGCAAAGGGCAAGGCAAGCGTAAAGGTTGCAGGCGTTACCAAAGAACGCAGACAAGAGGCAATAGAACATTTGAGCAGATACAACCCCGAAACGGTCAGCTTTATTCTGAACAGGGAAAGCGATAATCAGTACGACCGCAACGCAATTGCAGTATATGCAAGTGTGGGCAGCGGCAAGGCGTACAAAATGGGCTATATTTCCGCTGCTGTGGCGTGTTTATTAAGCAGCATAATTGATAACATTACAACCGTAAATGCACGCTTACAGGCTATTACAGGCGGTTTCTACGCCGATATGGTGCAGGGCTTGAGATTATCACTTTCAATCTAACCCACACGGGTGCAGGTGATACAGTTTTACGCAAATAATCCGCAGACTGGTACTAATGCGGAACAAATCAGCCGTTGTATAGTTGGCGATATACAGCGGCAATACACGAAAGGGTGTTTACTTAAATGTCAGCCGTAAAAAACACAATGGAAGTTATCAACGGGGCAAATCAGAGCATAAACAATTATTACGATATGTCGCTTGATAACTTAAATGATATTTACCATAACAGCGATAACGCCTTTGAAATGATATGCAATGCTTTCAAATTCGGCTATGTGCAGGGTGCAAAGGCGACAAAAGCGTACATAAAGAAACAGCGAAAGGGAACATAGACAATGGAAACAATGGAAGAAATGGACTTGCTTATTAAGTCGGAGCTTGAAAAGTGCGGAATTCCGACAGATAACCTTGACGGAGCAGTAAACACACTTGCGGACTTCTGCGAGGCTCATAACGATATGAGAAACGCAAATCACAGCGTATTTTATGTGGTGCTTTTAGCGGCGGCATACAAGGCAGGGCGTGAAAGCGCAACAGTTCCACACGGTGAAAAATGTGAGAGAATGTGAGAGAAAAAGCAAAGGCAGCGGAATAACAACCGTTGCCCTTTTTTCTGCCTTAATATTCTTATGTTTTGCCAAATACCGCCATATGTCCGCAAATAACAGGGAGGGGGGCTATATATTGGCTGCGTAATATTTCAATGTTACCCCTACGGTCTTGCGAATGCAAACGCTGAAAATTTTAACGGGGGGCGTACCTCTTCACGGGTTCGTCACGGCTTTAATTGTCAACAGCTTTGATATATGAGTATTGCACCGTTACTTCACGAATACAATTGATAAAGTCACATTGCTTTTGCGAATTGCTCCAACATTTACCAACATTCTTAGTTGCAAATAGTTGCAATATGCTTTGCCGCTGCCCGTATCGTTTTGAAGAATAGCCCATTCAACACCATTGCAGGCGAAAACTTGGCAAAACCCAACAAGCAAACACATACACAGCCGCAATACTCCCACACAGGCAAGTACACTTTGCCCCGTTCCGTACTCTCATAGCTTTGAAATGCCATTTATTACCATAAAATTAACGGCAGTTGTTTCATAACCTTTAGCCGATTTCAGCCCGTTTTCACCTCAATAAACAGCAAATAAACGGCAAAACGCCTTATATTTCACTTACAGAAATAAAATAAACCGCCTTGAAACTGCCGAAAACGGCTTGCCAATGCGGTTTATCTTATGGAGCTGATAACGGGATTCGAACCCGTGACCTCGTCCTTACCAAGGACGCACTCTGCCTACTGAGCTATATCAGCATATTTAATTGTAAGGCTACAACCTTTACAATGTTAATCTCGCAAAATTTCGGACATTAACAGCCAAATCATTGATAGAAAAAACAGTAAAAATCCAACAATAACAAAATCAAAATTAATTTTACTTTTTTTACACGGTTGCAAAACCACGGTGATTATATCACAAAAACATCGTGATGTAAAGTGTCCACGGAATATAATAACACATTTGCACGGTGATTTCAAATGTTTTTTTAAACTTTTTTGTAAAAAATACGAAAAGATTTGAAAAACACTTGATTATAAGCCGTTTTGGTGCTATAATTTTCTTGTAAATAATGAAAGCTAAAGGAGTGGGCAACAAACCCGCTCCTTATTTATTAGTTTTCACTTTGTTCCTCGGTGCGGTTTATCTGTCTGCAATATTTCGCACAGGGTATTTTTGCAGACAGGAAGGCAGTGAATTTATGGCAAAAAGCAAAGGCGGTGTAACCGTATCAAAAGTATGGGAGCTTTGTCAGCCGATTGTTGAAGGCTTCGGGCTTTCACTTTGGGATGTGCGTTATGTCAAGGAAGGTGCAGACCGTTTCCTGCGTGTTTACATTGACAAACCCGAAGGCATTGACATTAACGATTGCGAAAATGTTTCCCGTGCAATCAACGGTCCTCTTGATGAGCTTGATCCGATTGAGGAGGCGTACTGTCTTGAGGTCTGCTCTCCCGGAATTGAGCGTGAGCTTATCCGTGACGAACATTTTATGCAGTTCATCGGTGCGGATATTATGGTTAAGATGCTCCGCCCCATTGACGGCATAGGCAGAGAATTTAAAGGGGTTTTAAAGGATTATTCCGACGGTAAGGTCACAATTGAGGATCACAGCGGTGAGAATGAAATCACAATCAGCAAAAAGGACGCCGCATGGATTAAGCTTGACGATTTTGATTAAAAATTGCAGTTTGAACACTACGGATACACATAACAGCATAACAATTTGTATATAACCGAAAAATAAGAAAAGGATGATTTGGAAAATGACTAACAAAGATTTATTTGAGGCATTGAGAACATTTGAAAAGGAAAAGGGCATTCCTATGGACTATATGCTTCAAAACATTGAAAAGGCAATTTCCGTTGCCTGCAAGAACTACTACGGCGGTAATGAAAATGTTGTATTCAAGGTTGATCCGGAAAAGAACAGCTTTGACGCAAAGCTTGTCAAAACAGTAGTTGACGAGGTTTTTGATCCTAACTTTGAGGTTACTGTTGAGGAGGCTCAGCAGATTAACAAGAGAAAGAAATTTATTGTCGGCGATGAGATTGAAGTTCCGATTGATCCCAAGCACCTCGGTTGGACATCTGTTTCTTCTGCAAGAAATGTTATCCGTCAGGGAATTCGTCAGGGAGAAAAAGGTCAGACTCTTATCGAGTTTCAGAGCAAGCTCGGTGAAATTGTTACTGCAACCGTTGAAAGAATCGATCCTAAGTCGGGAGTTGCAACAATCAAAATCGGCAAGAGCGAAGCTACTCTGCCAAAGAGCGAACAGCTCGGTCATGACGACCTTAAAGAAGGCGACCACATTAAGGTTTACATTGCAGATGTCAAAGACAACGAAAGAGGTCCTCACGCAATCATTTCAAGAACACACCCCGGTCTTGTAAAGCGTTTGTTTGAACAGGAAGTTCCCGAAATCTATGACGGCGTTGTTGAAATAAAGTCAATCTCCCGTGAGGCAGGCAGCCGTACAAAAATGGCTGTTTACAGCTCAAATCCCGATGTTGACGCAATCGGTTCATGTATCGGTAACAAGGGCGCTCGTGTAAACAAGATTGTTGAAGAACTCGGCGGTGAAAAAATCGACATCGTGCTTTACAGCGATGATCCCGAAAAGTACATTTCGGCGGCTCTCTCTCCTGCAAGCGTTTGCAAGGTTGAAATTACAGATGAAGAAACAAAGAGCTGCCGTGCAACCGTTCCCGACGGTCAGCTTTCACTTGCTATCGGCAACAAAGGACAGAATGCCCGTCTTGCCGCAAGACTTACAGGCTGGAGAATTGACATCCGTCCCGAAAGCGGTTTCTACGGCGAAGATGAGGACGATGAACCAAAGACAGAAGAGACGTCCGAAGATGTTCTCGACCTTGACGAAAGCACAGAAGGCGAAACAGTTGTTTCGGATGAAACAGAGGAATAATCAGATTAAACAGAGAGGGATTTTATGAAGCAAAGAAAAATGCCGTTGCGTAAATGTACGGGTTGCGGAGAGATGAAAGAAAAGCGTGAGCTTATCCGTGTTGTCAAAGCACCCGACACCAAAGATGAAAACGGTGAAATCATTGCAAAAGGCGAAATTTCGCTTGACCTCACAGGTCGCAAGGCAGGCAGAGGCGCATATGTGTGCAGAAATCTTGCCTGCTTTGAAAAGGCTCGCAAGGCACGCCGCTTTGAACGCTCATTAAGCTGTAAAATCCCTGATGAAGTATATGAGCAGATGCAAAGTGAACTTGCCGCAGCAGACAGCGAGTAGGCGAAAGGATTTTTTATGAACGACAGGATTTTGTCGCTGCTTGGCATTTGCAAGAGGGCAGGCAAGCTGATTACAGGTGCCGACACGACGATTGACTCAATACGAAAAAGCAAGGCAAAGCTTGTTATTTTTGCAAATGATTTTTCAAAGAGCAGTAAGAAAAGCGTGCAGACAGCCGCTGATGAATGCAATGTGAAAACATTGACAATGAACCGAAGCAAAGAGGAAATCGGATTTGCTCTCGGAAAAATCTGCGGAGTTATGACAACCGAAGACAAAGGCTTTGCAGATAAGCTTGAACAGCTTATTGAAAACGAATCGGGAGGAGAATTGTATGATAAAATATAAGGTAAAGGACGCAGCAGCAGATCTCGGAGTTTCAAACAAGGAAATTATTGAGATTCTCGAAAAACATTGCGGTGTTACAAAGAAAACAATGACAACACTCGAGGAAAGCGAACTCGATGTGATTTTTGATGTAATCACAAAGAAGAACAAGGTTGAAAACTTTGACGAATACTTTGCGGCACGCAACAACAAGCTTGACAACGAAAGCAAGCCACAGCAGGAAGATAAGCCCGCAAAGCAGAATGCAAAGGCTGACAATCAGAAGAAAAAGACCGATAAAAACGACAAAAAGCCTAACAACAAGGATGCAAAGCCTGCATCAAAACAGGAAAAGGTTGAAGTTACTCAGGAAAAGAGCGTTGAGGAGTCTGCTCCCCGCAAGCGCAGAGTAATTGACACCCGTGCAACAAATGTTGATGTTGAGCGTTACAACCAGAAGTATGATGACCTTGCAAGCGACAGCTCAAAGGGCAGAAGCACGGACAACATTGTTAAAAAGCAGAAATTCACAAACCGTACCCAGCGTCAAAAAGGCAGACGACAGAAACGTGAAACAGAGCAGGAGCGTCTGAACCGTATTGCTCTTGAGCGTAAGCAGAAACCGATTACAGTTCAGATTCCTGACGAAATCGTAGTTTCGGAGCTTGCTCTCAGACTTAAGGCTACCGTTGCCGAGGTTGTTAAAAAGGCATTCCTTATGGGTACAATGGTAACGGCAACAGATACAATCGACTTTGACACAGCGTCACTTATCGCCATGGAATTTCATGCAAAGGTTGAAAAAGAGGTTGTTGTTACAATCGAAGAACAGATTATTGATGACAGCGAGGACGATGAGGCAAATCTCGTTGAGAGAGCTCCGGTTGTTGTTGTTATGGGTCATGTTGACCACGGTAAAACTTCAATCCTCGACGCTATCCGTCACGCAAATGTAACAGCAGGCGAGGCCGGCGGTATCACACAGCATATCGGTGCTTACAGAGTTATGGTAAACGGCAAGCCTGTTACATTCCTCGACACACCCGGACACGAGGCATTCACAACAATGCGTGCAAGAGGTGCTCAGGTTACTGATATCGCAATCCTCGTTGTAGCCGCCGATGACGGTATCATGCCGCAGACAGTTGAGGCTATCCACCATGCAAAAGCCGCAGGCGTATCTGTTATTGTTGCCATCAACAAAATGGATAAGGTCGGCGCAAATCCCGAAAATGTTAAACAGCAGCTCACAGAGTATGAGCTTATTCCGGAGGAGTGGGGCGGCGATACACCGTGTATTCCTGTTTCCGCAAAGACAAAGGAAGGTCTTGACGATCTTCTTGAAATGGTTACTCTTGTTGCAGAGATGAAAGAACTCAAGGCTAACCCCGACAGAGCCGCAAAGGGTACTGTTATCGAGGCAAGACTTGATAAGGGCAGAGGTCCTATTGCAACCGTACTCGTTCAGAACGGTACACTTCACAAGGGCGATACAATCATCGCAGGCACTTGCGTCGGTCGTGTAAGAGTTATGACAAACGATAAGGGCGAAAGAGTTACCGAGGCAGGTCCTTCTGTTCCTGTTGAAATCACAGGTCTTGACGAAGTTCCGGTTGGCGGCGATATCTTTGACGCAGTTTCCGATGAGCGTCTTGCAAGAACTCTTGTTGACCAGAGAAAGGCCGCTAAGAAGGAAGAAATCTTCAACGCACAGACTAAGGTTACTCTTGACAATCTCTTTGACCAGATGAAACTCGGTGAAATCAAGGAACTTCAGATTATCGTTAAAGCCGATGTACAGGGTTCTGCCGAGGCTGTTAAGCAGTCACTTGAAAAGCTTTCAAATGACGAGGTAAGAGTAAATGTAATCCACAGCGCAGTAGGTGCAATCAACGAGTCCGATGTAATGCTTGCAGAGGCATCTAACGCAATCATCGTAGGATTCAACGTTCGTCCCGATGCAGTTGCCGCAGAAAATGCAGAGCGTTCAGGCGTTGATATGCGTCTTTACAGCATTATCTACGATTGTATAAACGAAATCGAATCTGCTATGAAGGGTATGCTTGCTCCTAAGACAAGAGAAGTTGTTCTTGGTATGGCTGAGTGTCGTAATGTTATCAAGATTAAGTCAGTCGGCACAATCGCAGGTTCATATGTTAAGAGCGGTAAGATTCAGCGTGGCGCAAGCGTAAGAGTTATCCGTGACGGTATCGTTATTGCAGATGACGCAATTGCATCTCTCCAGAGATTCAAGGACGCTGTCAAGGAAGTTAGCGAAGGCTACGAATGCGGTATCGGTCTTGAAAGATTCAACGACCTCAAAGAGGGCGATATGTTCGAGGTTTATACAATCGAAGAATACAGAGATTAAAGTTTGTATGTTAAACCAAATTTTATAAACGGCACAAATTCACCGTTATTTTGTAGGGGCGGTCATTGGGCGCCCGCAGGTAACGGCAGAAATTTTCAGTTTAAATAAATACTGTATAGTTCAAGTCAGTAGCTGTAAAATAACAAAATATTTCATCAAAGCGTGCGGCCGATGACCGCCCCTACGGAAATAAGATAAAAGGATGTGATAGCATGGGAAGCCATAGAATTGAAAGAACAACAGAGGACATCAAAAGAGAGCTTACTGCTATTTTCAGAGAATTAAAAGACCCACGAGTTCAGCAGGCGTTTATCTCTATCGTAAGAGTTGAGGTTACAAACGACCTTTCATACTGCACGGTACAGGTCAGCGCAATTGAAGGTCTTGACAGAGCCAAAGAGGCTGTCAAGGGCTTAAAGTCTGCATCGGGCTTTATCAGACGAGAGCTTGGACACAGACTTCATCTTCGCCATGTTCCCGAACTCATTTTCCACGCAACAGACAGCATAGAATACAGCGCAAACATCAGCCGTATTCTCAACAGCCTTGACATTAAAGAAGACGAGGAAGAAAATGATGAATCTGTATGAGGTTGCCCGTTTTCTTGAGGCACACGATAATTATGATATTCTGACTCACGCTTATCCTGACGGTGACACCCTCGGCAGCGGATTTGCACTCTGCCTTGCGCTCCGCCAAATCGGCAAAAAAGCAAGAGTTATCACAACAGGTGTTCCGTCAAAGTTTACCTATCTTCAGAAAAACATAGAGGAAGAAGATTTTACAACCGAAACGGTTGTCAGCGTTGATGTTGCGGCTGACAGCCTTCTCGGTTCAAATATGGGCAAATATATCGGCAAGGTTGATTTGTGCATTGACCACCACGGTTCAAACACATTTACCGCTAAGGAAAAGTTTGTTGACAAATATGCGGCGGCAAACTGCGAAATTCTCTACAAGCTGTTCCTCAGAATGCACATCAACTTTACAAAGGACATTGCAGACTGCCTCTACACAGGCATTTCAACCGACACCGGCTGTTTCAGATACACAAACACAACCGCCGAAACCATGCGTGTTGCCGCAAGTCTTATGGACTTTGGCTGTAACACCGCATACATAAACAAGGCGATGTTTGAAACAAAGTCGAAAAACAAAATTCAGCTTGAAAGAGCCGTTTATGAGTCAATGACCTATTGTGCAGACGGCAGGTGCGCAATAATTTACACAACGCTTGATATGCTCAAAAAGCTCAACACGGGTGATGACGAAATGGAGGGACTTGCCTCTATTCCCCGTCAGATTGAGGGTGTTCTCATCGGAATTACAATGCGTGAAAAAGAGGGCGGATTCTTCAAGATTTCCGTTCGTACAAACAATAATATCAATGCCTCGGATTTCTGTTCGCAGTTCGGAGGCGGCGGTCATCCTGCGGCGGCAGGATGCTCAATTGAGGGCGACCTTGAAACCGTAAAGACAACGCTTGAAAAAGCTGCGGAGAAGTTTTTATCATGAGCAATCTTAACGGTGTTCTGCTGATTGACAAGCCGAAGGAATTCACCTCGTTTGATGTTATTGCCGTTGTTCGCAGACTGACAGGACAGAAAAAGCTCGGTCACACGGGAACACTTGATCCGAACGCAACGGGCGTTCTGCCTGTTTTGCTCGGAACTGCAACCAAAACACAGGATTTGATTCTCAACCACGACAAGTCATACACGGCAGAATTTCAGCTTGGCAAAACCACCGACACCCTCGACATCTGGGGTACGGTGACGGGAGAATGCGAATCTTCGGTTACAGAGGAGCAGATCCGCAGAGTAATTCCCAATTTCACGGGCGAAATTGAGCAGATTCCGCCGATGTACTCTGCCGTACAAAAGAACGGTCAAAGGCTTTATGACCTTGCAAGACAGGGAATCGAGGTTGAGCGTGAGAGCCGAAAGGTTACTGTCTATTCTCTTTCGCTTGCGAATTTTGACGAAAAAGCACAGACAGGCACGCTTGAAATTTCCTGTTCAAAGGGTACTTATGTACGCACGATAATTGATGACATCGGCAAGGTTCTTGGTGTCGGTGCGGTTATGACGGCACTTTGCAGAACCTCGGCTTGCGGATTTTCGCTTGACGAGTGCATAACGCTTGACGAGCTGAAAAGCATTTGCGAAAACGGAAATGTTGAAGAAAAACTGCGTTCCGTTGAGAGCCTGTTTATGAGTTTGGACTATCTTGCCGTATCGCCTGCGCAGGCAAAACGATTTGCAAACGGCGGTGCGTTAAGTGCCGACAGAACATACCTTGCCAAGTCGGGGTACGAAAACGGTCAGCTTTTCAGAATGAAAACCCATGATGGTGATTTTTTAGGCATAGGCATTGCCGACAAGCCGAATAATCTCATCAAAATATATTTTCAAAACTGCAGGCGGTGAGCCACCGTTGCCTGTTCGTGAAGACAGTTTGCGATAGGCAAAACATATTTGCCCGAGTGTTGCTTTTAAATTGAAAGTTGAAAATTGAAAATGGAAAATTACGGTCGGCGGTAAGCCACCGTTGTCGGTTCGTGAAGACAGTTTGCAATATGCAAAACATATTTGCCCGAGCGTTACTTTTAGATTGTAAATAAAAACGAGAAATAAAAAAACGGTGTGCAACGAAGCGGCACACCGAAAAATGATTGACATATTAATGTTAGATGTTAATATATAGATAAGGAAACGGCTTTAGCTGTTCCGCTTTTAAGACAAATTATTTTTGGTAACCGCCTTGTATTCGCAGTACAGGGCGGTTATTTCTTTATGGTAAACACAATAAAAAAAGTTCATTACGATTTTTTGTGGGATGGTGAACGGACAGAAGGAATAGAAAGATAGCGAATCAAGGTAAAGAAGAAGTCATCGTCGCGGTAACCGTAGCCGATTCGTTTAGCGACCTTAATCTTGTTGTTGAAGCCTTCGAGCTTGCCGGTGCTGAGAGACTTCTTAAAATCTTGTGTAAACCTCCGAAATGGTATAGAATAAAAATATCATTTTGGAGGTTAAGATTATGCCAAAGTACAAAGACAGCCCGGAGGTAAGAGCGGCAAAGAAGGAAAGGAAAGAAAAGTTAAGAGAGTTTCTTCAATTACTTGATGTAGAAGATTACAGCGATCTGCGTTCGGTATTTAAAGAAATGGTCGGAGAAGTTCTTGAAAACGGACTTGAAGCGGAGCTTGACGATGAGCTGGGATACAGCAAGTATGATTATCGAAACAAGGAAACCGAAAACAGCAGGAACGGATACAGCCGAAAATCAGTCAAAACAAGTGCCGGTCCGGTTGAGATAGCAGTACCGCGAGACAGGAACGGAGAATTTGAACCGCAGATAATTAAGAAAAACGAAACATCTCTCAAAGGTGATATTGAAGAAAAGATTCTATCAATGTATGCCAAGGGTATGACAACGAACGATATCTCATCACACATCGAAGATATCTACGGTCTTGAAGTATCAGACAGTCTCGTCAGTCGAATCACGGATAAAATCCTTCCTGTTGTAAAAGAATGGCAGCAAAGACCGCTTGAAAGCATTTATGCCGTAGTCTTTATGGATGCAATTCATTATAATGTCCGCTGTGAAGGGAGAATCGTAAAAAAGCCGTATACATAGCCATAGGAATCAATATGGACGGAAAAAAAGAAGTATTGGGAATGTATGTCGGCGAAAATGAAAGCGCAAAATATTGGCTATCTATCTTAAACGGCTTGAAAAATCGAGGAGTCGACGATATTTTGATTGCCTGTATAGACGGATTAACGGGCTTTCCCGAAGCAATCGCCGCCGTCTATCCGAAAACGGAAATACAGCAGTGCATAATTCATCAAATAAGAAACAGTACAAAATATGTTTCATACAAAGATATAAAAGCACTTATGGCAGATTTGAAAAAGGTATACGGTGCAGTGAATGAAGAAACCGCGCTTTTCGAATTAGAACAGTTCTCGGCAAAATGGGATGCAAAATATCCTAAGATATCGCAGTCATGGCAGGCTCGATGGGCTGAATTATCAACGTATTTCAAGTATCCGCAGTCTGTCAGAACGCTGATATACACCACTAATTCCATAGAGAATTTCAATCGGCAGCTCAGAAAAGTAACGAAAAGCAAAGCCGTATTTCCGAATGACGACACACTTTTGAAAATGCTTTATCTTGCACAGGTTGATATCACAAAAAAATGGACAGGACGGCGCAGAGACTGGGGCGAAATTCACTCTCAGCTTGAAGTTTTCTTCGCTGACAGACTGCCCGAATAGCAGAAATCCCGGTTCATATCAAGGGTAAAATGAACGGCTGTCCGAACAGCCGCCCTTGACATGCCCCGATATTTCCGCTACTATGCAATTAGGACGTGTAAGCCGCCATACGGCTCACACGCCCCGTTACAATTTTGATTTTTATACCATTAGAGTGTGTTTACACAAAATTTGAAGAAGAACTGGGAGCGACTATGCGCTTTACAGGCTCGACCACTGCCGTTGGGGGAATGAAAAGAATTTCTGCTCTCAGTGCCCGTGCCATTGCTATAAGCCCGCCATGCGCGAAAAGATAAGAGCCGTCATGCGCTACTCCGGTCCGCGTATCATGCTCTACCATCCGCTTGTCGGCTCGCTCCACGCATTCGAGACCGTCAAAGGCGTGATAAAAGCGAAGAAAAGTCATTGATAAACTCTCTGACCAGACATTCCAGCAATTAATAAACCGAGCAGTAAGACTTAAATCTTACTGCTCGGTTGCCTTTATTTTTATATCTTTTACTTCTCGTCTCTCCAGCTCTTGACTTCGCCGAGAAGCCAGTTCGCCCATTCGTCAACGCCTTCGCCGGTCTTGGCGCAGATCATGAATACTTTTGCGTTCGGGTTGCGGCGCTTTATATACTCCTTGCACTTCTCGACATCAAAGTCGAAATAGGGGAGAACATCAATCTTGTTGATGATAACAACATCGCAGATAGAGAACATCAGAGGATACTTGAGCGGCTTGTCGTCGCCCTCGGGTATGGAGAGAATCATCGCATTTTTAACGGCTCCCGTGTCGAACTCTGCGGGGCAGACAAGATTGCCGACATTCTCGAGTATCGCGAGTTCAACATCGCCGGTCTCGAGTCCGTCAAGACCCTGTCTTGTCATCTCCGCGTCGAGGTGGCACATTCCGCCGGTGTGCAGCTGAATTGCCTTGACTCCCGTCTTGGCGATTCTCTTAGCGTCAACATCGCTGTCTATGTCCGCCTCCATAACGCCTATCTTAACCTTGTCTTTCAGCGCGGCGATAGTCGCCTTGAGGGTAGTCGTTTTGCCTGCTCCGGGCGAGGACATGAGGTTGAGCAGGAATACGCCCTTCTCTTTGAGCTCGCGGCGCAGCTTGGCCGCCTGCTCGTCGTTATTTTTAAACACGCTCTGCTTGATTTCGAGAATTCTTACTTCGTCCATGTTTTTTCACCTGTTTTCAGATTGTTTTATTATATTTTATCCCGTTACGGCGGCGGTGTCAACAAATCCGCGCCGTATTTTACATATCATT
>ENA-UAOI01000455-UAOI01000455.1-human-gut-metagenome-genome-assembly--contig:-NODE-455-length-15438-cov-4.319054_pt1 | contig 15438 bp, 10 predicted proteins | sample MGYA00243471_ERZ654561 | MGnify/ENA primary metagenome ERZ654561 (study PRJEB26926, sample SAMN06164393) | human gut metagenome | biome: ENVO:00009003; feature: ENVO:2100002; material: ENVO:00002003... | reverse complement strand
AAAACAAATTTAACCGAAAACTTTGATCCAATTTTATTTGGATTGTAACAGGAAATACGACTATGTTTGCAAAAGAAATCTACATCCGACGCCGCAGCGCCTTGTGCGGCAAGATGGGCAGCGGCCTGATCCTCATTCCGGGCAATATGCTCACACCCAACAACTACCTCAACAACGCCTATTATTTCCGCCAGGACTCCTCGTTCCTCTATTATTTCGGACTCAACACCCCGGCACTGGTCGGCCTGATCGATGCCGACTCCGGAGAGGTTGCGCTGTACGGCGACGACTTCACGGTCGAAGACATCATCTGGACGGGGCCGCAGCCTTCGCTGCGCGAACAAGGGGCCGAAGCAGGCGTTTCGAACACCTTCCCGCTGGCCGACCTGAAAACGCACCTGACCAAAGCCATCGTCCAGGGACGCCGCATCCACTACCTGCCCCCTTACCGAGGCGAAACCAAGCTGCTGCTCGCCGACCTGCTGGGACTCAAACCGGCCGCACTGCACGATCACAAGTCGGTCGAGTTGATGATGGCCGTAGCCGAGATGCGGGAAAAGAAAGGTCCCGAGGAGATCGAGGAGCTCGAAAAATCGTTCCACATCGGCTACGCCATGCACACTACGGCAATGAAGATGTGCCGTCCCGGCATCGTCGAGCGCGAAATCGCCGGCACGATCGAAGGCATTTCCAAAGCATTCGGACGGGGCGTGTCGTTCCCGCCGATCGTGTCGCAGCACGGCGAAACGCTGCATAACCTGCACAGCGACGGCGTACTGCAAAACGGCCGCCTGCTGCTGTGCGACGCCGGAGCCGAGGGATTGAGCTACTACTGTTCCGACCACACCCGTACTTACCCCGTAAGCGGCAAGTTCACCCAGAAACAAAAAGACATTTACAACATCGTGCTGGCGGCGCACGACCGGGTGGCCGCCATGATCGCCCCTCACATGCCGTACATGGATATCCACAACGCCTCGTACCGCATCCTGGCCGAAGGCCTCATCTCGCTGGGCCTGATGCGCGGCACGGCGGAAGATGCCGTCGCTGCCGGCGCCATGACCCTCTTCATGCCTCACGGACTGGGACACGGCATGGGCCTGGACGTGCACGACTGTGAAGCCATCGGAGAACGCAGCTTCGACTTCTCCGAAATCGCGGAGCAGGCCGCCAAGTCGGGCACCTGCATCCAGCGTTCGACCTGGCGCATCGAGCCGGGTACGGTGATGACCGACGAACCGGGCATCTACTTCATCCCGGCGCTGATCGACAAGTGCCGCGCCGAAGGGAAATACAAGGGCATCGTCGACTACGACGCGCTGGAGGCCTACCGCGATTTCGGCGGCATCCGCATCGAGGACGACATCATCGTCACCGAAACGGGCAGTCGCATGATCGGAGGCGACAAGCGCATCCCCATCACAGTCGATGAGCTGGAAGCCGTCGTCGGTCGCTAATCCTCCTAATAAAATGCGAACGCTGATCCTCATCCCGACCGAAACGGAGGCGGCCCCGCTGCGGGCCGCATGTCCCGATGCGCCGGTCCGCATCGCGGGAGTCGGCATGGCGGCCGCAGCCGCAGCGACGGCCCGGATCATCGCGGAGGAACACCCCGACCGGCTGATCCTGGCCGGCATCGCCGGAGCTTCCGACCGTTCGGTAGCCGTATGCGAAGTCGTCGCGGTCGCAGGGGAGCGAATCGCCGAACTGCCCGGAAAATACGCCGTCCGCTATGCGGCCGACTTCATTCCGGCAGGACTGCGGACCGTCGAAAGCAATACGACCAACCGCACGGGAGTCGCAGCGTCCGGCACGCAAATTGAAAATATGGAAGGAGCCGCTTTCCTGGCCGTCTGCCGGGCATTCGGAGTGCCCGGCGCCGAGGTGCGGGCCGTGTCGAACTATACCGACGACCCGCGTTCGGCCTGGCGCATCGAGGAAAGTGCAGAAAAATTAGCAAAAACAATCATTCGAATACTTCCGGATTATGAATAAAAAGTGGATTATTTACATCGTGCTGATCGTCGTGGCCTTCGTGCTGATCGTCGTGGCCTTCGTGCTGATCGTCGTCTTCTCGAAAAACATCTATTTCTGGCTCTCGAACCAGCTGTGGAAGATTCTGCTCCTCGCGGCCGTTTTCGGCGGCGGCTGGCTGCTGGGACGCTTCGGAGGCAAGAAAAACGGGACGCAGCAAGGCAACGGCAATTAAGCGATTCGAAGTTGTGAAACGCACGATCCGCCTACATATTTCTCCGTGCCCGAACGATACCTTCATGTTCGACGCACTCGTGAACGGACGCATCGACTGCGGGGAGCTAACCTTCGAAGTCGCCTACTACGACATCGAAGAACTGAACCGCCGTGCCGAAGCAGGCGAAGCCGACGTAAGCAAAATCAGCTACGCCCTGTTGCCGGAAATACAGTCCCGCTATACCCTGCTGGACAGCGGTTCGGCTTTGGGACGCGGCAACGGACCGGTCTTCGTCGCACGGCAGGGAACACCTCCCGATTCGATCCGCCGGGTCGCGGTACCGGGACTGCACACTACGGCCAACGCCCTGATGAGCCGCCTCTACCCGTCGATCACGCAAAAAGAACCGGTGCTCTTCTCGGAAATCGCACCCGCCGTGGCACGCGGGGAATACAACGCCGGGGTGTTGATCCACGAAGGCCGCTTCGTCTATCGAAAACTGGGCCTGGAGCTGATCGCCGACTTGGGAGAGTTGTGGGAATCCCGCACCGGATTGCCACTCCCGCTGGGAGCCATCGTCGCCCGACGGACACTGCCGGAAGAGCTTCGCTGCGAAATCGAACGATTGCTGCGCACGAGCATCGAATATGCTTTCGCACACCGGGAGGAATCCCGCACCTATATTAAAGAGCACGCCCGGGAGCTCGACGACCGGGTGATCGATCACCACATCGACTTCTTCGTCAATTCGTATTCGCTCTCCCTGGGCGACGAGGGACGCCGGGCCGTCCGCGAACTGACCGGCGTCAAAGTATGATCCGCCGCCGACCGGAACACCCGAACAAACGCCCGCCGTAGGATTGGGTTTCGACATTTTTGAAAAATTGAAAAAATCGCCCTTTTCCGGGCGATTTTTTATGTCCGGAAATTTGGCCGATTGATTTTTTTCGTATATTTATAAGGCGAAGTTTGAAAATCGCCGGCGGACTTTCCGCCAGGACGAATCGGTATCGCAAAAACCTTATAAAAAGATAACGAATATGAAAAACTATTCAGCGAAAGAAATCAAGAACATCGTTCTTATCGGCGCTCCCGGCACGGGAAAAACTACCCTTGCCGAAGCGATGGCTTTTGAGGGTAAGGTCATCGACCGCAGGGGTAGTATCGAGGCGAACAACACGCTCTCGGACAACACGGATATCGAGCACGAGTACAAGCGCTCGATCTATTCGACCATCCTCTTCACCGAATTCATGGAGCGCAAGCTCAACATCATAGACTGTCCGGGATCGGACGATTTCTGCGGAAGCCTCTTCTCGGCCTTCAAGGTGGCGGACGTGGGCGTCATGGTCTTCAACGCCCAGAACGGCTGGGAAGTGGGCAGCGAGATCCAGGCCCGTTACGCCCGTGTGCTGAACAAGCCGCTCATCGCTTTCGTCAATCAGCTCGATTCGGACAAGGCATCGTTCGACACTACGCTCGAATCCATCCGTGCGGCCTCGCGCGTGAAGCCCGTCGTAGTACAGTATCCGGTCAATCCGGGCCCGGGATTCGATGCTTTCATCGACGTACTGCTGATGAAAATGTACCGCTTCAAGGATGAGAACGGCACCCGCGAAGAGCTCGACATCCCGGCCGAAGAAGCGGAGAAGGCCCAGGCTCTGAACAAGGAGCTGGTCGAAGCAGCCGCCGAATACGACGACGCCCTGATGGAACTCTATTTCGAGAAGGGCACACTGACGCAGGACGACATCCGCTCGGGCCTGAAAATCGGCGTATCCCGTCGGGCGGTCATGCCCGTATTCTGCGGCAGCGCCAAGCGCGACATCGGCACCAAGCGCCTGATGGAGTTCATCATCAACGTAGCGCCCGGCCCGCTGAAGGCCCCCGCCTTCCTCTCGACCGAAGGAGAGGAGATCCGGGCCGACGAAGCGGCTCCGGCCGTAGCGTTCATCTTCAAAAGCCAGCTCGAACAGCACATCGGCGAAATATCCTACCTGCGCGTCATCCGGGGCAAGCTCACCGAAGGCATGGAACTCCTGAATACCCGCACGGGCAACAAGGAGAAGCTCTCGCAGCTCTTCGCCGTCGCGGGCAAGAATCGCATCAAGGTCACCGAACTGGCCGCCGGCGACATCGGCTGCACGGTGAAGCTCAAGGGCACGCGCACCAACGACACGCTCTCGGCGCCCGGAACGCCCGTCACGATCGACCCGATCGTCTTCCCCGAACCCCGCTACCGTGCGGCGATCAAGACCAAGGACCAGGCCGACGACGAAAAACTGGGCAAGCTCCTGAACGACGCCAAATACGAAGATCCGACTATCCTGGTGGACTACTCCAAGGAGCTCAAACAGACCATCATCCAAGGCCAGGGCGAACACCACCTGAACATCCTGCGCTCGCGCATCGCCTCGGAGAACAAGCTCCAGTACGATTACATCGCCCCGAAGATCCCCTACCGCGAAACCATCACCAAGGTAGCCCAGGCGGACTACCGCCACAAGAAACAGTCGGGAGGCGCGGGTCAGTTCGGCGAGGTGCACCTGTTGATCGAGCCTTACACCGAAGGCATGCCCGAACCCAAGAGCTACAAGATCCCCGGCAAGGGAGAACTGGCGGTAAACATCAAGGGCAAGGAAGAGTACGACCTGCCCTGGGGCGGCAAGCTGCAATTCTACTCGGCGATCGTGGGCGGCGCCATCGACGCGCGCTTCATGCCCGCCATCCTGAAGGGCATCATGGAGAAGATGGACGAAGGCCCGCTGACGGGTTCCTACGCCCGCGACATCCGCGTAGTGATCTACGACGGCAAGATGCACCCGGTGGATTCGAACGAAATCTCGTTCAAGCTGGCGGCCCGCAACGCCTTCAAGGAGGCTTTCCGCAACGCGGGACCCAAGATCATGGAGCCGATCTACGACGTCGAAGTCCTCACGCCGAGCGACTACATGGGCGCCGTCATGAGCGACCTGCAAAACCGCCGGGCGATGATTATGGGCATGGAGTCCGACAAGGGCTTCGACCGCCTGAACGCCCGCGTACCGCTGGCCGAACTGTACCGTTACTCGACGACGCTCTCTTCGCTCAGTTCGGGTGCCGCGACCTACACGATGAAATTCGCCTCTTACGAGCAGGTTCCGGCCGACGTGCAGGACAAGCTGCTGAAGGCCTACACCGACACCGACGAGGAGTAAATCGGCGGAATTTTACAAAAGAGGGTTGCCTATGTGCATTAGACAACCCTTTTTCATGTCGCTATGTACGCCGAAATTGCCAAGAATCGTATTTTCGAAAGGCAATCATATGTCCCAAGATGCCATTATCCGACGGTCGCCTATTCGCGGCTCATGGCCGCATTTGTAAATTCTACCCTTTCCCTGGCTCCCCTCCACGAAGGGAGCTTCGGGCCGCTACACACCCAAAGAGGGCTACTAAAACCGCATTTCGGAAATGCAAAAGACGGATCGAACGGCACTTTTGGGGTACCTTACCGCTCCGATTTCCGGTTCGGCCGCCGACGGCCCCTCTTTTTCATCTTCATCGCATGCGAATCACTTTTCGGCTGCCGGGTCGTATTCGCCCGTACGGACCATCTCCAGGGCTTTTTCCAGAATTTCATCGCATCCGGTATGCAGACCTTCGACCGTGGCATGTACCGGTATATCGATCCACACACCCGGCGTGCGGGTGTGCGGATCGTCCGGATAATAAACTCCGAAACCGAAAGCACGTAAAAAAGACTCCATGTTAATTTAATGTTAACAATGACCGCCACAACCGGTCCATCCGGATTTTTAATGTAAATTTGTCTGAAATTTTGTGTAAAAAATCCCGAACATGAGCGAAATCTACACCGTTATCGTCGTTATTCTGGGAATCCTGGCCGTTTCGGGCCTTTTCGTGGGCGTTTCCAACGACGCCGTCAATTTCCTCAACTCGGCCATCGGTTCGAAAGCCGCCCCCATGAAGACCATTCTGCTGGTCGCCTCGATCGGCATCCTGTTGGGTACGGTCACCTCGAGCGGCATGATGGAAGTGGCCCGCAACGGTATGTTCAACCCGGGGCTTTTCTCCTTCCACGAAGTGATGATGCTCTATATGGGCGTGATGTTCGCCAACGTCATCCTGCTGGACCTCTACAACTCGATGGGGCTCCCGACTTCGACGACCGTATCGCTGATCTTCTGCCTGTTGGGTGCCGCCGTCGCCGTTTCGATCTACAAGATCTCCAACGACGGGGCCCTCGGCATGGGCGACCTGAACCATTTCATCAACACGGGCCGCGCGATGGGTATCGTTTCGGCGATTCTGCTCTCCGTAGTGATCGCTTTCACGTTCGGCACCCTAATCATGTATATCTCCCGTCTGATCTTCTCGTTCCGCTATACGGCGATGTTCCGCCGCTTCGGTGCCTTCTGGTGCGGAGCCTCCTTCACGGCGATCCTCTACTTCGCCGTCTTCAAAGGACTCAAAACCCCGCTCGCCGGAAGCGCCGCGATCGAATGGATCGACCAGCATATCCTGCTCTCCCTCTTTTTGTGCTGGGCCGTCGGCAGCCTGCTGCTCTTCTTCCTGCAACGGCTGAAAATCAACATTCTGCGACTTACGATCCTCTCGGGCACCTTCGCTCTGGCTCTGGCATTCGCAGGCAACGACCTGGTGAACTTCATCGGCGTCCCGGTAGCCGGATTCGACGCATACAGCATCGCCCGTCATGCCGGCGACAGCACGATTCTGATGGAAGGGCTGAACGCCAGCGTTCCGGCCAATTTCCTGGTGCTGATGACGGCAGGCGTCATCATGATCGTCACGCTCTGGACCTCGAAAAAGGCGATGCACGTCACCGAAACCGAAATTTCGCTTTCGACGCAGGGCGAGAGCGAGACGCAGTACGGCTCGTCGCTCTTCTCGCGCACCATCGTACGGGCCGCCCTGAATGCAAGCAACGCGATCGACCGCACGATCCCCAAAAAAATCCGGGACAAGATCAGCAGCCGCTTCCAGTACGAAGACATCGAGCACAGCGGCGCCCCCTACGACATGATCCGCGCTACGGTGAACCTCACGACCTCCGCCATGCTTATTTCGGTGGCCACGTCGCTCAAACTGCCGCTTTCGACCACCTACGTCTGCTTCATGGTAGCGATGGGATCGTCGCTCGCAGACAAGGCCTGGGGACGCGAAAGCGCCGTGTATCGCATCTCGGGCGTCATGACCGTCGTGGCCGGGTGGTTCATCACGGCCGTCGGCGGTTTCCTGATCGCCCTGGCGATGGGGCTCATACTGATCTACGGCGGTATCGCCGCTTTCGTCGTCACCACGCTGCTGTGCGGCTACATGCTCGTCAAGAGCAACTTCTTCAAGAAGAACAAAGCTACCGAAACCGCCGCCGTGAAAGCTGCCGAAACCGGCTCCGACATCATCTATAACATCACGCAGGAAGTGTGCGCCACGATGGAGCGCACGACCCGCATCTACGACCGCACGCTGATCGCCGTCTTCAAAGAGAACCGCAAGGTACTGCGCGAAATGGTGCGCGAATCCAACGAACTCTTCTACCAGTCGCGCGAACGCAAGTACTCGCTGCTGCCCACCCTGCGCAAACTGCAGAAAGGCGACATCGATACGGCCCATTACTACGTACAAGTGGTGGACTATCTGAACGAAATGACCAAGGCGCTGGCGCACATCACCCGTCCGGCGTTCGAACACATCGACAACAACCACGAGGGACTCTCGAAAGAGCAGACCGAGGACCTGATGCACATCAACGACGAAGTGGAGTCGATCTACCGCCACATCAACAACATGCTGCGTACGGGCGACTTCTCCGACCTGGACATGGTGCTCGAAATGCGCGACCGGCTTTTCGAGGCGATCGCCGACGCCATCAAGTCGGAGGTGACGCGTATCAACGAGAACCGCTCCAACACCAAGGCCAGCATCCTCTACCTGACGATCCTGAACGAAACCAAGAGCATGGTGCTTCAGTCGCGCAACCTGCTCAAATCGCAGCGCTACTTCCTCGAACACAAGGACGGGCCGCTGCAGTGGCTCAACAAAATCAAGTAACTCCGCCTCCCGCCGGGAAGCAAAACGAAATTCACCATGGACATCGCACTGGCCAAACGGCGGGAAAACATCGCCGAATACATTCTCTACCTCTGGCAGATCGAGGACCTGCTCCGGGCGCTCCAGTTCAGCCCCGAGGCCATCTACTCGCAGCTCATCGCTCCGCGCGGAATCGAAGAGGGACAACGCCACAACTACCTGCTCTGGTACATGGACATCGCCAACCTGCTGCGCGAAGAGGGCAAAGAGGAAAAGGGACACCTGGAGCATACGCTGCATCTGATAGGGGACCTGAACGACCTGCACCTGCAACTGATGAAGCTGCCGATCGGGGAGCACTACCGTCAGACTTTCGCCAAGCTCGAACCCGAACTGCCGCGTCTGCGGGCCGTGCTGGGGCGCGAAATGAGCGACATCGAACTCTGCTTCCGGGCGCTTTACGCCGCGATGCTCTACCGCATCAAGGGCGAAGGAGGCAAGAGCGCCGTGAGCGACACCATCGAATACGTTTCTCCCGTCATCGCCGAACTGGCCGACATGTACGGCAAGGTCGAACGGGGCGAGGCGGACCTCTTCAAAGACACGGCACCGGAACGGTAACCGATCGTAAGACACGGGACGAAAGCGGATTGTGCGGAGTCGCACCCGAAACGAAGAAGAAGAAAAATTTACGATATTTTTGGCAGATCAAGAAAAAGATTATACATTTGCACTCCGCATTGTACGCTAAAACAATAAAAACACGATAGATCTATGGCAATGAAAAGAACATTCCAGCCTTCGCGCCGGAAGAGAATCAACAAGCACGGATTCCGTCAGAGAATGGCTACGGCCAACGGACGCAAGGTTTTGGCTGCGCGCCGTGCGAAGGGTCGCAAGAAGCTGACCGTATCGGACGAATCGACGTTCAAGTACGCTTAATTCCTTCGGGATTCAAGCCATAGCAAGGGCGGTGCATTGATGCACCGCCCTTGCTGTTCAGTCGGTAGAAACGCTTCTTTCCGACCCAATCTTTTAAGCGGTGCGTCCCTCTTTTTTCCGGCGACAAAGTGAAAGTGCCCACAGCCTTTTTTCAAGAAGGCCGTAAAAGCTGCAAGGCAAAAATTACCGGTTCCCAGCATAGTTCACACGCCTTTTCTTTCGCAGAAAAGGGCAAAAGAGCCGCATCCGATCCTGGTTTACCGCCTCGCCGGGCGAACGCAACGCACTCGAAGACTTTGCGTCCTTCCGCTCCGAGTACCCCGGAGGTAAGTACGCCACCGATTTTCCGCAAACACACAATCCGCACTGCCTGTGACGACGAATCACCCGCCTCGAATCCCGTTTTACGGGACACATCTCCCGTACCTGTGGCAGCGGTTAATCCGGCAACGAAAGAGGGCATATGACAGACTAAAAGCACGGGCAATGAATCCGGCCGATGATATTTATCAATCCGATTCTAATTTTCAGTTTTCCCCTTTTCGATTTCCGACCTATTCCGTATATTTGTAGGAGAAGACAGAATACGATTCGGGCAAGTTCGCATAAATGCGACTGCCGCTTCTTTTTACACCCCTCGTTATGGAATAGAAAATACACCCCGACGGCCCGGACAAATTTGGCCCGCCGCACGGTTTTCACTATATTTGTAAAATAATGGGAGATATTCCGGGAAATCCGGAGCGGCGTTTGCCGCAAGGTTCGCCTCCCCCATTCGCTCAAAACAGATCGAACATGGCAATATTCAAAGTCGAAGGCGGCCGCCGGCTGCGCGGTGAAATCACGCCCCAGGGCGCCAAAAACGAGGCGCTTCAGATCCTCTGCGCCACGCTGCTCACGCAGGAAAAGGTAATCGTACACAACGTCCCGCAGATCCTGGACGTGATACAACTCATCGAGTTGCTGCAGGCGATGGGCGTCGAAGTGGAGCGCCTGTCCGAAGAGAGCTATTCGTTCCGAGCCGCCGACATCGACCCGGACTACCTGCGCTCGGACGACTACTGCCGCCGGGCCAGCCGCCTCAGGGGGTCGGTGATGCTGCTGGGTCCGATGCTGGCGCGTTTCGGCGTGGGCTACATGCCCAAGCCGGGCGGCGACAAGATCGGCCGCCGCAGGCTCGACACCCACTTCATCGGCTTTCAGAAGCTGGGCGCCACGCTCGATTTCGACACTGCGGCCGCCTGCTCCGAAGTCCGCTGCAAGGAACTCAAGGGATGCTACATGCTGCTCGACGAGGCTTCGGTGACCGGCACGGCCAATATCATCATGGCGGCTGTGATGGCCAAGGGTTTCACGACCATCTACAACGCCGCATGTGAACCTTACATCCAGCAACTGTGCCTAATGCTCAACCGCATGGGCGCACGCATCTCGGGCATCGCCTCGAACCTGCTCACCATCGAGGGTGTCCGGGAGCTGCACGGCACCGAACACACGCTGCTGCCCGACATGATCGAGGTCGGCAGCTTCATCGGTCTGGCAGCTATGACCCGTTCGGAGCTGACGATCCGCAACGTTTCGTTCGAGAACCTGGGCATCATCCCGGCGCAGGTCGCCCGCATGGGCATCCGTTTCGAGCAGCATGACGATGACATCTATATCCCCCAACAGGAGCACTACCGCATCGAGAACTTCATGGACGGCTCGATCATGACCATCGCCGACGCACCCTGGCCGGGCCTCACGCCCGACCTGCTGTCGGTATTCCTCGTGGTGGCCACCCAAGCCAAAGGCTCGGTGCTGATTCACCAGAAGATGTTCGAAAGCCGCCTGTTTTTCGTCGATAAGCTGATCGACATGGGGGCCCAAATCATCCTCTGCGACCCCCATCGCGCGACGGTGATCGGACATGACCACCAGATGCGGCTGCGGGCTACGCGCATGACTTCGCCCGACATCCGTGCGGGTGTGGCGCTGCTGATCGCGGCGATGAGCGCCGAAGGTACGAGCACGATCCAGAACATCGAACAGATCGACCGCGGTTACAAGGACATCGACGGACGCCTCAACGCCCTCGGAGCCCGGATCACCCGGGTCGAAGAGTAACGACCGGCCGATGCCCGGAATAAGGAAACGAAGCAAAGCAGTAATAATATGTTTTTGGAAAATGCCAGCCAGAAAGGTTGGATCGAAGTGATATGCGGCTCGATGTTCTCGGGTAAAACCGAGGAGCTGATCCGCCGCCTGAAGCGGGCCGAATTCGCCCGCCTGCGGGTCGAAATCTTCAAACCCCGCATCGACGTGCGATACTCCGAAGAGGAGGTCGTTTCGCACGACGCCAGCGCGATCCGCTCCACGCCGGTAGATTCGGCACAGAATATCCTGCTGATGACCTCGGACGTCGATGTCGTGGGCATCGACGAGGCGCAGTTCTTCGACCAGGGACTGGTGGAGGTCTGCCGGCAACTGGCCGACAGCGGGGTGCGGGTAATCGTGGCGGGCCTCGACATGGACTTCACGGGCAAGCCCTTCGGACCGATGCCGGCGCTGATGGCTACGGCGGAGTACGTAACCAAAGTACACGCCATCTGCGTACGGTGCGGCAACCTGGCGCACCATTCGCACCGCCTGACCAACGACGAAAAACAGGTGATGCTCGGTGCGCAGGACTCCTACGAACCGATCTGCCGCCACTGTTTCGCCGAACTGCGGAAAAAAGAGCGGGAATAAAAGGCATCTGCCCGTTAAAAATCCGGACCTTTTCCGGACCGTACGCTTCCGAAGCATACAACTCGATACGTCAATCCCCTCCGCAAGAGGGGATTGTTCTTCGGATAAACGCAACCGAAAAATCAATATCCGGAATTTCCAAGCGACAGAAAAAACAGAGAATACTTCGCACGAGGCGCAGAATATACTCAACATCAGCCGACAGTGCATAACCCGATCGGCAGGTTATACGCCCGAATATACCGGAAAATTCACGATTTTCGCATCCGACCGCCGCATACCCACAGCCTTCGCCGCAGTGTCGCCTACACTCGTATTGCCGTCATATCCTCCGCAAAAACATATCAAAAAGGGACCGGCTCTGAATAGAGCCGGTCCCGCCATTCAATAAAGATTCGGAGCCTTTTCACCCGGCGATTTTCCGGTTATCTTCTTCCGCTCCTTCCCCCGCAGGAAGAAAACCTGAAACAATCGCCGTCCACGATGCGGTTATTTCGTCACATTCACAACGATCTGCGCCGTACGTTCGCCGAACGTATAGACATATTTCACCGGAATCGTTACGGTAATCTCCTTCATCAGTTCCAGATCACCGCCTTCGACTACCGTAAGAACATGACTCTCCGCATCGAACTTCACACGGCCGTCGGGGATGGAAACCACCGCCTCGCCATATTCGATGGTTGCGGCTACCGCCGTATTGGTATTCTGCGCATTTGTCGAACCATCGAATACATTCACGTCATTGACCGCCTTCAATGTAAGCAACGTAGCGACATCCAGCGTTACATCTTCATCGACTTTGGCGACGAGTTTTCCGGTTTCGACCGCAATCGTCGCGTCAGCGATCGGATCAGCGATCGATACGGTAAAGGTCTTCGGCTCGCCCAACGCCTTGCCACCATACATCACCTGGGCGGTAACCACGATCGACAATTCGTCGCAGGTACCCCAATCGAGTGTCGCATCCGTGATGACAGCCCCTTCTGCCTGGGTCGCATAAACGACCTTTGCTTCTGCCGGAGCATCTTTTGCGATGTACCAGGTTTTCGACAGGTCGAATGCATCGATCTGCAGCGTGCTGCCTTCGATCTTCATTACGGCCTGGGCACGATCGTCGTCCGAAAGCGACGATCCGCGCAGCAACTCGATTTCGGGAGCCGTAACAGTCACGTGCAGGACAGCTTCGAACGTAAGTACGGGATCGGCAGTCGTAAAGAGGTTCTTCACGGTGTAGGAAACATTCAGAGCCGCAGCTTTGCCGAAGACAAAGTTGATGTTCTTACCGCTCGCTCCGACCGTCGCATAGTTGCCGGCTTCATCCTTCACCATGTCGCTCGTCCAGGAGAGCTGCATGAACGTTTCCTCTCCGAATTGCGCCCGGGCCGTCTGATCCAGACTCTCCCAAAGGAGCGCACGGAATTCTTCGACGGCGATGTGATGGCCCGTCGAGGATGCCGCATTATACGGCAATTCGAGCGTTTGCTCCAGCATTGGAATTTCAGGAATACCCGTTACGGATACGGGGATCGTAATCGTTACGACGGTCTTATCGTCGTTGGTATAAACGGCTTTTACGACATATTCAGCACTCTGTGCCAGATCGCCGACCAATTTCAAATCGACCGTTTGCACATCCGTATCATAGGTCGGAGTAGCCGGCAATTCGATCGACGGGACGATCTCCGATACAAGCTCCGTACCCCGGTAAAGTTCGACAACCAGATTCTCATTATCCTTGAGCGCATTATACTGAACGGCAGAAAGCATACCCTTATCCGGAGTCAGCACAAGTCCTTTCGCCTCATACGTATCGTCGGAGGTAGCGGCAGCATACGTCCACATCACTTCGGATTTCGGCGTGGAAAGTTCGACACCGTCGGGTGCGATGGAGAATTTATTCACGGCACCGGCTTTCACTTCGAGCGAAAATCCCTCTTCGTCGAGCAATGCATAAGTCGCAGCAGCGGTTACTGTCTGTCCGATCAACGCAGTTTCCGACTCGGCAACAGCGAATGTAAGCGCCTTTCCATCGACGGCATACAACTCCTCGCTACCCGGATCACTGAAGGTAAATTCCGCCGACGCCGATACCAGCGCCGCCAGATCCACGGTCCAATTATTAGCTTCGGCAGCCTCTGCGAGCGGCAGGATCGTTTCACCGTCCTTATACATGACCGTATATCCGGCCAACACGCCATGAACCTCTTTGTCCGTATATTTTACTTCGGTAGTCACCTCGTCGGTATATTCGACGTATTCGCCCTCATTCTCGGCATCGGCCCGGGCCAACACGAAATTCGTCGCAGGGATCTGAATACCCGCTTTGGCATAGGCGGTTCCGATAAAAGCCGACGTAAAGTCCGTTTCGAAATCGTTCGATTCGCCTTCGCTCAACGCCGAACCATCGACATGGAGAGCGACCATTTGCGTCTTGCCGGCCTTTTCTGCGGAAACATAATCGTAATCCGTCGTAGCGACAATGGTAAATTCGCCGGTCGTTTCATCGATGTCCTTGATCTCTTCGATCGTAAAACCGGCCGCCGCACGCGTTCCGACCTCTTCGGTTATGAGCGACATGGCCTCCGTATTGGCATATTTTTTCACAGCACGGGCCGGCGTCATACGGAATCGCAGAGTCGCGATCTGCTCGCCTTCCTCACTGGGACGCAAATAAAGATTCCGGTACTCGGTTTCGTGCGTAACTTCGTTCTCACGGGACAACACGATATACTGCTCCCCGTTGCCGAAATAGATCAGACCGTCCACATAATCCGGCAGGTAAACGATCGACTGGATACGACTACCGAGCAAACCGACATTGGCCTCCAACGTCGCCAGGTAATTCTGAAATTCCTGGTCGAGCTGGTCTTTGGAAATCACGAGCGAACCGTTGTTTTCCCGGATCAGTCCCTGGATCTTTTCAGTCAGCGCACTGGCCTCCTTGTCCAGTTCCTCCATAACCGATGCGATCGCCTGCGTGGAAACCTGCCCCAACAGGTTGTCGCCCAATGTCATCTGGTCCATATAAACTGCCAGTTCATCGCCCAGCCATTTATTGATCGAGCTGCCGGCCGTCTCGAGTTCGGCCTTGATAGCATCGGCGATCCACTGCGAGGCGGCGGTTTCGATCTGGCTCACCTGACTGTCGGTCAGCTCTCCACCGGCAGCCTCGAAACCGTTGTCCGACAGGTAAGATTCGATGAGCTGCGTCACTTCGAGCGAAAAACCTGCGGCATCCTTTTTGAGTTCAATCATATTTTCCAGCGTTTCCTGAACGCTCTCCAGTGTTTCCTGGGTAGCGTAAATACCCGCTATTTCTTCCAGAATACCCGATTTCAGACTGTTCAGGCTCTCCTGCAAGGCCCCGTCGGCGAGTGAAGATTCGATCGCTGCGACGATCTTCGCAGCCAGATCGCTGTCTTTGACACATCCTTCGATCTGGGTTTGCAACGAAGAAATATCGCTCTTTTTCGCAAACCCGGAAAAATCGATCGCTTCGAAAGCGGCCTGGGTCCGTT
>ENA-UAOI01000437-UAOI01000437.1-human-gut-metagenome-genome-assembly--contig:-NODE-437-length-15782-cov-10.706810_pt1 | contig 15782 bp, 8 predicted proteins | sample MGYA00243471_ERZ654561 | MGnify/ENA primary metagenome ERZ654561 (study PRJEB26926, sample SAMN06164393) | human gut metagenome | biome: ENVO:00009003; feature: ENVO:2100002; material: ENVO:00002003... | reverse complement strand
TTTCTATTCATTTCCAATTTATTTATAAAAGGTTTATTCTGCAATATAAATAAATTAGATGAATATAAGGGAGACGAATATATTTCTTATATTTGCGAGAAACTTCGCATTGAAAATTGCAATACGAATACACCATACTGACTATACTCATTGGTGGAATTAAATAATTGAACACTATATGTCACTGCCAATAAACATAGAAGACCTGCTGCATCGTAATAAAGTGGAAAGTAATCGGGATTTCTTGAAAGAATTGGACTTGACAGAAGGTCGCTGCACCGGAATTCCTACAATCCAAGATGGGCTGGCTAAAAACGGTTCACCACGTGCTTCTATCGAAACCGATGAGGAACGCAGTTACTTCCTCATGTTCATACCCGTACATGAAGGATGCGGTAATGTAGTCAGAATGAAGGACAATACCGGAACATCACTGAGTAATATGGGGCAGGATGAAACTAATGTTGCCCAAAGATTGCCCAAAGATTGCCCAAAGTACATTGGAAGCAATTATACAAGATCCATATATAACCATTGGACAGTTGAGTGAAGTGCTAAAACTTTCTGAGAGAACAATAAAAAATAGAATAGTGCTGCTTAAACGGGAGGGACTGATAACTCGGATTGGCAGTAGAACATCGGGGTACTGGGAAGTGTTTAACAACGTGTAATAGTCAAGACTTGTTCTGACAGTTGGTTTATTATTGGAGGCACAATAAAAGAAGAGTGGATATAATCTTTTGTAAGACTATATCCACTCTTTTATTTATTATCTTCTAATAACTTGTTTACTTTTAGTTATTAGTGATAGTAGAGCTTACAGGAACTGTAATGAAATCAGTCTTGATGGTACCCCAACCATATTCTACGGTAACTTTAACGTAGATATTGAATGCTGAAACTTTAGTACCATTGTTCTTGTAAGTGATGAAACCATACTGAGAAGTCTTAGCATCATCACCGCTACCCATTGTGGTATTTGTGTTAGCTTTCAACTCTACCGTTACAGGAACAGCCTGACGAACACCGTTCAAGTCACATTCAGCATTGTCTACATCAGCAGTAATTGTGAATGGTCCGTAGAAGCCCCAGTAATTAGCATAGTCACTGAAGTAGCGATCACGCCAGTCGTAAGGAGCAATCAAATCTTCCAAGCGGATGAATGAACCCTTTTCACCAAAGTCAACAGCATCGATGAAGTTATCAGCAGCTTGTTCTGCAATGTTGACCGGACGGATGAAGTTAGCCTTGAAGTGATCTTTATTATCAAATGTAATAGTCACTACCTTAGTATCGTCATCGCATACACGACCAGTAGCACCAATATAAGTGTACATAGCACCAGTATTCAACAATTGCTTGGCAATAGCACTATTCTTGTTATAGGTTACAGTGTTAGGAGCGGTAGAACCAGCATTGTTAATAACAGCTATCTCTTCTTTTTTGCCGCCTACTGTAGCGTACAATGTCGTACCAGCTTCATCTGTTGTGAAGACTACATCAATATCACCAATCTTAGTGATATTCTTGATGTCATCAGCGCAGAAGAAGTATTCTATACCAGTCACTGCTTTGTCAAGTTTCAGTACGCCCGGAGTTCCTTCCGTACTATTCTTTGCCCAAGTTGTGAACGGAGAATTCAAATCATTAACAAATGTACAGTGAGTTGGGTCATCATCTGTCGTGCTACTTGGTACGGCAACATTAAACTTGGTATAAGTTTTGTCTGCATCCCAATAGTTGGAGATGAAGTCGGCTTTTGCTACATTGTAAGACTTCTGGATATCTTCTACCGTAGCTTTCAGTACCAATTCAACATAAGCACCTGTTTGATTTTCACCTGCATAATATCTTACACGGTGAGTCAGCTGCTTGCTGGCATTTTCCCACAAAGCGTCTTTAGAGATAGTCCATTTGATTACGTGAGTAGCTTGAGTTTCTGCATCTGTTGTTTCTTCACAAGTACCCAAATCTGCCGGAGTCTGGTTAGCACCATAGTCGTAGAAATACGGATAAGTTGCGTGGAATTGTTCTTTACTCAGACCGATTTCATTGTATACCTGAACGTTCATATCCTTAACTGTTGACAGTTTTGAAGCTGCAGCATCATCGCAATCATACTTGAAGTTTTCGATAGTCAGTTCATATTGGTTAGTAACAGGAGCGCTTGTCTCATCTGCAATGAATACCTTGATGTAAGCTACCTTTACAAGGTTCTCGCCATCCATCAAACGAACACGTACGATAGGAGTACGGCCAATAGCTGCACGGCCTTCGGTTTCATACACTTTCGGGGTCAAAACGCCATCAGCCAAAGTCACGAAGTCTGCCTGATCGGTTACAGGATTACCTACCTTATAGTTCTTTACCACATCAAAAGCAAAGCTCAGGCCAAGTTTCTCCAAATCAGCAACCTTGATTTTGTCACCACCTTCACATGCCAATTCATGAGCTTCTACGCATTTCGTCAAGTCTAAGCTCTGGTTGTAAACAACAATGGTATCACAGTATGTTTTAGATTCTGCCTCAGTCTTTCCTTCTGCCCAAACAACCTTTTGATTGTATGCGTCAGCATCTACAGCAGCAATTTTAGTTCTATAGTGCTCGTCTTTATCAGCGATACCTTTCTTTGCAGCTTCGGCAGCCGGGTCAGCGATAGCCAAGTCACTCAAATCTTTCTTGAATACTGTAGCATAATCAGAAGTAACATCTTCACCATTTTCTTTCTCTACATTCAATGCAAACACAGAAATCTTTTCTTCTGTAGCGGCTATTCCCTTGATATTGACTTTGACCTTCAAAATACCGTCCGTAAAGGAAACGAATTCGGGAGTCATTGCAAAATCATTGGAAGCAGCAGCACGTGAACTGATATAATCCACGTTCGGTTTCACCATGAATGAAAGTTTGTCTTTCAGTTCATTAACGTTGGCATTGGCCGGATTTACATGATATTCGGCATAGACAACCGGATTGATAGTGGTGCTGGTAGCTGCAGCTGTCGTTTTTTCCGATTTAGAATCCTTTTCAGATAAAGTCAGTGCTTTATAAGCATAGGAATCATAAGTCAACCCCTGCACACCATCAACATACACTTGTGGGATGAAAACCAAGCTACGCAAATTGTTGGTCTTTGAAATTGTAACACTGCCTGTCGTTCCATCAGCCTTTGTCACATTGTATAGAATCACATCATTGCCATCCTCTACAGCAGTAATGCCCGTACCTTTCCAAGAGATATTGGTAGATTCCTTTAAGGTACCATCAGCATTGTAGATGTCAAAGTTCCCAGTTGTTTCATTAGGCTTATAGTAGCAACCATCACCACCTTTTTCGCCAACGGCTTTATAAGCCTGTTTTACGTCATCTTTATACCAATAGCCATCCTCTCCGATGCTCCATACTGCAGCATTTGTGCCATTTGAGCCATTGGTAATTTCATAAGAATTACCATTGCTAAGAGTAATAGTGATGCCATTTGCTCCCTTGACTACCCCTGTTATTACGCTACCGTCTGAAATCAGCTTATTAATCTGATCTATAGCCTTAGCGTTTTCATCAATTTGCTTCTGTAAGTTTTCGATGTCATCATCATAGTCCTTACAAGAAACAAATGTACCTGCAGCACCAACCATTAAGGCACTGCAGGAACGTTCACGTCTTGTAAGGACTATGATGACGACATCAAGGACTTGCAGGGACAAGTTGACGGCTTGGCTGGAGACGTTAAAAAGCTACAAGGCGATTTGACGACTTTAGGTACTACAGTCGACAACTTAACTTACGTGAAGGATGCAAAAATTGAGAACGGCAAACTAGTTGTCGTTGACAAAAATGGTAATCCACATTCGTATGACATTCCGGCAGGTGTAACCTATACATTGTCTGTTTCTAAGGATGGGGACGAAGTTACAATCTCTTTGAAGGGCAGTGACGGTAGCACGTCAGATGTAAAAATTGATATGCCTAAAGGGTTTGATGCTACTCTGCTCTCCATAGATAAGGATGGCAATATATTGTACGATGATGAAAAAACTGGTGGAAAGATTGACTTGCCCACAGTTCCTACTCTTACTATGGAGATTTTGGACGAAGACGGTGTCAAATTGGGTTATATTATAAAATATGGTAGCGCTACTCCTATCAATCTGCGAATTTCAGATGTGTTGCCTATCACAAGCTTCGAATATATTCCAGAATCTATTCTGCAAGGTTGGGGTGAACGCGTAATTGTATTCCACAAGGATAGCTATAAACCGGTAGAAATTAAAAATGATGCAGTTGTTGCACTTGCAAAAACAAATTATTTGCCGAATCAAGCAGCACCTCAATTCCATGTAAATCCTTCTTCTGCTACACAAGAACAAATTACTAAAACAGATGTACTAGATAAGACCGTTACAATGACCAAAGGTGTGAACGCGGGTCTTGTTACTTGGAAAAACACTGTTATTGAAGGAGGATTGGCTACTGTGACTTTGGAAGCCAACCCGAATTTGTTTGCTAATTCTAGTTTGACTGAAGATAATGAAAAACCCGAACTGAACGAAATAGCTCTTCAGTTTACAACCAAAGCGGGAAACAAGGTTACTACAGAATATGTAGGTGTTGTAAACCGTACAGAGGAATTGAAACTTGTTTTAGCTGATAAAGAGGTAACTAGTGAAAATGCAAAGGATGATAAGTGCCATTTTGCAACGAATTTAGCTGCTGCCGAAGAACAAAAAGCAAAGATTGGAGTAGACAATAAGCCTGCTGCTGACAACAATCATTTGGTACAAAATGTTGTTTATGATGATGCGGTTTCTGAGCAAGGTATTGATTTGAAGACTTTGGTTACAACTTGTAATATTGCCGGTTCTCAACATAAATTCTTCAATTATGCCAATTATGCCGATACATATGAACTGACATTTGAGGCAGTGGAATATAAGGTGAACAATACTCCGCAAGAAAATTATATGACTTTGGAAGATGGTATTTTCCATGCAAAGAATTATGGCGGTGTAGACAAGAGCGCTATCGGTAAGTCTCCTATTGTATTGGCTAAGTTGACAGACAAAACTAACAACAACGAGTTGGTTGCAGCTGCATGGATTAAACTGCTGATTGTTGCAGGTGAAGTTCCTGCCGAAATTGAGGACGACTATGTAGCAGAAAAGAAAGAGGTGACAAATCTGGGATGCAACAGTGCAGGTTGGACGTACGAGACTGAAGACGAGTTCATGAGTGCACAGGTTTATAACTTCAAGAACAATGCTAACTTGGAAGCATTGAGCAAACAGCAATGGCATCATATCTATGCATTTAATCAAGGTGCTACTAATGAATATGCTGAAGAACAGGTAGGTGAATGGGAGATAACTGCAACTAAGTACGATGGGAATAATGAAGCTAACCAAGTAGTAACATTCAAGCTTACAACAACTCCGCTTGAAGCGAAATCTTATGTAGGCTATGCCGTATTTACCAAGACAACAGAAACTACTAAGCTGGATGCCGTTGCCAACAGCCGTACATATCCTGAAAATGTGGTTATCAAGTATGTTGTTGAAGTGAAAGATATCGACTTTACTGCTCATACTCCACAAGGCTCTACCGCAGGCGCTAAGATTGCAGAATACTGGTCAACATTCAAGGGAAAATCGGCTATTGACATTTACTGTGCAACTCCGGATGATGCAGGAACAACAACGAAGGCTGTTATTGAACAAGACTTGTTGAGCAATTTCTATGGACGTACTGTAGCTCTGAAATATAACAAGGAGGATGCAGAAGAAAAATATCCATCATTTGCTCATGAAAATATGACTGTTAAGTTTGTATTCTCTGCAGAAAACAACAAGCGTATCGTAAAGGGGAATGACGGCAAGAATTATGAATTGTTTGTAAATGCCGACGGCACTCAAATTCATGCTCTTGAAGTATTGGAAGGTGATTTCACAGCTATCGCTTCTGATGAAAATGTAATTGCAACTCTCAGCGAAAATGAAACTGATGACAATGCTACTATTATTATTGCCGAAAATATTAAGATTTCCTACCAGAGCAATGACGTTGCCAAGGCTGTACTTAACTGGGCTGCACGTGATACAGATGAAATGTTGTATGCTACTATTGATATGAAGTATTACAATGGCTGTGATCAGTATGTTCCTGTAACCGATGGTACATTCAATGCCAAATTTATCCGTCCGGTTAATATTTCCGGAAATGAAGGCAAATACTTCGAGGATGGTAACAATGAAGGTAAGAGCGTATTGAACTTAGGAGACTTGGTTGTATTGAAAGATTGGCGTCTGGATGCAAGCAGTGGTTTGAATGAGTTCTCTAAGCACTTGAATTACTACAAGTACTACAACGTAACAGCTATCAAGTTAGCTGAAGACAAAGACATCCTGACTAATTTGAATAACAGTGAAACATTTGTTCCTATCGAAGAAGTATTTGGTAAAACTGGTGCAGAAACGTTGTTGACATTTGATTCTAAATCACAAATATACGAGAATGTTCCTACAGAAGTTCCAAACTTTGGTACTGTGACCTACAACAATAAGGATGTGAAAGTTCACTCTTCCTTCTACCTGCGTATTCCTATTGAAGTTGTTTACGTATGGGGTAGTGTGATAGAAGAAATCGATGTAGAAGTTAAGCCTACTCTCTAACATAGAGAAAACTGTACTTCTAGAAGTACTCTAATTGAAAAGGGGATATGTTGATAATCAGCATATCCCCTTTTTGCGCTTCTGAAATTTGCCCCTTCATTTTCATTCGGCTATCCTATTCTCAGCATAAAAAATGCCACCGTTCATTTCATTCTCCCTCCACTTTCCACTATCTTTGTCCCCACGATGAAAAAGTTTGCCGACGTCATATTGCCTTTACCTTTGCACAGCTGCTTCACCTACTCCCTGCCCGACGAATGGGCGGATGAAGTGCAGATTGGTTGCCGGGTGGTAGTACCATTCGGACGGAAGAAATACTATACAGCCATCGTGCGCAACGTGCATTATTGCGCCCCCACCGAATACGAAGTAAAGGAAGTGTCCGCTCTGCTGGATGCCCGCCCGATACTGCTTTCGCGGCAGTTCAAGTTCTGGGAATGGCTCTCCGACTACTACCTCTGTACACAAGGAGACGTCTACAAGGCCGCCCTGCCCTCCGGTCTGAAGCTGGAGAGTGAAACAATCGTAGAGTACAACCCCGATTTCGAGTCCGACGTCCACCTGCCGGAGAAGGAACAGAAGATACTGGACGCACTCTCTGCCGACCCGGAGCAATGCGTGACGAAACTAGAGAAAGAGACCGGCATCAAGAACATACTTTCTGTCATCAAGTCACTGCTCGACAAAGAGGCCATCTTCGTAAAGGAAGAATTGCGCCGCACCTACAAGCCTAAGACCGAAACCCGTGTACGCCTCACCGCCGCTGCACGCAACGAACACCGCCTGCATATCTTCTTCGACGAATTGCAGCGCCGTGCCCCCAAGCAATTGGACCTGCTGATGAAGTACCTGGAACTCTCCGGCTACCTCAGCGGACGAGATATAAAAGAAGTCTCCAAAGCCGAACTGCTGCAACGCACCTATGCCACCCCTGCCGTATTCAACGGTCTTGTGGACCGTGGTGTATTCGAAGTCTACCAGCAGGAAATAGGTCGCATAGACAAAGCACTCCTCAAAGAAGTCATCCCCGTCAACCCGCTGAACGAGCACCAGCAACGCGCTTATCACTCCATCTTAGAGAATTTTCAAAGCAAGAACGTCTGCCTGCTACATGGTGTCACGGCAAGCGGCAAGACCGAAGTCTATATTCATCTGATAGAAGAAACCATCCGGCAAGGAAAGCAAGTGCTCTATCTCCTGCCCGAAATAGCCCTCACTGCGCAAATCACAGAGCGCCTGCAACGTGTTTTCGGTTCCCGTCTGGGCATCTACCACTCCAAATTCCCCGATGCGGAACGGGTAGAAATCTGGCAGAAGCAGCTGTCGGAAGCAGACTATGACATTATCCTCGGTGTCCGCTCCTCCGTCTTTCTTCCTTTCCGCAACCTCGGTCTTGTGATTGTGGACGAGGAGCACGAAAACACCTACAAGCAGCAAGACCCTGCCCCTCGCTATCATGCTCGCAATGCAGCCATTGTACTCGCCTCCATGTACGGCGCCAAAACTCTGTTGGGTACGGCAACCCCTTCTGTAGAGACTTGGCACAATGCCACATCCGGTAAGTATGGCCTCGTGGAACTGAAAGAACGCTATAAAGAGATACAACTGCCGGAGATTATCCCCGTAGACATCAAGGAGCTGCACCGCAAGAAGATGATGAACGGTCCGTTCTCTCCACTGCTCCTGCAATACATCCGCGAAGCGCTGGAACAGAAAGAACAAGTCATCCTCTTCCAGAACCGCCGCGGCTTCGCCCCCATGATAGAGTGCAACACCTGCGGCTGGGTACCCAAGTGCAAGAACTGCGACGTCAGCCTCACCTACCACAAGGGGCTGAACCAACTGACCTGCCACTACTGTGGCTACACCTACCAACTGCCCCGCATCTGCCCCGCCTGCGAGGGCACTGACCTGCGCAACCGCGGCTTCGGCACGGAAAAAATAGAAGATGACATCAAAGCCCTCTTCCCCGACGCCCGCGTAGCCCGTATGGACTTGGACACCACCCGCACCCGTACCGCCTACGAGCGCATCATCTCCGATTTCCAGCAAGGCAAGACGGATATCCTGATAGGCACGCAAATGGTGTCCAAGGGTCTGGACTTCGACCACGTCAGCATTGTGGGCATACTCAATGCCGACACCATGCTGAACTATCCCGACTTCCGCGCCTACGAGCGCGCCTTCCAGCTGATGGCGCAGGTTGCCGGACGCGCCGGACGGAAGAACAAGCGCGGCAGGGTGGTGCTACAAACCAAAAGCATCGACCATCCCATCATCCCGCAAGTCATTGCCAACGACTACGAAGCCATGGTAGGCGGGCAGCTTGCCGAACGCCAGATGTTCCACTACCCGCCCTACTACCGCCTGGTGTATGTCTACCTGAAGAACCGGAACGAGACCCTGCTCGACCTCATGGCACAGACTATGGCCGCCAAGCTCCGCACCGTCTTTGGCAACCGTGTGCTGGGACCGGACAAGCCGCCCGTAGCACGCGTACAGACCCTGTTCATCCGAAAGATTATCTTGAAGATAGAAACCAATGCCCCGATGGCACGTGCCCGCGAGCTGCTCGTCCAGGTGCAAAAGGAGATGGTGGCGGAAGACCGCTTCAAGTCGTTGATAGTGTATTATGATGTAGACCCGATGTAAATAACTCGTAACTAAAGAAATATGAAGAAGATACTTTTCGTTTGCCTCGGCAACATTTGCCGTTCCTCCTCGGCAGAGGGAGTCATGAAACATCTGATAGAAGAAGCCGGACGTGCGGATGAGTTTTTAATCGATTCTGCAGGCATTCTGTCCTATCACCAGGGCGAACTGCCGGACAGCCGGATGCGTGCCCATGCTGCCCGCCGTGGATACAATCTGACGCATCTTTCGCGACCCGTACGTACCGAGGATTTTTACAACTTCGACCTGATTATCGGTATGGACGACCGCAACATCGACGACCTGAAAGATCGTGCCCCTTCAACCGCCGAATGGAGCAAGATACACCGCATGACGGAATACTGTACAAAGTTTACCCATGCCGACCATGTACCGGACCCCTACTACGGCGGTTCCGAAGGTTTTGAGTATGTGCTGGACATTCTGGAAGATGCTTGTGCGGGGTTACTGCAGAGCATTTAATCCAGCGGCATTACATGATACAGTGTCCCCTGCCTTGACTTCTTGTTCGGTATTTCAAGCTTCTTGAGCGTCCGCCCGAATACGGCAACCTTGTTGATTGCCAGACGGTCACGCGTCTTTGTCTGTAAAGCGGAAAGAATCTGCATGGGCATCATCCATTGCCCCTCTTCATCCTCTTCTGCCGCACGGAAATGGCTGTGAAAGAGTTGTTCCAGTGGGGTGAGCTGTTCAAATTCCCGGTTCGTCCGCTTCAAGATGGCTTCATCGGCATCATCCAGCCAGTAGCGCTCACCTTTGGCTACGGCATTCAGAGCTTGTGCATAGAGCTGGCGGTAGTTGATGGTGACATTTGTATCGATGGGGCCGGTGACCTCAATGCAGATGAAACGGCGGCTGCCACTGGGGTCGGACAGCAAGTCCTTCTGGTTGCTGGTGCCGATGAAGGAGGCATACCGCCGCATCTCACGGATGGTGCTGCCGTAGGGTTTGCGCAGGTTGGCAACCGGTTTCTGCAGCAGATGCTTCAGGAAGCCCTGCTGGTTGATGTTGATTTGATCGAACTCATCGATGTTGACGAGCAGAAAGCGTCCCAGGCTGCGCTCCGCTTCCTGCCTACTCTTGAAGTCGATGCTGTCCGTATAGCCGAAACGCAGCTCCGGTGGCAGCAAAATGCGGCAAAAGGTGGATTTCCGGAACCCTTGGGAACCGACAAGCAGAGGAGAAGTATTGTTTCCGTGTTGCCGGTCCATTCCACGCCAGTGTGCCACCATGCCCAGGAACCAGCGGTAGAACAACTCCCGCCAATGAGGATTGTGGCACGGGACGAGATCGGCCAACGCCCGGATGCGGTCTTTCCCGTCCCAGCGGCCGGTATCGTAAAGGTATTCTTCGACGGGATTATAGAGTGGCACATGGTCTGAAGTAAGGAAACGATTGATGTCGCGGTCCCATACGCGGATACCCTCCTTCAGGGCATTCATGGAGACCGTACTGCGGGCACGCTGGTCAGCAGGCTTGAAATAGAAATGGACGGAGTCGCGCTGACGGTATTCCAAATCATCCAGAACGGTGTTGTAGCGGAACTCATACCGGCGGCCCATAAACTCTTCCAGCCGGAAAACGCTCTCCTGCTCTTGCGTCAGACTGCTCTTTTTCCCGAAGCCTTTAAGCTCTTGATATAGGTTATGAATCGTTTGACGAACAATGAATTCATCCGCTTCCCGGTAATAGTGCATCAATGTCTGGCGGACTACTTCCTCTTCGGGGATGCCTGCCTTGAAACAATGTTCGGCCAGAGGTACCAGCAGTATCCGTAAATCCCCCTCCCGTTTCCAGCCGTCCAATTCGCGGAATGCACGGTCAAGGGCTGATTCGAAGAGTATGGCGAAGGTGTCCGAGGCTTTACTGTCCGGATGCAGCCGCAACAGCGGATTCTTTTCTGCGAGTTTTCGTTGCCGGAAGTTCTCTTCCTCGGGCATGCCGAGGGGCTGTTCCAGGCAGAAAGGTACAGCGGCAGGATTGTAGTATGGAGATCCGTCCAGAGTCATGCGGCAACTCTGGGTAAGGGAAGGTTCTTTCAATGTAATGGCAAACGGCAGTAAGGGCTGGTAGCACTTCACCGCCATACGGTAGGCGTGGGCATGAAACAAGGTGGCATCGCTCTCCCGCTTCGGCGTTGTGCCGTCGGGCAGGGCAAACAATACCCATATCTTGGCACTCCGTCCGCTGGAACCGCAGAAAGCGGCAAAGGTCTGTGGCAGCAGGGCGGCTTGTTGCTTTACATATTCCGCTTCGGCAATGCCCGACAGACGGTTTACTTCCAGTTGTACGAGTCCGTTATAGTTCTTCATCCGCCGTTCTCCCTCTTGTGTACGGCTATATTCCACGGCAGGGTAGATGCGTGGCAGTTTGTCTATATGTTCGTATTGGGCGCAAGTACCCTCCAGTTGAGGAAGGATGGCCCGGAGGGTCGATACATGTCCGGCTTTGGTTTCGGTTTTCAGTTTTTTAATCAGTGCGTCCGCTTCCAGGGTGCTGAGGGCTTCCTTTCCGCTCTCTTTTTCTGCTCTAATCAAGGTAATTTTCATTCTGTTTGTCAGCTTGTTTGGGTAAATATAATTCTCGTAAAGATACGACATCAGAAGGCGGAAAACAAGTATTCAGCAGAATAATTATTAAATAAATGCCTGCTTCCACAAACTATACAGCGTGGTGTCGGAAACCTTTGGATTTCTTTTTTAAAACATAGGCATTCCTTTGCTTTTCTCCCTTTGTTTGTCTACTTTTGTATAGGGAATAGATGACGCCTAACGACCATGAACAGCTCTGCTTACGGTCATGAAGCAATCGCTTGACGACTGTAAGCAGAGCTGTTCATGGCCGTTAGGCGTTTCTCTTCCCAAAGCTTTTACGGATGAAGTACGTAACCCGCACCTATTCCGCATAGGGCGCGAACGTATTGTACAACAACTTAAAAGACATTGAACTATGGCAATTTTATTCGATTGGTATGAGCTCCCAGAACCTAAAGACAAACAGCGGGAAGAAAAGATACTTCATCCGCGCATCCGCTTGAACGGCTCTACCACTACCGACGAACTGCGTCGCAGAATTCAGGAACGCAGCTCGTTGACGGAGACTGATGTCTCGGCGGTACTGGATGCCTTGTCGCACGTCATGGGGGAAGACCTCGCCGAGGGGCGGCAGGTACATCTGGACGGTATCGGCTATTTTTATCCCGTACTGACGAGCACGGAGCCGGTGACTGCCGCGACCAAACGTAAAACCACCAAGATTAAGCTGAAGGGCATCAAGTTTCGTGCCGACCAGGTGCTGAAGAATGAGATAGGCGCTATCAAAGCTAAACCGCTGGGGCTGAATGAGCATTCCCAAAAGCTGAGTGACAAGGAGATTGACAGGCGGCTGACGAGCTACTTCTCTACGCATCAGTTCCTTACACGCAGTGATTTTCAGAGCCTCTGCGGAATGATGCGCTCTACTGCACAGCTTCATATTCGCCTGCTTCGCAGCGAAGGCAAACTCGAGAATGCAGGAAAACTCAACCAACCGATTTATGTACCTTGCACGGGGTATTATGGTAGAGACGAGTAGGTTACGGTAAAACTATAGCGTTTTGAGTAGGTGGAAGCAAAATTTGCTTCCACCTTTTTTTGTTGCTTCCACAGCAGCTCAAATGCCGATGGATAGGGGGATGCAGGAGGTGGGTGGAAGTGTGGAAGCAAAGTGATGGAAAATAAATTTCTGGAGAAAAAAAGAGGGCATTCCGTTTTATCGGAATACCCTCAAGTCTATCTATGTACTATATATCTTACTTCTTCAAAGTAATTGTTACAGTAGTGGTTGTGGTAGCACCCCACTTATCAAGTACAACGAGAGAAACCTTACATGGAACATCGTTCTGCAATGCAGTTTCTGCGCTCTTCTTCACTACTGAGAAGTAAGAGTAAGCATCAGTCTCAGTCGGAGCAAACTGACTTCCACTATGGTCTTCAATAGCCAGATATTCTTTGGCATTGTCATCAGCCAAAACAACTCTCACGCTTTGGATTCTACTATCCATAGGCTCAGTTGTATCCGCTACATAATTAGCACCTGATTTCTTATACATCTGAGTCAAGTTATAAGCCTCTCCGTAAACATCCTTAGCAGTGATGTTCTTCAAGCTAACCTTGATAGGACTAACACCATTGCCAGAAGCATTTGCAGCTGCAGTAGCTTCCAAGGCACCTTCCTTGATTTCAGACTTAACTGTCAAGTTGAATTTATCTACAATCTTAGCGATGTGAACGTTGCCGAATACAGTGTAAGCAGCCTGGATTTCACGAGTTGAGTAAACATTGTCTCTGTTGTCTGCATTCTGAGCATTGTCGTATACCTTAACGCTGATATCACCCGCAACACCGGTTGTTGTAATCCATGGTGTACAAGTGTGTCCATCAATTTCGTGAAGCGTTTCAGTAAACGCTACATTGGTCTTTTCAGCACCCATGTCTTTGTACAGCTTGAACAAGTTATAAGTAACATCTGTACCATCTGCTGAACCGTAAGCTACAGCGTTGTCACCAACGAAGTAAGCAGACAGTCTGCTGAACGGAGTTACAGCTGACTCAGCCGGAGACTTGATAGTAACCTTAACAGGAATTTCAAAGGCGTTTACTGTGGCTTCCTTCTTCTTCAAGCCCAATACAATTTGATAGCTTTCTTCTGCTGGGAATGCTTTAGTGTAATCGAAACTGAACTTGATGTACAACGGGGTCTGAATCTTAGAGCCAGCCGCTGAAACATATTGACCTGCACTGTTTTTAACATAAAGAGTGCTTGCATCAATTGTTGTAATCCAGCTTTCATCGAATGCAGTTCCATCCTTACCATATTTCACACCGTTTACTGTGATTGTCTTTTCAGTAAGAGCCTTGCCGTCTGCCCAAGTAATGCTTCCAACCTTTACAACAGAAGGCAGGTCAGTGTCAGTTGAACCAGCCAAAGCTGCTTGAATATCACCCAATGGCAAGAAGAAATCAGCATTAGTTTTATTTACTGTCCATTCTACATCACCTAAAGTTGTTGAAGGAGCAACATATTTAAAGGTTACTGCAATAGTCTTGGCAGTTGTAGCTTCTGCGACAGTTCCATTCACTAACAGATAATTTACTTTAATATCAAGAAGACCAGCCTTTTCAGCCTTAATCGTATTTCCTGATATAGTTGCACCAAGATTTGCTGCAGCAGTCTTATCGGCAATTTCAAAATAGTAATCAACGATATAAGGAGTCAAATCGGCAACAGCAACACCATTAACAGTAGCAACATTAGCATTTTTGAAACATCCGATTAAATCAAGTTCCTTATTGATGTCAACAGAAAGAGCTTTCAGGTTAGTTACAGCAATTGTACTAACAGCCTTTTCTGTCACTTTTACATCATATGCGGAAGCGACCAAACCGTCGGCAGTTTCAGTCGTTAAAGCATAAGTTCCTGCAGATTTACCACAATTTGCTGTAGAAAGATACTCTACAGTCATATCGAATACACCCTTGTTCACTGAAGCTGCACGAGTCAATGCATCTTCAGTCATGTTAGCTACCGGATTAGTCACCTTGAAAGGCATATTACCTTTTGAATCGGACAAAACATAAGCATATTTAGTGGCATCGGCATCCTGAGGATTTACAATGGCACTTAATGTACTAGTCTGTGAAAGCAAAATAGCGTCTTTCTTATATGTTACATTATTAAATTTCACATCAGCACCCAATGCCTTACCATAGCTCATTGTAACATTAGCAGCTTTAATCTGACCGTCATCAATAGAAACCGCTTTCAAGCTTGTAATAGATGCGGCTTTGGGTAATTTGATGACAGCAGGTTCGCCTTCACCATTTTCACTCGTTGCAACGTGCAGTTCCCAGTAGCTGGTCTTATCTACGACATAAGTACTTGCTCCCATGGCAGAAATGCCAGTATCAGTGCCGACATAGTCATTCTTTTCAGCATCCCATTCGTAAGTCACCCAATTACCGGTTTCCTTACTGATAGAAGGAGCTTTAGCATTGATGCCATTTACTCCATTCTTACCTTCAGAGCAAATACCGGTATCTTCGTTGTTGATGATGAAATTTTTAGTAACTGGATCGATGGTGATTGTAGCAGCATCACCCTTATCCCCTTTATCACCTTTAATGGTTCCAATGGTGCTAGTAGTATTATCACTCCAAGTGATTGTAATACCATCACCATTTTTCACAACGTTGGTAACAAACTTACCATCGCCCACTTTTGCCTGCAAGTCGCTGATTGAAGCCTTGATACCAGTCAACTCATTGTTGATCTGATCAATGTCATCATCATAGTCCTTACAAGACGTGAAAGTTCCTGCAGTACCAACCATTAAGGCACTAAACAGGATTACACTTAGAAACTTCTTGTTCATAATTGAAAACTTTAAATTTATAAATTTAAAAA